>Ga0163144_10004152_pt1 | contig 32800 bp, 24 predicted proteins | sample OliLak19BULKMAT1_FD_123175 | JGI IMG/M metagenome (GOLD analysis project Ga0163144, IMG submission 123175) | Freshwater microbial mat bacterial communities from Lake Vanda, McMurdo Dry Valleys, Antarctica - Oligotrophic Lake LV.19.BULKMAT1 | ecosystem: Environmental > Aquatic > Freshwater >... | reverse complement strand
TTTCGCCGCTCCGATCGTCGCGGCCGCGTTTCGCCGCTCCGATCGTCGCGGCCGCGTTTCGCCGCCGCACCGGTCGCACGATGATCTCGACGTCCTGACCAAGGGTGCGGAGGTCCGCGAAGACGTTCCCCGAACTCTTCGTGATTAGGGGGCTCGGGAATCTTCTCCCATAGGTGAAAACTCCCGCGGTAACTTTCACCTGCGGTCGAAACTTACCGAGGGGGCGAATCATGGCGCGACGTCGATATCTCGCTGAGCAGGTGGAGTCGGATCTGGCTCGGAAGATGGTCTTGCTGGCCGGACCGAGGCAGGTGGGGAAGACAACGCTGGCCTTGGGGCTGACGGGGGCGAAACGCGGATACCTGAATTGGGACGTCGCGAAGGACCGCGATCGGATCCTGCGGGAGGAGCTTCCCGACTCGAAGCTCTGGGTCTTCGACGAGATCCACAAGTACCGGACCTGGCGGAACTGGCTGAAGGGGGTTTGGGACGGCCGGCCCGACGGTCAGCGCGTCCTCGTCACCGGGAGCGCGCGGCTCGATCTGTATCGGCGCGGAGGGGACTCGCTGCAGGGTCGCCATCATCTGTTGCGCTTGCACCCGCTCTCGGCCGCGGAGCTGAAACTCGAATCGCCGGCGCAGCTCACGGAGTTGCTGAACCTGGGTGGATTTCCCGAGCCGTACTTCGGCGGGTCGCAGCGCGAGGCGCGCCGGTGGTCGCGCGAGTATCGGAGTCTCCTCGTGCGCGACGACGTGGTCAGTCTCGAGCGCGTGCAAGACCTGGGGAATCTCGAGCGTCTGACGATCCGCCTCCCGGAGCTCGTCGGTTCACCGCTCTCGGTCAACGGACTGCGCGAGGATCTCCAAGTCACCCACAAGACGTTGACCAACTGGCTCCTGGTGCTGGAGCGTCTCTTCGCCATCTTCCGAGTCTCGCCGTTCGGTTTGCGTGGGACCCGAGTGCTGCGCAAGGCGCAGAAGCACTACCACCTCGACTGGACGTTGCCGCCCGAGCCGCCTCAGCGCTTCGAGAACCTGGTCGCAGCGCATCTCTTGAAGTGGGTTCACTTCCAGCAGGACACCGAGGGCCGCGACGTGGAGCTGTGCTACTACCGCGATCTCGATGGGCGCGAGGTCGACTTCGTCGTCCGAGAAGGGAAGCGCGCTCTCTACCTGGTCGAGTGCAAGTGGAGCGACGCCGAGATCGATCGGGGTCTCCGTTTTCTGCGCGCCAAGCATCCCGAAGCCGCGGCCTGGCAGATCCACGCCGCCGGCAAGAAGGACTACAAGAGCGCGGAAGGGATCCGCGTCGCCCCGGCGATCCAGCTCCTGCGCACTTTGGTTTAGTATCTCGGCGCTTCCGAGGGTAGTCAGTCGGTGCAGGTCATCGCGCGTGGCGTTTCGCGTTGAGCGTCGGCGGAGTTCGACGGCTCTCCGACACCCGGCTCGGGGCGGGCGCCTTGCTTGATCGAGCCGGCCGCACGACGATTGCGATCTCCTGACCCAGTGTGCGAAGGATCCGGAACAGACGGTCGGTGGAGAAGCCGCGGAATCGCCCGCGGGTGAGATCCGAGACGTCCGCCTGATCAATGCCGAGTAACTTCCCTGCCTGCAATTGCGTGAGTCCTGTCTTCGCGATGAGGTCGGAGATCTTGGCGGCAAGCTGGGCCTTGGCGAGAGCCTCGGCGGCCTCGGGGACAGCCAGATCCTCGAACACGTTTCCGGAACTCGTCTCCACCCGGATCCTCGTCCCAGCCCGGACCTTCGACGGACTACTTCGACCGCTCGGCATGATGTACCTCCGCCGCCGCGAGGCGTTTCCGAACCACCGCCAACTCCCTCTCCGGAGTGGTGATACCTACTGTCGACTTCTTCTGGAACGCATGGAGCACATAGATCGCATCCGCGAACTGGATCGTGTAGACGGCCCGAAGTGCGCTTCAGGTCCCGTCGAGCCGACCCCATGAAGTAGAGCGGTTTCTGCTTCGATCGGTCGAGCATGGTATGGCAGTTTTACCATTGGAGGCAAGTCGCACGGTGCGTGGTGGCGACGGCGCCGTCCGCCGATCGTCATCGGCCCTGGACAACGCAAGAGCTGGGCCGCCGGTAAGGCGGGCCGCCGCCACCCAGCATCCGCGCCAATTGGCCCTACTCCCCTCGCTCGAACGCATACCGCTGCTGCGATAGATCGAGCACGAACGATGGCCGGCCCTTTGCGTCCTTCGACACGAGGAACTCCAGCCCCAACACCGGCGGGTCCATCAGGATGATCTTCTCGGCGCCGTCGGGTTCGGTGCGGCGGACGAACGAGCTGCTCCATTCGCCAGCGTCGAAGATGGGCGCGGGTGGGGCGGAGGATTCGAGCGAAACGGTCCCGACGCGGATCTCCGCGCTTCCCAAGGACGGATCGCTGTAGGCGCCGACGACGGTCGCGACCCAATCGGGTTCGGCCGGACGCAGCTTGGCCCGTTCCTCGGCGGTGACCTTCTCCAGCAACTGCAGTTCGAACTCGAGTCGCGGGCCGGCCTCGTCGCGGCCGTCGAAAAGGAGCTCGAGGAGCTTGCGGCGTGCTGCACTGCGGAAGGCGTTGGCGGCGCCGACGTTCGTGAGTACGACCGCGCCGACTCCATGCTCCGGCAGGAAGAAGAAGTCGGAGGTGAAGCCGAGCGTGTTGCCGCCGTGGTGGCAGATTTGCGCGCCGGTCTCGAGGCCGGTGAAGAGTCCGAGGCCATAGTTCAGCGTGTCGGAGACCTTCACCTGCGGTTCGCGGCGGCGATGGAGGTTCTCCACTGAAACGACGCGCACGCCGTCTGGGCCGAGGCCGTCGCTGAGTTCGAGCAACAGCAGCTTCTCCATATCGCGCAGGTTGGACCAGGCGCCGCCGGCGGGACCGACGGCGACGACGGCGCCTTCGGCGTCGGGGGGGAAGGGGACGGGTTCGAGGGAGATGGTGACGCCGTGAGGGGAGGCGTGGGGGTGGGAGAGGGCGAGGGGGTGGTCGAGGGTGGTGGAGGGCATCCGGAGGGGAGTCAGGACGAGTTGCTGGAGCGCTTGGGCGTAGCTCGACGAGAGCTCCAAGTTGGGTTCATAGGAGCGACCGGCGGCGTAGCCGCCGGCCGCTACTAGGGTATTCGAGTACTGGAACGTCTCTCCGAATCCCGTCGTCGGCTTCATGCCGCGCATCGTCGCGAGGCGAATCTCGGCGGTGGCGTCGGCAAACTCGAAGATGAACTCCATGTCCTGCCTGGGCAGGCCGGTGCAGGCGCAGACGGTGTGGCGCAAGGTGAGCTGCGAAGTCATCTCGGCGTCGCCGAGCGCGAAGTCGGGGAGGAGCTGCGTCACGGGCGTGTCCCACTCGAGCTTCTCAAGATCGACGAGGACGGCCATGAGCAGGCTCGTGAGCGACTTGGTGGTGGAGCCGATCATGAAGAGCGTCTCGGGTGTGATCGGATCCGAAGCGCCGAGCTCGCGGACGCCGAGTCCTTCTTCGAACACCACCTTGCCGTCTTCGACGATGGCGACGGCGACGCCGGGCACTCTCGCGTCGACCCGCGCCTGCTCGAGGAACGCGCGGTACTGCGCCAAGCGCGCGGCGTCGAGTTTGTGCGCGGTCCGGCCGGCGAACGACTCCTTGTCGAGTCCCGGCGGCGTGAGTCCGTTCAGCGCGGCGCCGAGCTGGGCGCCTCGGCGGTCGAAGGCCCCGTTCGAACCGTCGAGGACTTGCACGTACCAGCGCTCTCCCGCGAGACGCGCGACGCCGACGACCGACCGGTTCTCCTCGGTCGGCGTGATGTAGCCGATCTGCGTGATCGCCTCCCAGCCGCCCGTCGGCGGCGGCGTGGTCGCGCGCTCGACCGGGAGCGCGAAGTCGGGACGGACCTGTCTCCACCCTTCGCGGATGGCCGCTTCGCCGTCCGCGATCTCAGGACCGAAGGTGAGCTCGAGGAACCAGATCGTCATGTCCCGCTCGGGCGTCTCCAACACGATCCGCCCATCGCCCCGCGTCACCCACCATCCGCTCGCGACGGGAAACTTGGCCCCGGATGCCGTCTCGAGCTGGGTTTCGCCCGAGAGCTGGTCGGCCGGGCCGGTTTCGGCCCAGCCGGGAGCGGCGGCGAGGAGGAATCCAACCAAAGCGCGGGCGAAAATCGACAGAAAGCGGCCGGCGGGGGAACGTCGGGTCTTTGGCATCGCCGCACGATAGATGAACCGCTCGACTGCCGATAGCAACCGGGTAACCGACAAGCTCGATCCGACGTGCATGCCCGCCGCCGGCCCCATGCGCGCGCTCTCCGTCGCCCTCGGGATGACCGTCGTCATGCTGGCGGGACTGACCTGGCTCACTTGGAGCCTGGTCGCGTCGATCCATCAGGTGGAGCGGGTCGAACAGCGTGGTCTGCGGATCGAAGGACTGAGGGGCGCCATCGTCCATCTCGATGAGGTCCTGACCATGTCGGAGCGGATGGCGGCGGCGACGGGCGACTTGGAGTGGGAGGCCCGCTACCGAAAATTCGAACCGACCCTGAACGCGGTGATCGAAGAGGCCCTTCGACTCGCCCCCGACTCGTACGCGGGGCAGGTGGTCGCGACGACGGACGCCGCCAATTTCGCGCTGGTCGAGATGGAGAACGCGGCCTTCGAACAGGTGCGGGCCGGGCGCCCGGCCGAGGCGCGATCGCTTCTCTTCAGCCCGGAGTACGACCGACAGAAGTCGAACTACGCCGCCGGGATGGAACTGCTCGACTCCGAGTTGGAGCGATCGATTCTTCGCGCGAGCGAGGGGGCGGGACGACGGGTCCGACAGTTGGGGTTCGCCTCCACCGCGACCCTGCCCGTCCTCCTCGTCTGTTGGTTCGTCGCGTTGCGTCGGACGAATCGATGGCGAGGGAAGCTCCTGCGCACCCACGCCGAACTCGATCGGAAGCACGAGCGCTTCTTTGCGTTCTCGCCCAGTCTGATCTGCACGGCCGGCTTCGATGGACGCTTCGAGCGATCGAATCCCGCGTGGGAGCGCGTCCTCGGCTGGACTCGCGAGCAACTGCGTGAGATGTCGTTCTCGGAACTGCTGCATCTGGAGGACCTCGAGCCGACGCTCGACGCGCTCCAGCGGTTGGCGGGCGGAGAGACGACGGCCTCCGTGGAGTCTCGGTGCCGGTGCGAGGATGGCTCGTATCGCTTCATCCTCTGGACGGCCACCCCTTCCGAGGGGGGAGTGGGATTCGACGCGATCGGCCACGACATCACCGCCCGCAAAGAGGTGGAGGTGGCTTGGCGAGGCGCGTCCGAAGCGGCCGAGCGGGCCAACCGAGCAAAGAGCGAGTTCCTCGCCAACATGAGCCACGAAATCCGCACCCCGATGAACGGCGTGATCGGGATGACCGACCTCGCCTTGGACACCGATCTGACCGCGGAGCAACGCGACTACCTCGAGGTGATTCGATCCTCGGCCACGTCACTGCTCGGGGTGATCAACGACATCCTCGATTTCTCCAAGATCGAGGCGCGCAAGTTGACGTTGGACAGCGTGGAGTTCGAGCTGTCCGCGCTCCTGAGCGAGACGATGCGGTCGCTGGAGTCGCGCGCCCGGGAGAAGCGGATCGGACTCACCTGTCGGATAGCGGCAGGCGCGCCGACGCTGCTGCGCGGCGACCCTTCGCGCGTGCGGCAGGTTCTCGTCAACCTCGTCAGCAACGCGGTCAAGTTCACCAACGCCGGCGAGGTGACGCTCGACGTGGGCTACGCCGAGACCGAGGCCGAGACGGAGACCGAGACCGGCGATGAGCGCGCCACACTCCTGTTCATCGTCTCGGACACCGGGATCGGGATCCCGAAAGACAAGCAGGCGATGATCTTCGAGTCGTTCACTCAGGCCGACGCGTCGACCACGCGTCGATTCGGCGGGACCGGCCTCGGTCTCGCGATCGTCTCGCAACTCGTGGAGCTGATGGGTGGACGGATCTGGGTGGAGAGCGAAGTGGGACGCGGGAGTCGGTTCCACTTCACGATCCCCTTCGCCCTCTCGGGCGAGGCGCGACTCAGGAAGTCGGCTTGATGACCCGCGCGAGAAACTCGCGCGTTCTGAGTTCCCGGGGCGCCCCGAACAACTGGGACGGCGGGCCGATCTCCACCACCGCTCCGTGATCCAATAGCACCACCTGCGTTGCGACCTCGCGCGCGAACCCCATCTCATGCGTCGCGATCACCATCGTGCGTCCCTCTCGCGCCAACGCGCCGATGACATCGAGCACCTCCTGGATCCGCTCGGGATCGAGGGCGGAGGTCGGTTCGTCGAACAACAGCACCTTCGGTCGCATACAGAGAGCGCGCGCGATGGCGACCCGCTGCTGTTCACCGCCGGAGAGCTGCGCGGGATAGCGCTCCGCCTTGCCGGTCAGCCCGACCTTCTCCAGCAGCGCGTGCGCTTCCGGCTCGACCTCGCTGCGCGCGCGGCCGCGAGCGACGCGCGGCGCCAGGCAGAGATTGTCGATCACGCGCAGATGCGGGAAGAGATTGAACTGTTGGAAGACCATCCCAGTCTCCGCGCGGATCTGGTCGAGGTTCTTCGCGCCATGATCGAGCGGGACGCCGTCCAAGAGGATGCGCCCAGTGTCCATTCGCTCCAGTCCGTTGATCATGCGGAGCACGGTGCTCTTGCCGGAGCCGGAGGGGCCGATCAAGGCCGTCACGGTCGAGACCGGCACGTCGAACGACACCGCGTCGACCGCCAGGTGCGCGTGGAATCGCTTCGAGACCGTTTCGATTCGGATCACGCGGCGCCCGCGGGCCGGAGTCGCCGTTCGATGATCGATGCGACGCGCGTCGCCGCGACCGTCATCAACAGGTAGAGCAACCCGACGACGAGCCAGGTCTGGAAGTCGACGAAGGTGCCGGAGGAATACTGCCGACCGGCCAGCGTCAGTTCACGCAGGCCGATGATCGAGACGAGCGACGAGTCCTTCAGGCACGAGATGAAGTCGTTCATGATCGGCGGGAGCACGATCCGAAAGGCCTGCGGCAGGACGACGAAGCGCATCGTCTGGGTCCAGGAGAGGCCGAGCGAACGGGCCGCCTCCCATTGTCCGCGCGGGATCGCTTCGATCCCGGCGCGCAACGACTCCCCGACGTAAGCCGAGTAACAGATCCCGATCGCGAGCACGCCGGCGGCGAATTGCGGCAAGTTCACGACCTTGCCGAGTCCGAAGTAGACGAAGAAGACCAGGACCAAGAGCGGGATGCCGCGGATGCCGTCGACGTACGCGCGCCCGAGCCAGTTCCACGGCGCGCGCTTCTGGATGCGCAGCAATCCGATGAGCAGACCGAGCGAGAGGGCGAGAGCGAAGGAGACGAAGGTGACCTTCAAGGTCTCCGGGACGGCGGGGAGGAGGAACCGGAGGATCTCGAGGAACTGGCTCACGGGGTCGGTTCGAATCCCCACTTCTCCAGCAGCTTGGACAGTTCTCCTGACTGCTGCATCGCCGCGAGTTCTCGATCGAAGGCGGCTTTCAGCGTCGCGTCGGAGCTGCGCAGCGCGATCCCATACTCCTCGTTGGTCAGCGGCGCGCCGACGATGCGGATCGACCCGTGCTCGCGTTGGAAGAGCCGCGCGGTGGGCGTGTCGGCGATGACCGCATCGACGTTGCGATTCTCCAGGTCTCGGAACGCATTACCGATGGCGTCGAACGAGACCACCTGGGCGCCGATCGCCTTCTCTGCCTCCAGTTCGCCGGTCGTGCCGAGCTGCACCCCGATCTTGCGACGGACCAGCCCCTCGAAATCGGTGATCGATCCGTCGTTGGCGCGGACAGCGATCGATTGCCCGGCGGCCGCATAGGGCGCGGTGAACAGCACCTCCGCGGCGCGTTCCGGCGTGATCGTCAGCGCAGAGGCGATGGCGTCGTACTTCCCGCCCTTCAGGCCGGCGATGATGCCGTCGAACGGGACGACGATGAACTCGGTTTCGGCGCCGAGCGAACGGCCGAGGGCGCGGAGCAGGTCGATGTCGAAGCCGACGAGTTGACCGGACTTGGGATCGATCGTTTCGAAGGGCGGGTAGGTGGCGTCGGTGCCGACGCGGAGGAGTTTGGTGGCCTGGATGCGCTCGAGCGTGGTGCGCGGGTCGGGGGTGCAGGAGGAGAGGAGGGTGGAGAAGAGGGCTAGAAGCGACCACGTCAGTGTGACGGGGAAGGCGCCGCGAAGGCGGAGTAGCGCGCCGTTCCGTCGCACTACATTCCGCCCTCATCAGCACTCGGCCCGTAGATGGCGGGGAGGGGGATATCGTTCATGCGGAGATATACTGTGAGTTGCGCGCGGTGGTGGATGAGGTGGTTCAGGATGAAGGAGCGGAGCACCGCGGTTCGGGGCATCGTCATCAGCGTCCCCCCACTTTTCTTCAGACTCCAGGGAGCGTGGAAGGCATCATCGTCGAATCCCTTTACGGTCTGCATGGCGGCTGCGACTTTCTCGTCGAACCCGGCGAGCAGTTCCTTTCGGCTCCGCCAGACCGGCGGGGTGTAGGGTGGGCCGTCGGGAGGCGCGAGATCGTAATGGTCCGAGGCGAGGATGGCCCCGCTCCAACCGGGAAGCTCCGCGACATGCTGAGCGAGCTGCCCCAAGGGGGTCGACTTCGCGTGCGGCCGCCAATCCGCTTTATCCTCAGGGACGCGTTCGAGGACGCGGCGCGTGGCTGCGAACTCCAATTCCATCTCCGGAAGGAATCCATCGCGAATGGCCATGGCGGAAGTCTCCTCGAGTTTACGGAAAGGTCGGGTCGACGAATCGACGCAGGGTAACCGAACGGACGGACGATTTTCACCCGTGAGTGGGAGTGGATGGTGACCGAGGCATCCGGAGACCTCTGCCCGATTCCGAAGCGGCTCGCGCGCGGGGGTGCGCCGTTGAGGCTCGATCCCAGCGGCGCGCGCGCAGCGATCGAAGGGATACCGGAGGGTACGCATCCGCTCTGGATTGAATTGCGAAGTCGTGTCGCGGAGTTCGGCGCGCCGGTGCGGTTCGCGTTCGAGCCGGAGTTATCGGCGGAGCGGTATCGACTGAGGGTGTCGGAGTCGGGCGTGGAGGTCGTGGCGCGGGGGGCGTTGGGGGCGTTTCGGGCTTGGACGACGTTGGAGCAGTGGGTAGAGGTGGGGAGACGGACATCGCCGGGCGATGTCCGTCTAGAGGCCATCGCAATCGAGGACTGGCCCGACCTGTCGGTGCGCGGGTTCCTCTTGGATGTGAGCCGCGATCGAGTGCCGAAGATGGAGACGCTCCGCTCGCTGATCGAGCAATTGGCGCGGCTCAAGTACAACCAACTGCAGCTCTACATGGAGCACACCTTCGCCTATGTCGGCCATGAAGAGGTCTGGCGCGAGGCGAGTCCGTTCAGCGCGGAGGAGATCCGCGAGATCGATCGCTTCTGCCGCGCGCGCGGGATCGAGTTGGTTCCCAACCAGAACAGCTTCGGGCACTTCCACCGCTGGCTCACGCATCCGCGGTACCGTCCGCTCGCGGAATGTCCGGATGGCTATGTCACTGCGTTCACGCCGAACGGCGAGCCGTACTCACTCTGCGCCGTCGATCCCCGCACCTTCGAACTGCTGGCCGATCTCTACGCGCAGCTCCTTCCCCAGTTCACCAGCACGCAGTTCAACGTCGGTCTCGACGAGACCTTCGACCTCGGCGCCGGACGCTCGGCCGAGATCGTGCGTGAACGAGGCGCCGACCGCGTCTACGTCGACTTCCTGACGCGCGTGCGAGGGCTGGCCGCGGAGCAGGGGCGCACGATCCAGTTCTGGGGCGATGTGATCCTGCACCATCCCGACCGCATTCCGGATCTGCCGAGCGACGCGACCGCACTGACCTGGGGCTACGAGGCCGATCATCCCTTCGAAGAGGAGGTCGCACGCTTTGCCGCCGCCGGCCTGCGGTTCATCGTCTGTCCCGGCACGAGCGGATGGAACTCGATCGGCGGCCGGGTGCGAAACGCGCGCGATAACATCGCGCGCGCCGCCAAGGCCGCGCGCAACCATGGCGCCCTCGGCCTGTTGGTGACCGACTGGGGCGACCACGGCCACTGGCAGCCGCGCCCCGTCTCCGACCCCGGGATCCTCTTCGGCGCCGCCTTCGGTTGGAACAGCGCGGCGCACGAGTCTTGGGCGCCGCTCGACTGGCAATCCGCGCTCGACGCCTGGATCTACCGCGCCCCGTTCGGCCGAGCGGTCTGGACGCTAGGGGAGGTCGGTTGGGCGAGCGGCGCTCTCAATCGCAACGGTTCCGCGCTGTTTCGCTTCCTCCTCTGGGCCGACCGACCCTGGCCGCACGCGGAAGTCGAAGGGGTGCGCGAAGAGGGGCTGGAGCGTGCGCGCGAAATGGCGCGACAAGCGGTCACGGCATTGCCGGCAAACCGCGGCGCAGGCGAAGAGAGGCTTTGGCGCGATGAAGTGACGTGGGCCGCCGAACTGCTGCAGGCGGCGGCCGATCTGGGGAGCGCACGTCTGCGCGTGGGAGACGGCGCGCAGCTCGAGAGCGTTGATCCACGCGCGCGCCACGAGCTCGCGGAGCGGATCGACCGCCTGGCCGAGCGGCACTCGAATCTCTGGTCAGCCCGAAGCCGACCCGGTGGGCTGCGGGAGTCGGTCGGACGCTTCAGGCGGCTCGCGGCAATGTTGCGGGCGGGCACTGATTCGCCGAGGCCCACTTGAGCACCACTTCACGCAGCTCGCTCATCTGGATCGGCTTCGTCACGTAGTCGTCCATCCCGGCCGAGAGGCAGGCCTTGCGGTCCTGATTGACCGCCCCCGCGGTCATCGCCACGATCGGGATCCTCCGCGCGAGTCGCGTGCGGATCACCCGCGTCGCCTCTAGTCCGTCCATCTCGGGCATCAGGCAATCCATCAGGACGACCTCGTAGGGAAGCTGTTCGACGGCGGTGATCGCCTCGAGACCGTTGCCGACCACATCGACATGGCAGCCGATCTTCTCGAGCATGCGTGCGGCGATCTTCTGATTGACCGGGTTGTCTTCCGCCAACAGCACGCGAATCCGAGGACCGATGCGCGCCTCGGGCGGGGGGAGCGCGAAACAGGCGTCGACCACGCGCGCGACCTGCGCGCGGCGAAACGGCTTGACCAAGATCTCGTTGAAGCCGACGGCGACGGCCGACTCGCGTTCGTTGCGACCCGCGAATCCTGTCACGAGGACGAGCGCCTTGGGGTCGCGCGGGCCGAGCGCGCGGAAACGTCGGCCGAGTTCGAGACTCCCCTCGCCCGGGAGTCTCGCGTCGATGAAGACGATGTCCACCGGCGGTTGCTCCGGCGAGCCGGTCGCGCTTGCCCGCGCCGCCCGCGCCGCGAGCGCCACTTCCGCAGCGGCCCCGGAGGCGAATCCCTCGACGCTGAGCCCTGAGCCGCGGAGGAGACTCTCCAGCGCCAATCGTCCGGTGCGGCGGTCGTCGATCACGAAGGCGAGTCCGGAGAGGCGGACGCCGGACGCGGGGTCGAGGGTGGCCGCGGCGTTGACCGGGAGCTCGAACCAGAAGTTGCTGCCTTCGCCGATCGCACTCTGGAGTCCGATCGCGCCGCCCATCAGTTCGGTCAATCGCTTGCAGATGGCGAGGCCGAGCCCCGTGCCCCCGTAGTTTCGGCTCGTCGTCGTGTCGGCTTGTGAGAACGACTGGAAGAGCCGCCGCTGCCCGTTCGCGTCGATCCCGATCCCCGTGTCGGTCACTTCGAAACGAAGTCGCGGCCGGTCCGAGGAGACGCGGTCGCAGGAGACGCTGACCAAGACCTCGCCGCGCTCCGTGAACTTGACCGCGTTCGAGACCAGATTGGTCAGAATCTGTCGGATACGGCTGGGATCTCCGCTGACCCGAGCGGGCGTGTCGGGGGAGTACATGGCGGAGAGCTCCAGACCCTTGGCCTGCGCCTTCTCCGCCAACAGATCGAGCACCTCTTCCACCACGGTGAAGAGTTCGAAGTCGATCTCTTCGAGAACCATCTTGCCCGCTTCGATCTTCGAGAAATCGAGGATGTCATTGATCAGGTCGAGGAGCATCGCGCCCGAGCGCTCGATCGTCTCCGCATAGTCGCGTTGGTCCGCCGTCAGCTCCGTGTCCCGGAGCAGGCTGGAGAATCCGATGATGGCGTTCATCGGCGTGCGGATCTCGTGGCTCATCGAGGCCAGGAAATCGCTCTTCGCGCGCGCCGCCCGCTCCGCCAGGTTGCGAGCCTCGTAGAGATCCTGCGCCTGCTCGGCCAGTTGCATCGATTGGGCTTCGATGCGGCTACGCGTCTCTTCCGCGTCTTGCGCCACGCGCTCGAGTTCGAGGCTCGCGCGCTGCTGCTCCGTCACGTCTCGCGCCACCGCGAGGAACTCCCCTTCGCCACAGGCGACGAGCCGCACTTCGTGGAGCCGCGCCTCTCCTCGAGCGTTGCGCGTTTCGCAGTAGAAGTGACTCGGTCCGCCGGCCGTCCGCGTCTGCTCGATGGCCGAGTTGAACTCGCGGTGGAGCGCGGCGAAATCGATGGCGTCGATCCCGATGGGGATGTGCTGTTCGAGGACCCCGCCCTCGGCGTCGAGGCGATAGATCGGATCGGGCAGCGCCTCGATCAGATCGCGACTGCGCCGTTCCTGGCGCCAACCAAATGGTGCGGGCATACTCTCCTCGCCGAACCGCAAGGCCCCTTGCGGTTCGAGGAAGGGATCGGCCGATCACGGGACCATCTTTATCCGGCGGCGCCACCCGTGTTGCGGACCGTTCGGCCTCAGGCCTCAGGCCGCCTGGCTGGCCGCCTCTTCCTGGTGCTTCCTCGTCTTGGTGAGCCGCCCGAGCAGGGTGTAGACGACCGGGACGAGGATGATCGTCAAGAAGGTCGAGAAGAGCATGCCGCCGACCACGGCGATGCCGAGCGGCCTTCTGGCCTCCCCTCCCGCGCCGATGCCGATCGCGATCGGCAGGATCCCGAAGATCGTGGCGAACGACGTCATCAAGATCGGCCGCAGACGGATCCGCGAGGCCTCCATCACGGCGTCGAGGATCGACCGCCCCCGTTCGCGGAGTTGGTTCGCGTACTCCACGATGAGGATCGCGTTCTTCGTCACCAATCCGACCAGCATGATCAGACCGATCTGCGAGTAGATGTTGAGCGACTGCCCCATGACCATGAGCGAGAAGACAGCCCCGAAGACCGCGAGCGGCACCGAGAGCAAGATGGTGAAGGGATGGACGAAGCTCTCGAACTGCGCCGCCAAGACGAGATAGATGAAGATGATCGCCAGGAGGAAGAGACCGTAGAGCTTGCCGCTGGAGTCGCGGAACTCGCGGGATTGCCCCGAGAGCTCGCGCTTGATCCCGGGGCCGAGGTCGTTCTTCCAGATGCCGTCGAGCGCGTCCAACGCCTCTCCGAGGTTGGCGCCCGGCGCGAGGTTGGCCGTGACCGTGGCCGACCGCACGCGGTTGTAGTGGTTGAGTTCTTTGGGCGACGCCGTCTCCTGGATCGAAACGACATTGGCCAACTGCACCAAACCGCCCGATCCGCGCAGATAGATGTCTTGGATCGCGTCCGGCGTCGAGCGGCTGGCCGGGCGGAGCTGCGCGATCACGTCGTACTGTTTGGTGCCGCGCTTGAACGTCGACATGACGCGTCCGCCGAGGAACGCCTCCAACGTCGACCCGATGTCGGTGACCGAGACGCCGAGCTGCGCCGCCCGCTCACGGTCGATCGTGATGTCGAGCTGCGGCTTGTTCAGCTTCAGGTCGGTGTCGAGGTTGACCAGCGTGCCCAAGGCCGACGCCTTGGCCATGAAGGTCGAGAGGGCGCGCGAGAGCTCCTCGTAGCTCTCCGCCTGCAGCACGTACGAGATCGGACTAGAGCCGAAGTCGCCGCCCAGGCTCGGCGGATTGACGAGGAAGGCCAGGATCCCCGGGATCGAGAAGAGCGGGCCGAACATCTCGCCCACCACTTGCTGCTGGCTCTTCTCCCGCTCGTGCCTCGGCTTCAGGTTCAGGAACACGAACCCGTTGGTCACACGACCCGGGCCGCCGAAGCCCAGTCCGGTCGCGGTGAAGAGCGCGTTCCGTTCGGGCAACGGAAGGAGGAACGACTCGACCTGCCGCATGTAACGGTCGGTGTAGTCGAGCGTGGCGCCCTCCGGGGCGAGCACGATCCCGAAGGCGGTGCCGCGGTCCTCGACCGGCGCGAGCTCGCGGGGGAGCAGCGTGAAGATGAAAGCGCTCGCCGCGACGAGAGCGATCGCTGCGATGACGACCAGGGCGCGAAAGCGCAGCGCCAAGGCCAGCGTGCCGACGTAGGCCCGATCGAGTCCGTCGAAGAAGGCGTCGAAGCCCTTCGCCAATCGGCTCCGCTTGGCGTCGCCGTGGACCGGCTGGAGCATCCGTGCGCAGAGCATCGGCGTCAGGGTCAAGGCGACGAAGCCGGAGAGCAGCACCGCCACCGCCACCATGATCCCGAACTCCTTGAAGAGTCGGCCGACCGTGCCGGTGAGGAACGCGACCGGCACGAAGACCGCGACGAGCGCGATGGTGGTCGCGACGATGGCGAAGCCGATCTCCTGCGCTCCGTCGAGGGCCGCTTGTCGGCGCGTCTTTCCCATCTCGATGTGCCGGTGGATGTTTTCGAGCATGACGATGGCGTCGTCGACGACCAGACCGATCGCGAGCACCAGGGCGAGCAGGGTGAGGATGTTGATCGTGAAGCCGAAGAAGTAGGCCGCAGCGAAGGCGCCCACGATCGAGACCGGGATGGCGATGGCCGGAATCAGCGTGGCCCGCCAGCTCCGCAGGAAGACCAAGATGACGAAGAATACGAGCAGCACCGCGATGAAGATCGTCTCGCGCACCTCGGAGATCGATTCGGTGATGAAGACGGAGGAGTCGTACGCCACGTCCAACATCATCCCGGCGGGGAGGAGTGTCCGCAGTTCGGGGAGCGAATTGCGCACCTGCTCGGCCACGTCCAGCGTGTTGCCGTCCGACTGCTTGACGATCCCCAGTCCGACGCAGGGACGTCCGTTGAAACGCGCGATGGAGCGCTCGTCCTCGGCGCCGATCTCGACCTCGGCCACGTCGCGCAACCGCACGAGCGAGTCGCCCTGCCGCGCCACGATGACGTTGGAGAACTCCTCTTGCGAGGAAAGCTCCCCCCGGGTGCGGACGGAGAACTCGCGTTCGGCGCCCTCGACCCGACCTCCGGGGATCTCGGCGTTCTCGGAGCGCAGCGCCGCTTCGATGTCGCCCGCGGTCAGGCCGTGCGCGGCCATCCGCAGCGGATCGAGCCAGACCCGCATCGCATAGCGCCGTTCCGCGCCGATGAAGACGGAGCCGACGCCGGGCAGGCGCTGCAGCTTCTCCTTCAGCGTGAGGCTGGCCACCTCGGAGATCTCGAGCTCCGTGTGCTTGTCGCTGGAGAGCCCGAGCCAGAAGATCGGCTGCGCGTTGACGTCGACCTTCTCGACGATCGGATCGTCCGCCTCGCTCGGCAGGAGACCGCGGATGCGCGAGATCTTGTCGCGTACGTCGTTGGTCGCCTCTTCGATCTTGCGCGAGAGTTCGAACTCGACCGTGACGCTCGATCCCTGCTCCTGGCTGGAGGAGGTGATCGACTTCACGCCTTCGAGGGTCGCCAGTTCCTCTTCGATCGGGTCGGTGATCTCGGTCTCGATCACGTTCGGGCTGGCGCCCCGGTAGAATGTGGTGATCGAGACGATCGGCGGATCGACGTTCGGATACTCGCGCACCGGGAGCCGAGAGAAGGCGATCCATCCGAACAAGAGGATGACGAGACTCATCACCGTCGCCAGGACGGGTCGCTGGATGGAGATCTCGCTGAGTTTCATGCGGGGGGGTCCTTCTGTAGTGGCGCGCGCCTCGCGCGCCGCAATCCGCTGAGTTCTGGGAGTTCTAGAAAGGGACTCTAGTGACCGGCAGACTTCTCACTTCCGCCGCCTCCGGCCTCCGCCTCCGCCGCCGGCGCTCCGCCCGGCGCCCCGCCCGGCGGCCCACCCGCCGGCATCCCACCCGCCGGCATCGCCATCACCTTCGCGCCGGGGTAGATCTTCTGATGCCCCGCCGTCACCACCTGTTGTCCCGCCGTCAGCCCGGAGCGCACCTCGACCAGGTCCGACGTGCGCGTCCCGAGCACCACCGCCGCGCGTCCGACCGTCCCGTCCGGGCCGATGACGTAGACGAAGAACTCGGTCCCTTCGACCAACACAGCCTGGTTGGGCACGGTCAACGCAGAGTCGCGCTCGGCCAGGACCGCCGCGACGTTGCACGACATGCCGGGCCGCAACTCGTCGTTCGGGTTGTCGACTCGCGCCACGATCCGCGCGCTGCGCGTGGACGCGTCGATGACCGGTTCGACCACGTCGATCTGGCCGGCGATCGAGATGCCCGGGAAGGCGGGAGTGGTCACCTCGACCTGTGAGCCGCGTACGAGATTGCGGAGATGGCGCTCGGGGGCCGAGAAGTTCACGCGCAGGGAAGACACATCGGCCAGGTCGGTGATCGACTCGCCCGCCCGCAGATAGGCGCCGGGACTCGGGCGGCGCGCGCCGACGAACCCGGCCCAGGGCGCCGTGATCCGCGTCTTGCTCAGGCGATCCCGCGCCAACGCCATGTCGGCTTCCGCCACCTTGAGGTCGGCGGCCGCGTCGTCCATATCCTGCGCCGTGCCGGCGCCCTGATCGACGACCGACTTGATGCGATCGAAACGAGACTTCGCCTGATCGCGGAGCGCTTCACTCCGCGCGACATCGGCCCTGGTCTGGACGTCATCGAACTGCGCGAGGAGGTCGCCCTTCGCGACGCGAGATCCTTCCTTGAACGGCAGACTCGTCACGATGCCGTCGATCTCGGCCACCACGGTGATGGCGTTGCCGGCTTCGATCGTTCCGACCGCTTCGAAACGGTCCGAAACGGTGCGCACTTCGACGGTGGCGGCTTCGACCGGAGTCGGCGGCATCTCGAAGCCGCCTCCGCCGGGAGCGCCCTCTTGCTTCTTGCCGCAGCCGATCCCGAACGCGAGCACGGACACGGACAACAGGGTCGCGAGGGTCGTCACGACCCGAGGATGAACCGAACAGGGCGGGGTCACGGCGCCTCCTCATAAGTGAGCCGACGGATCTCGGCCCAGGCTTGAGCCGCGCGGACGAGCGCGGCCGAGTAACGTTGCTGCGCGGTCACGAGATCCGCGCCCAGGTTGACGACTTCGAACGCGGTCGTGGCGCCGTTGCGATACTGGATGAGGGCGAGTCGGACCTGCTCGAGCGACGCGTCGACTCCGCGTTGCGCGGCATCGAGGCGTCGGCTGCTGGTGGTGAGTTCACGCCACGAGGTGCGCACGTTCTCTTCCACTTGGCGGCGCACGCCGAGCGCCCGCTGTTCCGCGGCGCGCATCTCGGCCGTGGCGCGGTCGCGCTCCCCGCGGCCGGCGCGCAGGCCGATCGGCAGCGAGACCTCGACCCCCGCACTCCAGTTGGGATAGTCCCGCGCGAAAGCATCGGAGATCGCGTCGCCCGTGCCGCCACGCAACGCCGCCGCGGTCGAGTCGCGCGGCTCGCCCGCCAAGCCGTAGCCGCCCACCGACGCGAAGACATCGAGCTGCGGGAGCGCGTTCCACTTCGCGGCCCGAGCGCGCGCGCGCGCCGCGTCCAAGTCACGTTCGGCCGCGGCGACGGAACGGTTGTCGGCCAGCGCGCGCAGCAGCAGATCTTCGACCGAGATGGTGGGCGGCTCGCTCGGCGGAGCATCGTGCGCGTGGAATCTACCCTGCGCATTCGAGGGCCGTCGGCCCATCAAGGTGGCGAGTCGATCGGAGATCGTCGCCACTGCCTCTTCGCGATCGAGCAGCCCCTGATCCGATTCGGCCAGGAACGCGGAGGAGTTGGCCACGGCCCCGCGAGCGACCAGTCCGGCCTTCGCGCGCAGATCGGTCTCTTCCATGAGCAGCCGCGCTCGATCCTGGATCACGATCTGAGCGGCCAGATCGCGCTCCGCGGCATAGAGCGTCCAATAGGTCGACTCGACCTCGGCGCGCAGCGCCGCGCGGGCATCCTCGTACCGAGCGAGGGCCGCCGCCGCGCCTTGGTCGGCGGAGTCCTTCCGGCCGCTCGTCGCGGGCCCGAATCCCTTGAGCAACGGTTGGCGCACCGTCAGTGACGTCGTCGCGTTCTTCTCGGGGTCGAGTCCGACGAAGCTGGAGTTCGACTCCAGAGAGTTCGTCGAGATCAACGCCTCGATCCGGGTCCCGATCGGAAGGAGGACGCGCGCGCCGCCGTTCGCCTGCGTGGTCTGTTGCTCGAGAACCTCGGCCCCGGCGAAGAACGACGCGGTCGGCGCCTCGCTCGACGACCGCGAGAGCGCCGCGAAAAGCTCCGGATCGAAGCTCCCCTTCTCGCGCTTCAACGCGCCGATCGCGGCGGCCAGATCGGCTTCCGCCACGCGAACTTCGGTCGACTGCTCCAGGGCCGCCCCCACCGCGTCGCTCAGCGGCAGCGACTCACCCGCCACCTGCCTCAGCGCGACGGCCAATGCGCTGTCGGGCTGCGTCTCCAGGAGCGGCAGAGTCTCACCGCGAGCCACGCCTGCCGCGGTCAGCAGGAGCAGGCCCGCGAGCAAGCATGCACTCGATCTCATCACTGTCCTCATCACTGTCCTCATCATCCCGTCGCCTCCTCGAACGGCCCCAGGTCTCTCTCTCAACTGCTCTTCGTTGTGCGTCGTGCGGTGGGCAAAAGGGGGCGGGCGGCGTGAGCGCCGTCCGCGGCATGGGTCAGCTCCACGAGCCTCGCGACGATCTCGCCGCGCAGCTCGGCGGTCGGCGGGTGCAGATCGAGGAGGTGGGTCATGGTCAGGCCGTCGGCCGCGAGCTGCACGATCGCCGCTGTCGCCGGGTCGATGCCGTCGTCCGCCAGGCGCAATCGGCACGACGCCATCCGCTCGCGAAACCGGCACAGCAACTCGGGCCGATTGGCCACCGCCGCCAAGAGTCCCGACATCTCCGCGCAGGAATTCGATCGCTCCACCATATCCGCCTTTGCCCTGAGGTAGGCGCGCGTCAATCGTCCCGGACCCGGCGGTTCGACCGCCTCGTGCGCCGCCAGCGCCTCTTCGAATCCGCGGACGAGAATGTCGATCAGTCCCTCGACCAGCGCTTCTTTGCTCGCGAAGTGGTAGAGCAGCCCGCCCTTGCTGACCTGCGCGCGCTTGGCGACGGCATCGAGCGTCAGACCGTTGGTCCCGTCTTGCAGGACGATCTCGGAAGCGGCTTGGAGGAGCTTGCAGCGGGTATCCATGGGACGCGGAAGCTATACCGGCTGGACGGTACAGACAACCGAGTTGTAGAGATTTTTTTTCGGGGGACGCCGTGTCACTGTAGTCGCTCGTGGCATCAACGGTTTACCGGGATCATGAGACTCGGGAGGAGAAGATGGACAAAGCCACCCTGGAAGGTCAGTACGGCTATTTTCGGAGCGTACTCGGGATGACGCGCCTGCTCTTGGACCAGTTTCCGGAGAGCGCACTTTCGCTGCGGCCGGCGGCGGGGATGCGGAGCACCGCCGAGATCGTCTCGCACAACTACACGTTCCTGGGCGATGCGCTGGAGACGGTCACGACTAAGACGTTCGTCTCCACGCCCGAGCCTGAATTCCAGAACAAGGCGGAGATGCTCGCCTTCTGCGACGCGCAGGTCGCGAAGATGTTCCGGCTCTTCGCCGACGTGACCGATGCGCAGCTCGCCCAGCCGATCGACGCGTACGGCACGACGCTCACCGGCTTACAGTTCGCTGTCTTCGCCTACGACGAACACTGGCATCACCGCGGGCAACTCACCATCCACCTCCGGCTGGCGGGGGTGACTCCGCTCATGATCTACGACTACGAGAGGTTGGCATGAAGGTCTTCGTCTCCACTCCGACCGGCAACATCGGTCGCGCCCTGAGTGCGCGGCTTCTCGACGGGGGGCACGAGGTGCAGGCCATCGCGCGGAGTCTGGAGAAGGTGCGAGAGCTGACCCAGCGCGGTGCGCGCATCGTCCCCGGGCAGCTCGAGGATGTCGACGTTCTGACCGACGCGATGCGCGGCGCGGACGTCCACTTCTGGCTCGCCCCCGTGGTCTTCTCGGAAACGCCGCACGCCGTGCGGGAGCGCATGACCGCCGCCGGAATCGCGGCCCTGAAGGCAGTCGGTGCGAGCCGTGTGGTGCATCTCTCCAGCGTTGGAGCGCAGCACCGTGCGGGCAATGGTCTCGTCGACTCGCTCGCCTCCGCCGAACTCGCGCTCGAGCAGGAGTTCACGGACATCACGCACCTGCGCCCCGCGTTCTTCATGGAGAACTTCCTCTCGTACCTCCCGCTCATCGCGGGAATGGGCGCGATGTTCTCCGCGGTCCCGGCCGATCTCGGCGTGCCGATGGTCGCGACGCGCGACATCGCGGAAGTCGCCTATCGGCGTGTGACCGATCCGGGCTGGCGCGGCCGTTCGACTCAGGCCGTCCTCGGACCGCGCGATCTCTCGCATGCCGAAGTGGCCGTGATCCTGACCGCGGAGCTGGGCCGCCCGGTCGCCTATACGCAGATTCCGCCCGACCAAGCGATCGAGGGAATGAAAGGGATGGGCATCCCCGAGGGATTCGCGCGCGAGTACATGAAGACGCTGGCCGGCATGGTCAGCGGATCGATGGCGCCGGAGGAACGACGGGACGCCGCCAACACGACACCGACCACGTTCGCCGCTTTCGCCCGCGACACCATCAAACCGCTCATCGCGAGGATGTAAAGTCTCGCGACCGATCGGCCGAAAGTCTGTCTGGACGCCATCGAGACGATGCGGGCAAATGAGACAGGCCAATCGGAGGATCGAGATGATGGAGCAAAGGGCGGGAAGCAACGGGCCTCCGCGGTGGCGGGGAGCAACGGCCATCGCGGTTCTACTGTTGTCGGGCGCGACCGCCGGACTCGCTCGAGCGGCGACCAGCGGAACCTCCGACGTGACGCTGGCGGCGACCGCGACGGTCGAGATCCAGATCAATGACGCGAGCGTCACCCTCACGCCGGGGCAATCGGACTACGAGAGCGGATTCGTGGTGGCCGAGGGCGCGGCCGGTATCGCCGTGCAGGTGCGCAGCAACAGCAGCACCGGGATGGTGCTCTCGCTCAAGAGTGTCGACGGCACGCCCGGCATCGCAGTGGACGACATCGCGTTCAAGACCCAGACCGTCGCGGGCGGCTCCGGCAGCACGATCAGCTCCTACACGACGCTGACCGGGAGCGATCAGGACATCTGGACGACCGACGAAGAGCAGCCGACGTTCCAGGTCGTCGATACCGACATCCGAGTCAGCGATCTCTGGACCTATCTCGACATCGGCGGCGGGGGTACGACCTCGTACACGACGACTCTGACCTACACGGTGACCGTGCAGTAGCCCGCCCGTCGCTCCGGACCTCGATTGCTCGGGCAGGACGCCCGGCGCGAAGGTTCTCTCGGGCGCGGGTTCATCATGGATGGTGAACGTGCGGATCCAGGATGGATCGAAACCGCATCGTCGCTTCGGGGTCCGCCCCGCGCTGACAGGACTCTGTCTCGCCGGGCTGCTGCTCCTCGATGATCTGCCCGCTCAGGCCGGCGATGGCCTGCGCATGAGCGTCTCGCCCATGAAGCTCCAGATAACGGCGCCCGCCGGTCACTCGACCGTCCGCACGGTCAATGTCTACAACAACGGCGAAGCGCCGATGCGAGTCCAGACGCGCGTGGTCGACTGGACCTCGTCTCCCCACGGCGAGATGGAGCTAGCTCCCGCGGAACCGGACCGACGCTCGGCCGCCGCCTTCATCGCGCCGGAATCGAACGAGTTCACGGTCGGACCCCACGATGCCGGCATCGTGCGGATCACGGCCGCCCTGCCCGATTCGGCTAGCGGCTCGTACTGGGCGATCGTCTTCTTCGACTGTGAAGGAGGCGGCCCCTCCAACGGACTCGGTCTCGTCACGAACGTCTCCTTCGGCGCCACCATCTATCTCACGGCCGAAGGGACCGAAGAGCGCGACGACGCGATCGCCGCCATGCAGGTCAACGCCGCGGGCGATACGAGCGGCCTCTCGCTCGAGTTCGCGGTGCGCAATCGCGGCAACGTCTATCACTATCCGGCCGGATGGGTGCAGGTACTCGGCTCCGACGACGCGACCCTGCTCGAGGCGCGCATTCCGACTCGCGTCCTCCTGCCGGATCACGAACTGACGTACAAGCGACTCTGGGCGCCGCCCGCTCCAGGCTCCTACCGCATGGTGGTGACGCTCGACCTAGGGCTCGACGCCCTCGTGCAGGGCGTGAAGTCGTTCTCCGTGCCGAGCGACTTGGCCTCGAGACCGAACCCGCCTCCGATTCCCGGCGTGGCGCCAGGTTCGAATCCGCGCTCGCCGATCGCAGAGGTTCGCCGGTGAGCCAGCACGCCGTCCTCGCGCTCTCCCTCATCCTCAGCGCGATCGGAACGGCACACGCGCAGACGCTCTCACTCCCCGCCACGCTCCCCTCGCCGCCTGCCGACTCGTCCCTCTCGCGGTCCGACTTCGGCGTGCGCGCCATTCCACGATCCGCCTTCTCGCTCCCGCTTCCTCCGCGGCTGACCGAGCGCGTCCGCGAGGAGAGGCGCCCCTCTCCCGCGCTCCTCGCCGACGCGAGGCGGGAAACGGCGTGGCAGAGCGCGCGTTTCCACGCTTTCCGCAGCTCGAGTTCCGTTCGAGGCGCGCACGAGACCGACACGCAGCTCCGTCTCGGGCTCGAGACCCTCGTGAGGTATGGCCGTTTGGGGGCCGAGTTCGATGCCGCGGAGCGCGAGGACCAACGGCGCCTCTCGCGCGCGCTGCTGCGGCTCGACACCTTCAGCGGCTGGCGGCTCACCGGCGGCGATCTCCCTGCGGTCGCGCGGGGGCCGGTCGCCCGTGGATTGACGGCGCGCGGGGTTCGGGTGGAGCGCACGAGCCGTTCCGGCGCCGAACTCGGAGTCACGACCGAGATGCTCTTCGGCCGAGCGGCGGTTCGTCACGAGAACGCGCTCGCCAGCCGATTCCCTCGGAGCGTAGGAATGCTGCGCGTGTCGGGACGCCTTGTCCCCGGACTGACCGCGACGGCCCAGTGGGCGCACCTCGCTGATCATGCGAGGAGCGACATCGTCGGCGACCGCCCGATCCGATCGGGACAGACGTATGGCGTCGGATTCGAAGGACGCTATCGCCGCGTGCGGGCGGACCTCGCCCTCTCGCGACTGGCCCAGAGGCGCGATGGGATGGGCCGCGAGGTGGGTGGTCAGCTCGTCTACCGGGTGCGCAGCGCGCACCGCCGCTTCAACTGGGCGGCGGAGGGACGAACCGCGAGCGGCCGAATGGTTGAGCTCGGCTCGATGGGAGTGGTGACGGCGACGCCGCGCGCGGTCGCGGCGTCGGACCTCACGGTCCGTCTCAGCGGGCGCTCGAGCGTCGGGCTCTTCGGCGGACACTGGCGCTACCGGCCGCTCGACTCGACGCGCGAGCGAGAGGCGTCGTCCGACACACTTGTCTTCGCGCAGGAACGCGCGAACCGCGGCTGGAACTGGGGCGGAAGGTTCGAGCTGCGCGCGCCGTGGCTCGGAACGCAGCTCAGTTTCGAGCGCGAACAGCGGCAGCGCGAACGCGCCGAGGCGCCGCAAGAGATCGTGTCTCACTCCATTTCGGCGGCCCAGTCGGTCCCTTCCGCCACCGTCTCGCTGCGCTGGAACCATTGGCGCGAAGAAGGCGCGGGGGCGAGGGAGTACCTGAGCGGCGGCCTCAGTTTGAGACTCCCCGGCGACGCATCCCTCGTCTTCCAGCAACAAACGGCATGGCAGGAGCCGGGCGGCGTGCGTCTCGTCTCGTTCGCGGAACTCTCCTCGCTCGAGTTCTGGCAGCACTGCCCGATCACCGCGCGAGTGACGCAGATCCATGAGCGCACGCTCGGCACGTTTCGTCCGACGGAGACGCGAGGCGCCCTCGGCGTGCGCATCAACGTCGCGCGCGGGCTGTCGATGGAAGCGAGCTACGAGATGGTGGTGCACCCGCGGCAGCGCCAACACGTGATGCAGCTCGGCGCGTCTCGCTCCTTCGGCGGCGGCCGCAACCGAGTCGCGTTCCCCTCCGCCGACGCGCTGGCGCAACCGACGCGGCAGGTGATCGGCGGCGTCGTCTTCGAGGATCGGAATCGCGACGGAGTTCGTCAGGAAGATGAACCTGGAATTCCGGAGATCGCCGTGGTGGTCGACAACGAGACTCGGCAGCCGGCGGTCAGCAGCGTCGGCGGTCGCTATCGGGTGCTCGTTCCACCCGGCCGCCACCTCGTTCGGTTGCTCCCGGAGTCGGTGCCGACCCTCTACTTGCTCGATGATCTCGAGACGGTCGAGATCCAGGTTTCCGCCGACCGTCTCCTCGATTTCGACATTCCGCTCGTGCGCCGCGTCGGGTGGGTGGAGGGCCGCGTCGTGCTGGCGGACGATTCGGTCACGCGTGTCGCCGACCTGACGCCGATAGGGCTCGCCCGCACCAAGATCGTCCTCGACGGACTCGCGTTCACCTACACCGATGCCGAAGGGCGCTTCGAGTTCAGAAACCTCTTCGCAGGATCACACGAGGTGATGATCGACGGAGAGTCGTTGGCGCCGGGTCTGCGCATCGAAGGGGAGAACACGCGCCGAGTGACGGTCATCGGCGACGGGGTCGCCGGCGTCCCCTGCACGTTCACGTTGCGGCGCCCGGTCCAGCGAACGGTCTTCGAGTGAGCTGACGCGCTGCGCAGCGCAGCGCAGCGCCGTGCGGTCAACCACCGTCCCCTCGACCGCGCAACGAGTCATGACGCCCGACCAATTCCTTGCGTGCGGCCAGGACGCGCGGATCGTCCGGTGCGAGATCCTCGGCGCCGACGAGAATCTTCAAGGCATCGGCGAAACGTCCGGTCCGTTCGAGGACCTCCGCGAGGCCGAGATGCGCGTCGATCGACTCCGCGTGATAGTGCAGCGCGGCGCGGAAGCTCTCTTCGGCGGCGGGGAGATGGCCGCTCCGGAGCGCTTCCTTCGCGCTCATGACCAGCGATCGAGCGGTGGCGCGGTTCGTGTGCCCGACGAGCCGCTCCCGTGGATCAGCCATACCCAACTCGACGCCGCGCCGGTGGGCAGGGAATCCCCAGATGGCGGCGGAGTCGGAGAGGGAACTCGGCGCTTCGGCTGGCGAGACATACCCGAGGCTGAGCAGGCGTTCGCGATCTTCTCGAGTCGACGCCGAGAAGGTCGCGGGGTCGCGTCCGGCGCCCAGACTTCGCCACGCGGCCGCGTCCATCAATGCGAGCAACGAATCGCGAATGGCGGGCCGCCCGTCGGCGAGATTCGTGCGCTCGCGCGGATCACTCGCCAGGTCGTAGAGCTCGACCGTCGGACCCTCGATCAACTTCCAGTCCTCGATCCTGACTCCGCGCAGTTCGCACCATCCATGCGAGAGCCGAGGACGGAGCGTCTCCATGTAGGCGACGTGCGCGAGCGACGAGCGGTCGCCGGACGCCGCCGAGATTCCCGGCAGCACTGCCCCGGAGCTCCGAGGGAGTGGCGTCATCGAGGTGAGCGCACAGATCGTGGGCGCAATATCGATCGTCCGCGCCACTTCGCGGACGCGGAGCCCCCGCTCGATTCCGGGTCCATGGAAGATGAGCGGCACCCGCATCGTCTCGTTGAACAGGAGTACGCCGTGGAACTCCTCTTCGTGATCGAAGAGACCCTCGCCGTGATCACCGACGACCACCGTGACGATCTGGGAGTCGTCCCACCGCTCGCGCGCCCCTTCCAACAGTCGGCCGATCTGGTGATCGACGGAGGCGATCTCGCCGTCGTAGAGCTGCTCCGGATACCGGTCGCGGAACTCCGGCGTCGGGTCGCGTGGGAGATGAGGATCGAAGAGGTGCACCATCACGAAGGCGTCGCGACCCGGCTCGGCGCGCATCCACTCGAGCGCGCGATCGATCGTCTTCTCGCCTCGGCGCTCGATCCCCTGGAGGCGATCCTCCATCCCGCGCATCATCGGATGGTGCGTCTCGTAGCGCTCGGCGAGATCGTCGTCGTAGATCTCGAAGCCTTGCTCGAGTCCATGCTCGTTCGCGAGCACATGCGCCGAGACGAACGCCCCGGTGCGAAAGCCCGTCTCGTGGAACCGCTCGGCCAGCGTCTCCCAACCATCGGCCAATCGAAACGGGCCGTTGTCACGCACGCCGTGTTGGAGCGGATAGGCGCCGGTCAGCATCGTCGCGACCGACGGCAGCGTGAGCGGCACAGCGGTCATCGCGTTCTCGTAAAGCGTCCCCTCCCGTGCGAGTCGATCGAGGGTCGGAGTGGAGATCGCTTCGTAGCCGTAGCAACCGATGTGATCCGCGCGGAGGGTGTCGATCACGACCAGCAGCACGAGGCGTGGTTCGCGAGCGGAGGGGCAGCCTTGGAGCAGTGGGGCGAAAAGCGCCAGTAGTGCGCAGAGCGCAGTGCGAGACCAGCCCGAAGGCCCGGCGCCGAGTGACCGCGGTTGCATATCTGTAGTTGTCCCTAAGCGTTGACGAGCTGGTCCCCGGCGCGGGGAGCTTGCCTCGGCGCGCCGGGAAATGTCAACGGGACAGGGTGAGGCTCAGGGTCGGCTCGGGGTCGGCTCAGAACTCGATGTTCAACGCTCCGATCAGATAGAAGCTGTCGTAGTCGAAGTCGCGAATCTCGTCGGCGACGTCATCGTTCAGATTGCGCTCCGGATCGACGAACGTGTAACGCGCTTCGCCGCCCAAGGAGAACCGCGGCGAGATCGGGACCTTCGCGCCGCCGCCCAGGTGCCAACCGAAGGTCGAGACGCGCTCGTCCTTGAAGCCGAGCTGGTTCTCGATCTGCTTCGAGTAGTCATAGTTCACGTGATACCAACCGGCGCCCAGGCCCAAGAAGGGCGAGAAGGCCGGCGTGGGCAGGTACAGGCGCGCGGTTGCGGTAATCGGGATGCTTCGCACTTCCACGGCGTCCGGGAAGATCGTGTCGCCGAAAGGCTCGGACGATCGGTAGTCGACCGCGCCTTGGATGCCCAGGATCGGCGCCAACATCATTTCGAGGTGTCCGCCGACCAGGTAGTTGCCGTCATCGGCGTCCGCCACCTTCGTATAGGCGACGTGCGGTCCCCAGTTGCCGACTCCGAGGGCGAACGCGTGGGATGCGGATAAGCTTAGCGCTCCCAACATGACGAGCGAGAACGCCGAGATCCGAGGAGAGCGAGCGCCGCCGGCTGCCTGCGGTACTCGAGAGACGTGGGATTGCTTCAACATGGGTCTTCTCCTCATGGGTGCATCGAGGACGCAACGGATTCCACTGCGGAGTCGCAAGAGATGTGCGTCCAGCGGGAGTCTGCTCACGATGCGTGCCAATCGCCGGGGGGCGAACAGGTGCTCAGCGTAACTGTAGTAGCCAAGGTGGATTACAGCTCGATCATTTCAATGGCCGAGCGCTGCGCACTGCGCGCCCGGCATTGTAGGAACTACCGTCTCGGGCAGTTCTGGGACGACGATGCGGACCACCGCGCGCCACGCGGAGGCTCACGCATGCGTTCGTGGACAGGGAGCGAAGGCGCTCCTAGAGTTGACGGACACGTCGAACTCGTCCCTCGGGGCGCAGGTCGTTCATGACCCCATCGATCGCCGTACTCGTTCCTCTCCACTCTCCGTTGCGAGCGAAGCCTCGCATCGCCTTCGCTACCCGTCTGCTCGGCTGCGGACTCTCCATGCTTCTCACGTTGGGCGCGGCGTACGTCGTAGCGCACGCGGCGTGCTGCTACGAAGGTGGTGTGTGCGAAGAACACGACCGCGAGCGTTGCGAGGTCAAAGGGGGCGTCTTTCAGGGCGATTTCAAGGATTGCGATCCGAATCCCTGTCCTCAGCCCTCGAGGCTCGGCGCCTGTTGCGCGGAGGATGGGTCGTGCGCCTTGGCCGAAGCGACCGAGTGCGCGGGCGAGTCCATCTGGATGGGTGAGGGGAGTCTCTGCGACGCGAATCCTTGTTCGATGCTCACGGGCGCCTGCTGTGCGCCGGACGGCGTGTGCGCCGTCGTGACGCGTTTGGAGTGTCGCGCGCGCGGGGGACTGCGGTGGGCGATCGGCCGGACTTGCGCCGAGATCACCTGCGATCGTCCGATTCTGCATGTCGCCATCGATCCGAATGGCGGCGCCTTCGAGTGGGTTGTCGTCGCTTCGGACGCCATCGTCTCGCTCCGCGGACAACAGCGGATCGCGGGCAGTCGCGCGTACCTTCCGATCGCTGCTTTCTCCGACGGCCCCGGCGCCTGGACTGCCGAGCTGGGAGTCGAGGACCCCGCCGTCCGCGGCATCGAGTACTACTTGGTCTGCACGACGGGCGATGGAACGGAAACGAGCTTCGGGACGCCGGACGCGCCGAAGCGGATCGCGTCGGCCGGCGCCGTGGAAGCGCCCACGATCGAACCGTCCGCGCTGCGCATGATCTCGGCGCCGCTCCTCGCGGCGGATCGACACGATGCCTGGACGCGACTCAGCGCGCTCTTCGGCCCCACCGGCCCGAGCAGTTGGGAGATGAGCCGCTGGGATCCCACCCTCGCGACGTACTCCGCCGTCGACGCCACGCGACGGACCGCCTTCGACTTCGGCGCGGCTTACTGGATCGGTTTTGCGCAGCCGCCGCCGGAGTGGAAACTCGAGGGCATCTCGAACCTTCCGCCCGATGATCGCAGCGCGTTCGAGATCGCGCTCCCCCCAGGTTGGAGCATGGTCGGCAATCCCGCCGCGTATCCGGCGCCGCTCGATCCGTTCTCGGTTGGGATCCGCGACGGCGCTGAGGAAATGTCCTACGCCGCCGCCGCCGAGTTCGGCCTCGTGGGGTCGTCGATCTGTCACTACGCGCCGAACACGCTCGATCCGAGTGAGCCGCTCTATCCCTACGATCTGGCGCCGCGGCAGTTGGCCCCGTGGGATGGTTGCTGGATCCGCAATCTCACCGATCGAGCTCTGACGTTGTTGATCCCAGCGCGTGAAGCGGAGCCGGCCGCGGACGCGGCGCACGCAGCGGACGCAGCGCACGTGACGTCTCCCGACCCGCGGTGGACCGGCTCGATGAGCTTCCGCAGCGCGGGGGAGAAAGTCGGCGTGGAGTTCGGCGTCGATCCCGCCGCTCGCAACGGCTTGGACTGGTTGGATGCGCCGCATCCGCCGCTCGCGCCCGATCGCTCACTGCGCGCCGTGTTGTGGGCGTCTGAGGCGGGCGCCGTCCACGACAGCTATCCCAGCGCTCGCCTCGAGTCGCTGTTGCGCGACGTGCGTCCCTCCAACGGCGGCGCCGTGATCTGGCCGCTCGAGATCAACGCGCCGAATGGGCCGGTGGAGATCTCCGCCACGATCCCCGTTCCCCTATCGGGCGACTCCGGGGAGCCGCCGCGTCCGCGCGCGACGCTGCGCGATCCCGCTAGCGGTCGTGTCTGGTCGCTCGACGGTCTCGCGTCACTGACCCTGCCGGCCGGAGACCATCATCTGGAGATCCGTTTCGAAGACGCGCCGACAGGCCTGCTCGCGTCGATCGCGCATCCGTTGGTCGTCGAGCCCAATCCTTTCTCGACCGGCGTCTACATCCGCTTCCAACTTGAAACCGAACAGCGCTGCTCGATCGACGTGTTCGACGCGAGCGGAGCGCGCGTTTGGAGCCGGCGAGACGACCGCCGCACGGCCGGAGAACACATCGTCCTCTGGAACGGCTCGAGCCGAGAGGGTTCGCCCGTACCGACTGGCGCCTACTTCGTGCGAGTCGAGCTAGTGGGGGCGAGCGGCGCCGGCGTGACGCGATCGAAGGTCGTGAAGCTGCGCTGAGGCGGGTCGGTCTTGCTTGGCGGGACCTGGCGGAGGTCCCGAGTGGCGTCAGCTCCGATACGCCTCGATCTCGATTCCCAACTCCGTGCAGCGCCGGTAGAAGCGTTGGTGGGAGATGCCGAGGCGTGAACAAGCGCCGCGCACGAGACCACCGCTCCGTTGCAGTTCGGCGATGATCACCTCGCGCGAGAGGACCGTCGTCGTCTCGGTCGCTTCCTTTGTATCGACAGTCGCCCGCCAGTCTTCCGCCATCCGCCCGGCGGCGGTGCACAAGCCCAGATCGAGGATCGCATTGCGCAGTTCGCGGACGTTGCCCGGCCAATCGTGGCGGAGCATCTGCTCGATCACGATCTCGCCGAGCCCGCCGAACTCCGGTTTGCGCACCTTCACTTCGCGGACGAAGTGATCGATCAAGAGCACGATGTCCGATCGACGTTCACGCAAAGGAGGAAGGCTCAGACGCAGCGAGAATCGATGGAGTAGATCGCGGCGGAACTTTCCGTTTCCGACCTCTCGATCGAGGTCCTGATGCGTCGCTGCAATGACGCGAACCGGCACTTGCTCCGGCCGGTCGCTGCCGACAACGCGGATCTCGCCGCGATCGAGGAAGCGGAGCAGACGCGTCTGCAGATTCTCTTCGAACTCTCCGATCTCATCGAGGAACAGCGTCCCGTTGCGCGCCGATCGGATGAGACCCAATCGTTCCGAGATGGCGCCCGTGAACGATCCGCGCGTGTGCCCGAAGAGTTCGGCGTCGATGAGTTCGGGCGACCCACCGCCGCAGTTATAGGGGAGATACGCGCCCGTCGGATTCGCGCCCAGTCGATGCAGGGCGGCCGCGACGAGTTCCTTGCCCGTGCCCGTCTCACCTTGGATCAGGACCGGACTATCGCTCTCCGCGTACTGTTTGGCGCGATCGAGGACCGCAAGCAGCACCGGGTGCGCCCCGATGATCTCGGGAAAATCCGCATGTGATGTGTGCGACCAACGGACGAGCGGGCGGCCCCTCTTCCTGGGCGAGGCGCTCGACGGTGCAGGCGTCATGATCCCCGCGAAGTCCGAGATCGGCGCCAGGTCGAGACTGTGCACTTCGGGAGTCGGCGGGAGGTTGTCCGACCCACCTGCGGCACCGACCGCCGAGTCGCCGCGGAGCAGCCGCACGACTTTCTCGCGCTCGTACCGTTCGCCGATCGCCTCGAAGAACTCCAACGCCTGTTCCCACGCAGTCCGCGCTTCGTCGTCGGCGCCTTGCGCGCTGAGCACCTCTCCGCGCACACGCCGGCAGACCGCCACCTCATACAGGTCTTCCATTTTCTCGAAGTCCGCCAGGCACTCATCGATGATCGCACGCGCCAACTCGACGTTTCCCGCGCGCAGCTCGACCTCCGCCAACCGACACCGTGTCTCTCCCATGATGTCGAGTTCAGGCGTGCGCCGCGCGAGTTCGTAGCCCTTCTTCAGCCAACGCCGCGCGACCCCCAGTCGCCCCTCGTGGAGCGCGAGTTCTCCGAGGTACTCGTGGAGGAGGGCGTGGTGGCGCGGAGTGCCGTGGCGGCGGGTGAGGGTGAGGGCGTGGTTGAACTCACTCCGAGCCGTCTCGAGCCGCCCCGTTCGCGCGAGTGTGAGCGCGCGGTCGCGGATGGCGACGAGTCTGCGTACGTCGTCACCGCACTCCTCCGCGAGCGCCAATGTTCGCATCAGTGCGAACTCGGCCGACTGAAAGTGTCCGCGGAAGAGCCGGAGCACACTCAGGTTCGCCATCGCTACGATGAGATTCTGAACCAGACCATGGCGTTGATAGAGGTCAACTGCTGCGCCATGCAACGCTTCGGCCTCGTCCCAGTCGCGTCCCGCTTTGGCGTTCAGGCCGATCATCATCAGGCAATCGCCAACACGTTCGACCTCACCGGCCGCCTCGAAGGGCCGAAGCGCGGTTTCGAGGCTTCGCAGAGCGTCGTCGAACCGTCGGAGTCGCCTCCAGCAGCCTCCCGCGAGTAGGTACAGACAGCCACTCACGTAAGCGTCCAGTGGTTTCTCACTCGCCGAGCTCAGGAACTCCTGAATTCGTTCGATGGACCTGGCGTAGCCGCTCTGGTGTCGGGCGAGTCGCTCACTGTGGTAGAGAGCGAGACCTACTACGGAACGGGGCGCGGACGCCTGCGAAAGGATCCGATCGCTCCTCCCTTGGAGTGCTGGCAGCTGATGCGTCTTTTCCAGAACTTCCGCGACGAGACGTTCATCTTCGAGGCATTCCCCCTCGGAGATCTCGAGCTTGACCAGTTCCTGAACTGCGTCGTCGCCGCGACCCGCGGCTAGATAGACCCGCAACAGCGTGCGAGATCCGGGCCGCTTCAAGTCCTGAGGATTCGTCGTCGCGCCGATGTCGCCGTCCATGATTTCCCCGTCCGCCTGAAGTTCGCCGATGAGTCGAGACGCTGGGGCTAGCTACCGACCCATCAGGAGCCGGTGCGAGAGCAAGGCAAAGAACTGCCGAACCCGATCCAGTGATGTTTCTTCCGACGAGCGGGCTGTCGGTGCCGGTGACCTCGTTGTCCTCTTGTCAATGCCGATCGGGGAGACTCGACCCTGCTCGTTTCCGCCTACGTCATACGTGGGTTCGGATGGATCGGTGAAAAACGGGTCCTCATCCCCTTGCCCGTCATTCCAATTCCACGGGAGGGGTGGGGCCATGCGGGCGTCGGAGGGGGCGACTGCGAGTGAACTGAGGAGCAGTGCGGCCGAACTGGCCGCGAGCAAGAACAGCAGGAAGCGCGCGAACGAAGGCGTGCGACGGCGGACTAGCATCGATGGCCTCCAAGGGAAGGAGAGGCGGCCACGACCCCATGGGGCCACCTTTCAACCGACGGTAACAGTAGGACGGGGATTGGGGAGAGACA
>Ga0163144_10004151_pt1 | contig 32800 bp, 24 predicted proteins | sample OliLak19BULKMAT1_FD_123175 | JGI IMG/M metagenome (GOLD analysis project Ga0163144, IMG submission 123175) | Freshwater microbial mat bacterial communities from Lake Vanda, McMurdo Dry Valleys, Antarctica - Oligotrophic Lake LV.19.BULKMAT1 | ecosystem: Environmental > Aquatic > Freshwater >... | reverse complement strand
GCGCTCACATTCTTGATCGTGGCCTTGCTCGCGGGAGCATTGGGCCTGTTTCGCGTCGAGTTCATCTCGGGGCAAATCGCTTGGATTCTGTTTGTCGTCTTCCTCATCTTCGCCGTCGTGTCGTTGGTCGCTGGACGGCGTACGGGACCGCCTGTTTGAACCGGCGAGCGTCGTAATGAACAACGGACGGGTTTAGGCCCGTCCGATTTCGTTTGTGGAGGAATTGCGCCGGTCGGAAAGTGGATTCGCTTTCGATCTGTCGTTGGCATTGCATTTGCGAACCAAACATTCGTTACTCGTAAACGATGAAAGGAGATTCCTATGAACTGGGATCAGATTTCCGGAAGTTGGAAAGAAGTCAAAGGAAAGGTCCGCGAAAAGTGGGGAAAGTTGACGGACGACGACCTCGAAATGATCGCGGGTAAGAAGGATCAACTTTTGGGCGCGTTGCAAAAGCGCCAGGGACTCGCCAAGGAAGAAGCGGAGAAGGAATTGGATGCATTCACAGATTCGCTCTAGCGAGGATGCTGTCACTGGAATGGTCGCCCGATTTAAGCACGTAACCACGGAACTACGAAAGGAATTTATCATGGCAGAGAAAAAGAAAATGCTCGCGGCTTCGTTTCGCCATCGTGCTGACGCGCGGCTTGCCTACGACTGGCTGCTGGCACGCGGTTATCATGGGAGCCATATCAACGCGCTGATGTCCGACTCGACGCGCAATGCGTTTGTCGAGGAGGAAGAACCGATCGCGGCAGGCAGTCACGCGCTCGAAGGAGTGGCGGCCGGCGGCGCGATTGGAACGGCCGTGGGAGCGACGTTGGGAGCATTGACGGCCGCAGCGACCAGCATCGTGCTGCCGGGCATTGGCCTGGTCATCGCTGGTCCGATTGTAGCGGCACTCGCCGGCGGCGGCGCCGGAGCGGTGGCGGGCGGAGTGCTGGGCGGCCTCATTGGCTTGGGCATTCCCGAAAGCAATGCCAAAGCGTATGAGGCAGTCCTCCGTGAAGGCGGCGTGGTTCTGGGCGTGACGCCGAAATCGAGCGACGACGCCGACGAAATCGAAGAGTACTTCAAGGACAACGGCGGCGAAAATATCGTTTACGCCTAGCGAAACCCTCGCCGCTTGCGGCTTAGCGTCTCTCCAAAAACGCCCCCGAAGTTCCACTTCGGGGGCGTTTTCATTTTCCATTCTTGCTACCGTGCGCTCCGCACTGCCGCATCCGTGGGCGTGTTTGCGCGCAAATACCGCGTAATGGTTTCAAAAAGGTGCCGGGTAGTGTTTTTTCCTTCGCTGATGCTATGGCTGCGATTGGGGTAGGCGACCATCGAGAACGGTTTGTTGTGCGTGATCAACTCGTCAATCAGCGTCTCCAGGCCGAGATAATGGCAGTTGTCGTCGCCGGTGCCATGGACGATCAGCAGATTGCCCTTGAGACGATGGGCGAAGTGAATGGGCGAGCCGTTGCGATACCCGTCGACATTGTCCGAAGGCAACCCCATGTAGCGCTCTTGATAGATGGTGTCGTAATGCCGTTGGTTGGGTACCGGCGCGATGGCGATGGCGGTCTGGTAAAGTTCCGGATGGCGAAAAATGGCATTAAGGCTCATCGAGCCGCCGCCGCTCCAACCCCAGATGGCGACGCGGTTGGGGTCGAGATAAGGCCGCTCTTTGAGCAAGGCGCGGACGGCCGCTGCCTGATCTTGAGAAGCCAGGATGCCAACTTGTCGATATACGCATTTTCGCCAGTCGCGGCCGCGCGGGGCGGGGGTGCCGCGGTTGTCGACGCTCATGACGACGTACCCCTCTTGGGCCAACATGCTGTGCCAAAGAAATCGCCGCGGATCCCAACGGTCGAGTACCGTCTGTCCGGCTGGCTCGCCGTAGACGTAGAAGAGCACTGGGTATTTCTTCGCGGGGTCGAAACCGGCCGGCTTGATGCACCAGCCATCGAGCGTCGTCTTGGGGTCGATGTCGACGCGAAACAATTCAGTGGGACACTTTCGCAAACCGGCCAACTTCTTGACGAGTGCTTCGTTATCGGCGAACGTCTTGACGACTTTGTGATCGGGAAGGCGAATCAGGTTGGTGACGGGAGGGCGCGTGAAGGTCGAATACGAATGAATCGCCCATTGCGCGTCGGGCGAGATCGAGTAAGTGTTCGTGCCCGGCAAGTCAGAGGGTGTCACGCGTTCGATGGCGCCGCCCTTGAGCGAAACGCGATAGAGATATCGCTGCGTCGGGTTGTCCGGCGAGGCGAGGAAGTAGAGCCAGCGCCCTTTTTCGTCGATCGCTTCAATCTCGACGACGTCAAACGGACCCTTGGTTAGCTGGGTCGTTTTTTCGCCGCCGCGCGAAACGAGATAGGCGTGTCGCCAGCCGTCGCGTTCGCTGAGCCAGACGAGATGTTTACCATCGTCGATCCAGCGAAAATCGTTGTTGTTTTCGACCCAGGCGGCATCGCGCTCGGTGAGAATCGTGCGAATTCTCCCCGACTTGGGCTCGGCGCTCAGGACGAGATTGACGTTTTGCAGCCGATTGAACTGCTGCACCACGATCTCGTCGCCTTCCCATTCCATCTTGGCGAGATAATGCTCGCGCGGATCGCCGGGAAAATGGAGCCAGGTTGTCTCGCCGCCGCCGGCGCTGACGACGCCGATTTTCGCGGCCGAGTTTTGTTCCCCTGTCTTGGGATAAGGAATCGAGATGAGCCGTGCATACGGTCCCTCGGCGCTGCTCAGGATAAAGAACTCCTTGACGCCCTCCGCGTCGATCTGCCAATAGGCGATGCTTTCGCTGTCCGGACTCCAGCGGAAACCGTTACGCAGATGCAGTTCCTCTTCATAGACCCAATCGAAGGTTCCGTTGATGAGCGTGGGCGAGCCGTTTTTAGTCAGCGGGAGGATGCGACCATCCAACAGGTTTTGCACGTAGAGGTTGTTTTTATGGACGTAGCCGACTTTCTTGCTATCGGGAGAGAAGGTGGCGAACATCATGGTGGAAGGCTGAATTTCGCCGCCGAGTTTCTTGAGTTGGCGGTTGGTCAAATCGAGAAGCCAATAGTCGCCGCGGGAATTTACGCGCCAGACGCGTTTGCTGTTGGTGTAGATGAGCAGGCGGGCGCCATCTTTCGAGAATTCGTATCCTTCGACGGATAGCGCCTTGCTTTCGCCCGGCGGCACGAACCAATGGCTGGGGACCAACACGTCGCTTTTGCCGGTAGCCGGGTCGTGAGCCACGAGTTGCGATCCGCCCGGCCCAGATTCCAGGGTTACATAACCTCCCGCTTTGCGCCAACGTATCGAAGGCGTCTTCTGGAGTTCGAATTCCTTGGCCGCGAAGATGCGATCCAGCGTCAACACGGCGGGATCCGCCTTGGGGTCGCCCTTTTTCTGCGCGCCTAGGGGCGCCGTTCCGTGAAGCAACGTCATTAGGGCGGCCGCGAACCAAAGCGGCAGGCGAAGGCGAGAAACCAACATGCGTGACCTCGATATCATTCTGCCGCTCGCGGCTTAGCGTGCGGCGTGAAACCACAATGTTACCGTACATCCTAGCTCATTTCTTGCGAGGCGTCGGCATCGCCGCCCCAACCTCGCGACGCCACTCCTGCAACCGGCGCGTCATCTCGGCGGCCCGATCCGGCATTTTCGTGGCGAGGTTGGTCGTTTGACTCAGGTCATTTTCCAAGTCGAATAGTTCGACGGAACGGTCGTCGAAGTTTTCGATCAGCATATAGGCGTCTTGGCGAATCGCGCCGCCCAGTCGATTCTGTCCATGCCAAGCGTAATTGGGATAGTGAAAGTAGATCGCGTTTCGCTTCAGGGCGCCGGACTTGGTCAGCACGGGCCGCAGGTTTTCGCCGTCCAGGAGCGTGTCCTTCGATGGCGTCAATCCCGCGGCCGACAGCATCGTCGGGAAAAGATCCATGCTGATGGTCGGCACAGCGGAAGTGGAGTTTTTCGGAACCTGCCCAGGCCAGCGCACGATCAAAGGCACGCGAATGCCTCCTTCGTACAGAAACCCTTTGCCGGAGCGCAACGGCCGAAGGTCGGCGACGCCGAGAAAACCGCCGTTGTCGGAGGTGAAGATGACCAACGTGTTTTCCGCGAGCCCCAATTCATCCAGGGCACGCAGCACGCGCCCCACCGCCGCGTCCATCGCCTCGATCATGGCGCCATAACGGGCATCCTTGAGTCCCAGCCCGAGTCGTTTTTCATATTTGGCGATCAAGTCCTTCGGCGCCTGCATCGGCCAATGCACGGTGTAGTTCCACAGCGTCAGGAAAAATGGATTCTTGCGATTGGCTTTGAGGAAGGACACCGCCTCCTCGGCGAGGCGGTCCGGCAAATACTCGTCCTTGCGTCGATCCGGGATGTTGTGGATGCCGTAGGGGTCGAAGAAACTCGGCGGGCCGCCCAGGGCGCAGCCGCCGATGTTGAGATCGAAGCCGCGATTCTCCGGATAGCACTTGAGATCGCCCAGACCCTTTTTTCCGGACTGCCCGGCGAGATGCCATTTGCCGATGAATCCCGTGGCATAGCCGGCCGCGCGGAGTAGTTCGGCGATGGTGCGGACATTCAGCGGCAATCGGTCGAGCGTCTCCGCCTCGGCCAACAAGGCGTTCTTCGGCGTGAAATCGCGGTTGGCAATGTGATTGGTTACCTTCAAACGGGCAGGGGCTTGGCCAGTCAGAATCGCCGCCCGGGTCGGCGAGCACACCGGCGCGGCCGCATAGGCGTCGGTGAAGCGCATGCCCTGCGACGCCAGGCGGTCGATGTTGGGTGTGTGAAGTCGCTTGTTACCCTGGCACGCGAGATCGGTCCAGCCTAGATCGTCGATCAGGATGAGGACGATGTTGGTCTTGGGACGATCTTGGGCTTCGAGTCGGGCATCGAAGGCGCCGAACATGAGAAACGGGAGAAACCAGTGGCGCATGTGCGACCTCGGCAGTATTAGGAGAATTCCCACGCTGCGAACCGCGTCGCAAGGGTTGCAATCGACCGCTTCTCACCCCGATAATAAGACCTCAAAGCGATTCCGCGCGGTTGCATAACGAATACAAGATACCTGCGAAACTTTGGAGAAACAACCATGTCGTCCCCCACTGGCGAAAAAAAACCGGAGTTCAAGGGCGATGTCGCGCAGGCTACACTTTCGCATGTGTCCTCGAACAAGGCGGATGTTGTCGCCGCCGAGGATGCGAAGCGCACGGAGAGCGACGCGGGATCGCGCTATCACATTCTGCGACCGCACGCCAAAGGCGGGTTAGGCCAGGTGTATGTCGCGCGGGATTCCGAGTTGCGCCGCGAGGTCGCGCTCAAGGAGATTCAAGAACGTCACGCCCAAAGCGGCGAAAATCGTGCCCGCTTTCTTTTGGAAGCGGAGGTGACCGGTGGGTTGGAGCATCCCGGTATCGTGCCGGTGTACGGCATGGGCGCCTACGCGGACGGGCGGCCCTACTACGCGATGCGTTTCATTCGGGGCGAAAGCCTCAAGGACGCCATCGCTCATTTTCATAAACCTTCCTCGGCTCACGAGGGGGCGGGCTCGGAAGAAACAGTCTCTCTCGATTCGGTTCCCGATGAGAAAGGGCGTGAAGGCGCCTTCTTAAAGCAAACCCGAGTCGGCAAAACAGGCGCCGCCTTTCGCATGGAAGGGGAGCGTCTAATCGCCTTTCGCAAATTGCTGGGACGTTTTCTCGATGTTTGCCAGGCCGTTGCGTACGCCCATAGTCGAGGGATATTGCATCGCGATTTGAAGCCGGGCAACATCATGTTGGGTAAGTTCGGCGAGACACTTGTGGTGGACTGGGGTTTGGCGAAGCGAATGGAAAGCACTCGAACGGACGTGAGTCCAAAGGACTCCGCCGCGCCGTCAGTTTCTTCCGAAGCTCCGCTCTCTCCGTCCACCGGCGCGGAGACGCTCGCGGGCACCACGGTGGGAACACCCGCGTATATGAGCCCGGAGCAGGCTGCCGGAAAACTCGAACTTTTGGGACCGGAAAGCGACGTCTATAGTCTGGGCGCGACGCTCTATCACCTTATGACCGGTCGGGCGCCGTTTCGCGAACCCGATGTGGCGGCGTGCCTGCGGAACGTGATCCGGGGCGAGTTTCCTTCGCCGCGGATGGTGAGCCCATCCATCCCGCTCCCCTTGGAGGCAATTTGCTTAAAATCCATGGCGTCCCAGGGGGCGGATCGATATGCGTCGCCCAAGGACTTGGCCGACGACATCGAGCACTGGTTGGCGGATGAGCCGGTCGCCGCTTGGCGGGAGCCGTGGACCGTGAAGACGCGTCGCTGGATGCGGCGTCGTCGCGCCTGGGTCACGGGCGTGTCGGCCGCGGTTCTGGTCGGCGTTGTCACCGTGGTCGGCGGCTTGTTTTGGTATCAAGGCGAACAGAACCGCCGGGCCACGGAAAAAGCGGTGCTGGACGCGGAGGCCCGCCGCAAGACGACCGACACCGAGGAAAGCGTGCGCGACGCGCTCCAACAGGCGGAAACGCTCCAGGCAAAATTGCGCGCGGACTTGGCTGTGCCCGGCGGAGTTTTCGCGCTCGTGGACGATCCCGCGCGCTGGGAGGGACGCATCCAGATTCCGCGGGCGTTTTTGGAGCGGAGTCGCGCCTTATTGTCCAACACGCCGGACGCCGACCCCGCTCTTGTCGAACACTTAAAGCGGCTCGTGTTCAGTGTGGGCAAGGATGAAACCGACCGCGAGTTTGCGTTGCGACTGGAAGCGATTCGCATGGACCGCGCCAACCTGAGCAAGGATGAGTTGGATAACGTCGGCGCCTTGCACCAGTATGAGAAGGCATTCGCACAGGCGGGACTGGATGTGCTGGAGGCGCCTTCCGATGTCTTAGCCGAACGAATCAACGGCTTTACCGTGCGCGAGCAAATCGTGGCCGCGCTCGAGGACTGGGCTCTGCTCGCCTATTGGCAGAGGAAACCCGATGTCTCGAGAGTGATACTCCGATCCGTGCGCCAAGCCGCCCCCGATCCGCATTGGGGCGATCAGGTGCGCCAATTTGAGTTGTGGAAGGACTCCGCCGCGCTCGCCAAATTCTTGGAAAAACCGAGGCCGCATCGACTTTCACCGCAACAATACTCGCTGATCGGGTCCGTGTTATTGCTCCGTGAGATGCCGCTGGCGGAGAGTTGGTTGCGCGAGGCGCAGGCGCACTACCCGAGCGATTTCTGGTTGAACCACAAAATGGGCGTTGCACTCCAACACAAGGATCTTCGTGAGGCGGTCGGCTTTCTAAGGGCTGCGATCGCGATTCGCCCGAGTGCCATCGGGTACGTCGTAATAGCCAGCCTACTGGAACGAGATGGAAAACTTGACGAAGCGGATGCTGCCCTTCGCAAGGCGATCGATTTTTCTCCCGACAGCGTAAAGTTTGCCCTTATCCAGGGGGATTTTTATCGACGAATGAAAGACTCGCCGAAAGCTCACTTGGTCGCTCGGAGAGCCATCGCGTCCGAACCGCGGAATCCGGACGGCTACAGGTTATTGGGGGATTCTCTGCGCGATCTGAAGGATCCCGCCGGGGCGATCGCGGCATATCGCCAGTGTCTTAAACTCGGACCAGGAGAACCCTCGGCGCATTACCGCTTGGGACTCTTATTGCGCGACGAAAAGAAAAGCCCGGAGGCCCTCGAGGTTTTTCGTGAGGCCGTCAAACTCTTTCGCAGGAATGGGTACGTGCATTACGGTCTCGCAATGGTCTTGCGCGATCAAAAGAAATATCCGGAAGCGGCGGCAAGTTACCTGGCGGCGGCGCGCGCGGACCCGAAGCTAGGCGAGGCATTTTACTACGCGGGGGATCTGCTCTTGTTCGTGGGCGACTATGCCGCGGCACTGCCCGCCTTGACCAAGGCGAGCGAGGTTTTTCCCGAGAAACACAAGCTGCGTGCCAAATGTCTGACCCGGCTGGCGAAATGCAAATCGCTGGCGCTATTGGACGATCGGCTCAGCGTTTATCAGAAAAGCAGGGGCGTGGAATCGCCAAGCGCTCTTCTGGAATTGGCTGACTTCTGCCTCCGATACAAAAAACAATTCGCCGCCGCGTCGCGACTTTACGTCGCCGCGTTCCAGGGCAACCCCACGTTGGCCGGACAAGGCGACGGAGTCAATCGCGCCAACGCGATTCGTGCCGCGCTTCAAGCAGGATTTGGAACGACGGCGGACGGCGGTGGGGTTTCGAAGGAGGAACAACGCGAAATGCAAGGTTTGGCGAAAGCCTGGATGAGCGTATACTTTCAGGACCAGGATCGAGTTTTCGCGACCGCGATGCCAGTGGATTTGTTGCAACTGGATGCCGCGCTCGCATCCTGGCAAGCGGATCCGGCGCTCGCCCTGTTTCGCGACGAGAAGCACTTGGCCCAGTTGCCGGATGAGGAAAAAAAATGGCTCAGCGACTCCCTGCGCCGCCTGACGGAACTTCACCAGCGCGTTGACGCGCAGTTTACCGTCAGCCGTACCGAAGGTGACTTGGAGCCCAATCCCGATCCCAAGTTGACGCGCAAAGGGAAACTCCATCCTTGGAAACTCGTCGCGGGCCGCACTTATATTATCGATCTCCAGAGCGCCGCCTTTGACACAGTGTTGGATCTGCACGACGCCGCCGGCAAGTTGCTCTATTCCAACGACGATTTTCGCAAAGGTAGTCTCAACTCCCGCATCGTTTACACCGCCCGCTCCGACGGACTCTATCGACTAACCGTGAGATCGTTCCAAGCCGTCTTGCCCACGAAAGGCGGGCCGTATTCCTTGACGGTTCGCGAATTCTTGCCGCGTTAACGACGGGTTGCCGCCCGCGCAACATCGTTGGCACTTCCGCTCGTTCCGTTACTTGCGGATCGGTCCCCAGATTTTCAGCAACAACGCGTAGATTTCCGGCTCCTCGGTCTTGAGTTCGGCCCGATTGAACGGAAAGAAATCGTTCTGCCCGAAATAGGATTCCGTCATCTCGGCGAAGAATTCCATCTGCGTGGTCAGGGCGTAGTGCTTGGTTTTTTTGCCGTTGATATGGAGTACGCTGGCGCCCTTGCCGCCGTTGCAGAAGCGTTCCCAGGCAGCGCGGATCTCGGCATTCTGAAAGCCGAGTTCCTGATCGTGGTAGGCGTGGGCCAGTTCGTGCATGACCGACCAGGGCTGGACGCCTTGATGGCGAATGCTGACGAAGTCGGCCGCGTTGGGGATATGGACGGCCTTGGCGAGCGCCGCCGAATAGCCGTTGCCTTTGAGCCAACCCGCGCTGGGATGATATTGAGCGGGGCGAAGCTTGCCGTGGGTGCGATCGAGCCAGATCGGCACCTTGCGAAGCCGGGCGACTTTGTCCTCGGCGACGATGAGTGTAATATCGTAGAGCCGATTGGCGAGGATGCGGAGTGCGGTGTCGCCAAGCCCCTTATCCGGCCCGGCGAGGAGGCGTTCGTCGATATGCACATTCCAACCTTCGATGACCCGCTCGGTATGCGATTTGGGAATCACCGGCGGTTCTTGGCCCTGCGCGGACGCGGTGAAGCATATCTCCAACGCAAGAAAGGTCAGGGCGAATCGTCTCATCAAAAAAACCTCAATCAGGAAACTTCGAGAACGGGTTTGCCCAGTACATCGTACTTCGGCGTGATTCCCAGGCCGGGAGCAGTGCTTGCCGCCATTCGGCCATTGACACGTTGGGGGGCGCCGTCGGCGATGCTGACGGTAACGTAGCTGTTGAAATCGGTGGCCGTGAATTGAAACTCCGGCGGCGTGCTATGCGCCAAATGAGCGATGGCGGCCGTGATGATGTCGCCGCCCCAGCTATCTTCGAGCGTCATGGCCACGCCGAGCGAAACACACAGGTCGCGCGCCTGCTTGGTCTTCGTCAATCCGCCGAGCTTGCTGATCTTGAGGTTGACGACATCCATGGCCCGGTCGGCATGGCCGCGCAAGAGGACGTCGATCGATTCGATCACTTCATCGAGAACGAAGGGATGATCGCAATGCCGGCGAATGGACAAGCATTCCTCATAGGACAGGCAGGGCTGTTCGATATAGACGTCGACATCGCGGACGGCGCGGACGACGCGCATGGCATCGTGCATGAGCCAACCGGTGTTGGCGTCCGCGATGAGTCGATCCCCGGGCTTGAGCATGGCGCTGACGGCGTGGATGCGTGCGATGTCTTCGTCCGCATTGCCGCCGACCTTCAACTGAAATCGGCGATACCCTTCGGCGCGATAGGTTTCGACGCGCTTGGCCATTTGCTCGGCGGATTCCTGGGAGATGGCGCGGTAGAGGCCGACGTCTTCGCCGTATCGTCCACCAAGTAGAATGCAGACTGGTTGTTTCGTGACTTTGCCGAGAATGTCCCAACAGGCCATGTCGATGCCGGACTTGACGTAGGCGTGCCCCTTGAGGGCGGCGTCCATGCGGCGATTCAGCTTGCCGAGTTGCGTGGGATCCTCGCCGATCAGATGTTGGCCGAGTTCGACGATGCCGGCGCGGACGCCGTTGGCATAGGCGGGCAGGTAGAACGGTCCCAACGGACAAACTTCGCCATGGCCGACGATGCCCGCGTCGGTTTCAATCTCAACGACCGTGCTGTCGAACACGGAGACCGATTTTCCACCGGACCATTTGTAGCTGCCTTCATGGAGAGGCAAATCGACCTGAAAAGCGCGGATGCGTTTGATCTTCATCGGGAACCTCCCGCGAGGACGGGCCGCGTTTGGATGGCCGTGCGAATGATCGCCAACACGGATTCGCGTTCCGCGCCGGTCAAAGGCAAGCGGGGAGGCCGCACCCTTTCGGAACCCAGGCCGGTCTCCGCCATCGCCAGTTTGATGTACTGCACGAGTTTCAGGTGGGTATCGAGGTGCAGGAGCGGCGTGTACCAGCGATAGAGTTTCACCGCCTCCTCATAACGGCCCGCCAGCGCGAGATCCCAGAGCAATCGATTCTCGGCCGGAAAAGCGTTGACTAAACCCGACACCCAGCCGACGGCGCCGAGCACGACGCTTTCCAGCACCAGATCGTCGACGCCGCAGAACAAGAGATAGCGATCCCCGCATTGATTCTTCAGGTCGGTGATGCGGCGAACATTCTCCGAAGACTCCTTGATGGCGACGAACTTCGGCTCGTCGGCCATTTCCTGAAACATCGCCGGCGTGATGTCGACGCCGTAGGAGACGGGATTGTTGTAAACGAGGATCGGCAATTCCGAAGCGCGGGCGACGGCGCGAAAGTGGGTGATCGTCTCGCGCGGATCGGACTTGTACACCATCGCGGGCAGGACCATGAGCCCGTCCGCTCCCGCCTTCTGCGCATCAGCGGCGAATCGACACGCCAAGGCCGTGCTGCATTCCGCCACGCCGGAGAGGACGGGGACTCTCTTCGCGACGGCGCGGATGGTGGCACGCAAAACCTCCAACTTTTCCGGGTATTCGAGCGAACAATTCTCGCCCACCGTCCCCAGCATGATCAGGCCATGCACGCCCGCGCGGAGCAGCGTTTCGACATGTTCGAGGGTCGCGGGCAAATCGACGGAATGATCGTCACGAAACTGCGTAGTCACGGCGGGATAGACGCCATGCCAACCGACTTGGGAATCGGACACGGGGAGTTCTCGCTGGCTCTAGGAAAACGGACGGACAGCGGACGCAATCCCAAGTTAATGTTTTTGGGCGCGATGTCAAGAATCGAATTACAATGGGCGTTGTCCCGAAAACGCACGGGCGCGTCAGTTATTCTCGGCGACCGCGTTCATGGCTTGCGCGATCTGGGCCGGGTTGAGCGGCTTCTGGAACCAGCCATCGACCGCGCCGGCACCGGCCACGTCCTCAATCTCCTCGGGGGAACTGCCGGAGACGGCGAAGATTTTGACGCCGTCGTAAGCGGGATTTTGACGAATGGCTGCGATGGTGGAAGGCCCGTTCAAGCGCGGCAGGCGCATGTCGAGCAGGACGAAATCGGGGCGTTCATGGCTCGAGAGGAATTCGAGAGCCTCGTAGCCGTCGTGAACGGTTTGAACCTCGAAACCGCTCATGCGCAGGTAACTGGCCAAAAGGGCTTCTTCGTTGCGGTCGTCCTCGACGAGAAGGGCATGGATCATCTTGGGCGAGGGCGATTTCGGCGTGGCGGGTTGTTCCGGGTTGAGCTTTTGCTCCAGCGATTCCAGGGTCCGCAAGGCGTTCAACAAAGTCACCTGGGCATCGTCCGTCAGGCCGGCTTCCAACTGTTTTTCGACAACGTAAAGGCCCATGACGGCGGTGTTCAGTCGGCCGCGGATCTCGCGGGTCCACTCGGCGTGCTTGGCGACGGTTGGCGCGATCGATGCAGGGGCGGCGGCCTGTTCGGGGGTCAGCAATTCCTCACGCAGCACATCGACCTGCTTGGGGGCGGTGATGCCTAGACGGACGCTATTGCCCTTGGTCTGAAGAACTTCGACGGTGATTCCGAGGGTGGGGAAGACGACGGATTGATTGGCGCGACGGGATAAGACGAGCATGCGGGTCTCCTTTCGAGCATCGCTCCCGACCCGCGACCAATGCAACACGGGAGTTGGAACGCCTCAACCTTGAGGATGATGTTCGGCGATGACAACCACAATGCGACCCGTCCTTGGCCTACCCGGGAATCCATCCCAAATCATGCAGTCGTTCCTATAGCTTTTACAATATACGACGAATCACCGTCAAGAGGGAAATCCTGGAAAAAATAAAAGGTGTCGGGGTACGCCGGCTTACGACGAACCCGGACACCTTTTCTAATTCAATCGGAATCAATGTCATTTCAAGCTCTTGCGCGGTCCCACTTTGGAGAGATCGATGGGCTCGAAACCGATTTTCCGTGACGGCGAGTCGGTGCGGAGGGAGAAATCGTCGCACTCAAGCGGTGAATTTTGGATCCGCGATCAAGGAGTGGCGGTCGTGGCCGCGTTTTTGCCAGGCGGCGAAATCGCCGCTGGGGAAGGCGATGGCTGTCCCGTCCGAGTTCCAGTAGAGATTGTGGTCCATGGTGAAACTCTCGCCGGTCCAATTCTTGCCAAGCAGATGTCCTTCGCGGAAGTAGACGATGTTGCGTTCGAAGGTGAAGCTCTTGTGCGCTTCGGCGCGGCTGCGCGCGACCTGCTCGGTGCGGGCGAAGGCGAAGATGTTGTCCCGGCTCACGCTTGGGCGCGTAACCCCAAACCCAACCGACGGAGATGGCCGTGTAATAGAGATGGTGAATGTGGTTGTGGGCGAAGGTGTTGCCGCCGCTGTGCATGGACAGGATGCCGACGCCGGAGTGATGGATTTGGCCGAGGTGGTGGAGGTGATTGTCGGTGATACGGTTGTCGCCGGTGCGGCGGGGCAGGGGAGAGCCGGCCGCGCCGCCGCTGAGCTTGATGCCGCCAGCCGCGCAGTAGGCGATTTCATTGGCGACGATGCGGTTGTGCTGATAACCCTCGCGGAATTCCAGTCCGTAGCCGCCCAGATTCTTGAGCGTGCATCCCTTGATGAGGCAATGGCGGGCGCCGGTGAGGACGACGGAACCGGGCACGCCGGCGGATGCCTGGGCATCGCCACCGTCTTTGGGCGAAAGTTCCAGGCGCACGTCTTCACCTCGGGCAGGGAGAGCGGCGGTCCAAAGACGCGTGGATTTCGTGAGCATGGCATATTATCCCGTCGGGTGTCGATACGCTATATTCTACACGACCGTGTTCCGCTACAATTGGACTGTGTGCATCCGGCGTCGGAGAACGGAAATGCTTCACCAGATGTGCCGAGAGGTGTTGGCCGACACAGACATCCGGGCAATTTGCAAGAACCGCGGCCTGCCGAGCCAGGCCGCGACTTCGCGTTCCGTGTTTGAATCCCTGTTCCTGGCGGGCGCGGGGGTGGCGGAGACGATGGGGAGGTTGGATCCTACCGAAATCGCTTTGCTGCACCTGCTCAAAATTCATGCCAAGCCGGTGGACGTTGCCTTCTTCAGTCGCCTGGATCCGCCCAAGAACGATAGGTGGTCCCATAGTACGTTCTCGCAACGCTTTCAGGGTGCATTCTCGAAAGTGAAAGACAGGCTGGTGCGCGGGGGAATCCTCCTGCTCGTCCTCGAACCGGAAGCGGTGACGAAGACGACGAAAATGGAAAGGTGGCGGTTTGCCCTGCCGGAGCAATTCTGTCGCCATTTGCCCCCGCTGGTTGAGTCCGCCAAAGGCCTAAGCGGTGAAGGCAAATGGAGCGGGGACCTGGCCAGGGAGAAGTTGAAATCGGCGGTTGGCGAAGGGTCCGACCGCGAGAAAAAAGACGATCGTGTCGAGATCGCCGACGGCGAACTGCGTTGGGGCGGTCAGTCGTTCCGAGCCAACCGCGTGATGGAATGGCAGAAACTCCAGTGGCAAACCGAGTCGGCCTCGAAAAAGCGCCGAGGGGACGAGCCGTATACGTTTCTGCCCGCGGACGCGGTGCTGCGCATTCTCGCCGAACTGGAGGCTGGCCAATGGGCCGATGCGAACGGGCTGGCCGCACCCCTGGAGGTATTTTGCAGATCCCGCGTCGATGTCGAAGCGTTGTGCGAGAGCGGTTGGCGCTGGGGGCTCCTGGCCAAGCAGGAGGCCGATGGCCGAAATTGGTATCGCCCTGCCCCGCCTTCGGCAACCGTTGATGTTGCGCCCGATCAGTATTTGGCCGTCAAGGGCGAAGTGGGCGTTGCCGTGGATTTGGACGCCGTTCCACTGGAAGCTCTCGACATTCTGGTCCAGTTGTCCGATCAAAAGGCGATTCCCGGTGGAAAGCCTCGCTTGTTGTTAACGCCGAACCTGGTCAAGCTGGGCAGGACGGCCGACACGGTCGCGGCGCTCCCGCTGGGCGATTGGCTTCAAAAGAACGCGCCGGCGTTTCACCATGCGTTCGCGTCGGCAGCGCAACGCCAAGGCAAGACGATTCTGCACGAGAACCTGTCGATAGCCCGCGTCCGGGATCTGAGCTTGAAAGTCGCGCTGGTGAAAGCGCTGGGCAATCGCATTGTGCCGTTGGGCGAAGAGTTTGTCGCGTTTCCTTCCGAGGCGGTCGCCGAGGTCAAACGCCTCGTGGCCCAAATGGGGCACGTCGTCAAGGAGGTTGCGCATCGTGAACCTTGAGTCCGTAGACGCCGGCCCCCTGGATGTTGTCACGGCATTGCCGGACTTGCGGCGGGATCTTCACGTCTTTGTCGATTATGTCCGTGAATATGAGGTCAAACGCTCCACCCGGGGCAACGCCTTGAGCAAGGCCGATTCGAAACGCCTTGCCAAGCTCGTGTCGGACCCGGAAGCCGCGCTGGAAGTGGACAAAGAGGGCGATTCGCTATGGATCGACTTCGTGGATGACATTGCCATCGAGCTCGGTTTTGTCCACTACGATACCAAGGGCGAATACGCGGGATACTCCAGCCATGAGCCTTCGTTTCCGGACAATTACATCAAGTTCAAAGCGAAACCCTACGCCCAGTTCCTCGCGGCGAAAGCCGGGAGACAAGAATCGATTATCCAGGAATTGCTGCTTCGCCGGGGTGAGGGGTCGGTCAACGAGTTCTATTACCCAGGCGTGCTGGGACGGTTGGAAGGGTTCAAAAGTCGGGGATCGGCGTGCGGCGTTATGCCCACGCTCGATTTCCCCGCTGTCCGGCGTTTCCTTTTGGGACGGTTGGCGGAGTGCCCCAGCGGCCAATGGCTGAGCACGGCCTCGCTGGTCGAACATTTGAAAATGCACCATCGCTATTTTCTCATCCCCGCGAAGCCACAATACAAGAACAAATCCGACGCCAGCTACGGCCGCTACGGCAACTTCCACGAAAGTAAAGATCAGTGGGGATCCGAGATCGACATCAGCGTGAAAGATGCGGACGGGTTCGAGCGCGTCGAGGGTCGTTATGTCGAGCGGTTCCTGGAGGGTATCCCGCTGCTGCTTCGCTATGTGGATGTGGCGTATGCGCGGAATATGCACAGAACGATCTATCCCTCGCTGGGTTATTTGAAGGCTTTCCGCGTAAGCGAGCGGTTGCGCCGCGCTTTGGAGGGGCGGATCGCCGAGCCTCGTGTCACCGTAACTCCCAATTTCGATGTCCATATCATTGCGGAAACATACCCGGCAGGCGTCCTCGCGAAAATTGCGCCGTGGTGCGACAAGGTGACGGAAGGCACATCTATCGTTTTGAAGCTGAAGAAACAAAAGGTCGCGGCCGCCCGAGCCGAGTCGCCCGACCTGGACGCAGTCGCGCTCTTGCGGGCAATAAGCGGAGGCGAGTTGCCGCGGAATGTGGTCCACGAATTATCCGCATGGTCCGAACACGGCGAGAAATTCACGTTGTATGTGAACTGTGCCGTGCTGGAAACGGACGGTGATTCGCCGACGGCCGATCCCTTCACGGTCGAGCGCGTGGCGCCGGGAATTCGCGTGGTCCGTTCGCCCAACAAACTATTCGACGAACTGGAACGCCGAGAACTGATGCCCGCGCGGGTCAAGCACGGTAATGAGGCGTTTACGCCGCTGCCAAAAAACGCGTCGACTCGTTTTCCGAAAGTGTCGGCCGCCGGTGAGAAGAAGCAGGAGGCCAAACCTCAAGTGACGCTGACCCGGTTGACGCGGGTGCAACTCGTGTGTCCGGACCGCACGTTTCTGGACAAGCTCCACGGCCTGCTTCTGGAGAGCCAATGTCCGACCGAGATCGATCGCCCAAGCCTGACCCTTGCCTACGGCAAACAGTACGAGCCGTTGGTTGCGGAGGCGCTTCGGCGACTTAAGAACGAGTATCGGTTGAAGATTGAGGACATTGCTACGTGATTGAAAAACGGCGGGAAGGGAGGAAAAGGCAAAAGGGGAACGCTGGTCGATGGGTAATGGGAAGTCTAAGGCCCAGGACAATATTCGTACGGAACGCCGATGTCATTGTGGTTTTGTTGTGCCCCAGAAACACTCTTAGATCGACTCCTTGGCATTTCGTCGATTCCAAACTTGGCCAAGGCAATTGAGGCTAAATGTGGTACGCCGGGACTTGGGTCATTTAGCGCGCGGCGCAACGCCGGGACGGATATGTTTGGACAACACCGGAGCCGCCCTAGTAAACGCACGCATGCCCGTTTCTGAAACACGTTCCCGTGCTCTGTTATTCGGACGATGTCTGAAATTGCAGGCGCTGCAATTTTCGCCAATGAATCCAGATAGACAATCCGCCGTACAAAAAACTCATCATCGAGATCACGAGAAATGGCCAGAACACTCGCTGCGTCTTGAAATACCGCAGCGGAAATAAAGGCTCTCAAAAGGACAGGCTCCAAGTCTTTCTTTGCGACATCGTCGTGCGTGGAACAAAAGATTGCGGAAAGCCATACGGCCCATATTACGTTGCTTTCCATACCGGTTCCAATTCTCGTATGATCATACCTCGCCAAATCGCCAGCGCCCGATCAATTACCAATAAAAATCGTTCCCGTCAATACTGGCAATCGGCGACATGGCCGCGTAAATAACGAATACCCAACGACTCGCCTTTGCTGGATCGAGTTGGTGCAACGTGCTTGGCGGTCAGGCAGGCGGCGGAGAATCCGTTTAATTCGGCACCGTCGCCGCCCCAGCATCTTTGCCAGGTGGGGAGAATAATCGTATCGCCTCGCCGCCCCAAAGAACCAGCGAGGTCGATGCGATGATGATCCCCCATTCCTGCAATGTGAGCGGCACGGTGCGAAACGCGGCGCCGCCGAAATTCACCAGAAGCACCTGACCGCCGAAAATCGCAATCGCGATTATCAGGAAGGCGGGGTTGGCTCCCAGCCCCTTGAACGCGGATTGATTACGGCCGAGGCAACGGGCATTGAACAGATTCCAGAATTGCAGCATCACGAACACCGTGAACAGGATCGTGCCGCCGCGCGACGGCACGCTCTCTTCAGGAAGAACGTCCGGCCCTTGGTTCTGCAAATAGACGACCAGCCCGATCAGCACCGCGAGAAACAAGGTTCCCGTCACGAGAATGTTGCGTGCCATGGCGCCGCTGATGATGAACGCCTGGGCGTCGCGCGGCGGTCGTTTCATCACATCCTCGTAGGCGGGTTCGGTCGCCAGCGCAAGTGCGGCGAAGGTGTCCATGATCAGGTTGATCCACAGCATCTGCATGACCGTGAGCGGCAGCTTGATGCCGATGAAGGGGCCGAGAAACGCCAAGAGCAACGCGGCGACGTTGATCGTCAGTTGAAAGAGGATGAAACGCTGAATGTTCTCGTACAGACTGCGCCCCCACATGATCGCGTTGACGATGCTGCGGAAGGAATCGTCCAGAAGGATGATGTCGCTGGCCTCCTTGGCGACCGCCGTGCCCGTCTTGCCCATGGCCAAGCCGACATTGGCGTAATTGAGCGCCGGGCCGTCGTTGACCCCGTCCCCCGTCACGGCGACCACATGCCCTTCCTGTTGCAGCATCGTCACCAAGCGCATCTTGTCGGTGGGCCGGGCGCGCGAGAGTACCTTCAAGTCCTGGGCGGCTTTCCGCGCCGTCGCTTCATCCATGCGCGCGAACTCGGCGCCCGAAATATGTTTGTCCGGCCCGTCGTGGCTGTCCCAAAGCCCGATTTGGCGGGCGATTTCTTGGCCGGTCTCGGGATTGTCGCCCGTGACGATCTTGACGCCGACGCCGGCGCGACGGCAGGCCTGAATCGCCGCCGGCACCTCGACGCGGACCGGATCGGCGATGGCCGCGAACCCGAGCCATACCATCCCTTGCGCCAAATGTTCGATGTCCATATCGGAGTTCAGCGTCGGCGCTTCATGGTAGGCGAACGCCAGCGTGCGCATGCCGCGGCCTTGGTATTCCTTGAGGGCCTGCGTGATGGCGTCGCGCTCCGCTCCTTCCAGAGTAATCAGACCCTGCGGCGTGTGCTTGCGGGTACAGCGCGCGAGGATGATCTCCGGAGCGCCCTTGGCGTGCAACACCTTGACGCCCAGCGCCAGCGATTGGCCTATCGTCCCCATGAACTTGCGCTCGGTCGTGAACGTCCACTGCGAGCCGATGGTAAACCGCGCCCGCGGACGCACGTAGTCCACGCCGTTGTCCTCCAGCCAAAGCAGCAGCGCGCCTTCGGTTGGATTGCCGAGCGACTTTACTTCCTCGCCCGGCTGCCGACTCAGATGCGCCGTCGTGTTCGCGCAAATGGCTTCGACGATCAAGTCGCGGATGTTGCCCGGGCCTTCCGCGGGCAACTCTTTCCCGGACATGCCGGCGAAGTTCGCATCATGCAGGCGCATTTCGTTAAGTGTCAGCGTGCCCGTCTTATCCGAACAGATGACCGTCGCCGCTCCGATCGTCTCACAGGCGTGCATTTTCCGGACGAGATTGTTGCTCGCCGTCATTTTTCGCATGCTGTACGCCAGGCTGAGCGTCACGCTCATTGCCAGGCCTTCCGGAACCGCCACGACGATAATCGTGACGGCAACCATGAAATACATGAGAAACTCCTGCCCCGCGACGGCCGGCAGCCAATCGCTCGGCTCGGCGGGCAAATTTCCCGTGAGGTAGCCCAGGCCGATTCCAAGCGCGAAGACGGCCGTGCCAATTACGAGCGTCTTGACCCAACCGGCGACGCTCTCGTTTTCCAGCCAGCCCGGCGGTTCGCTTTCCAAGCCCAAGAATCCCAAGGCATCGTAGACGATGGGCAGCCAAACGCGAATGAGCGCCACCGCGACGCCGACGGCCAACACTCCCGCGAAGTACCATTGCCCGCCTGTCATCCCGATGAGTTCACCGCGCAAGGCGCCGCGAAATACCAAGGCGGCAAACGTAAGCGCCGCGACGCCTAGGCCCACGACGCCGATCAGCTTGCTCAGCTTCTCGAGTTGCATATTCAGCGGAGTCTGCTCATCGGTGTCTTCGGCGGACGCCTGCGCGGTTTTGCCGATTTCCGTGTGATCACCCACGGCCGTGATTTCCAAAAGCCCATAGCCGTCGATCGCCACGGTGCCGCGAAAGGCGCGATCCGGGGGATAGGCCGTCTCGCCGCCGGCGGCGCTGTCGCCTTGGTCCGTGCTCACCTTGGTCACGGGTTTTGCCTCGCCGGTGAGGCGTGCCTCGTTGACTTGAAACGAAACCGCTTCGAGGATGCGTCCGTCGGCGGGCATTTCCTCACCCACTTCGACCAGCACCAAATCGCCCACCACGACGTCTTTGCGCGGCACGGTCGTATAGGCATTGTCGCGGCGCACCTTGATGGGCACGTCATCGCTGGACTGGTTGAGAATGTCGAATTCCTTGCCGGCCTTGTACTCATTGAGAAACGCCAACGACGTGGCCAAGAGTATCGCGACGATGATGCCGATGCCTTCGACATACGTGCCATGCATCACTCCCACGCCGATCGCGATGACGGCCGCGATCATCAAGATGCGGATCACGGGATCTTCGAACTTTTCCAGAAACAGCTTCCACCAGGGGTCGCGTTCGGGCGGCGTCAAGACATTGACGCCGTGTTCGCGCCGGCTCGCTTCGACTTGAGCCGCCGAGAGCCCGGTTCGAGTTATCGCCTGTTCTTTTTCGATCGTGGACATTGGAACCTCTTAAAACCCGGATGCACGTCGGGCCTGTTATTACTTTGGTTCGTTGGACTCTTGCTGGAGCGCCCGGACCTTGTTTACGGATCTTTCTTTTCTGGCGGCGGGGAAGTTCTTGGGCTGAAGATGGAAGGCAGATTCACAGAGCGAGATTTCTTCCGGGGCGGCTCCGCCTGCACCGCTGCTTCCGAGGCATCGGCGGCCGGCGGCGTTTTTTCTTCCTTGGCCGGAGTGGTCGGCGCCCCCGGGGTTTGAGGGGTCGGCGCGGGCGGTGTGCCGAAGACGGAACTCAACGGCTTCAAGCGCACCGACTTGATGGGAGGTGGACTCGGCGTGGGATCGAACGGCTCCGTCGAATCCTGCGCCGCCGGGGCATCCGGAGTTGCGGAACCCGCGCCTCCGGAGAACAACGGATTGAGGGGCACGGACGCCGGTTTTTTCTCAGGCGCCGCGGGAGTGGCGCTTGAGGGATCCGCAGGCGCTTTACCGCTCGTCGGCGGCGAGAATAATGCTCCCAGCGGAGAGCCCTGCACGCGGCGCATCCCCGAGGAGCGCGTGACGATCGGCGGCGCGGGGCTGGGGGCTTGAGCGGCCGGCGCGGCCGCGGGAGGTGTCGCCGCGGGAGGCGGCAACACAGGGGGCGGCGGTGGCGCCACAGGGGGAACGCGCGCCGGCGTCGCGCGCGGCGGGGCGGCTTGAGGCGGCGGCGAAACGGGCGGCGCCGGCTGCGGACGCACCGCAGCAGGGGCTGGCACGCTTGGCTGTGCCGGCGGCGCTGTCACAGGCATTGACACAGGCCCCGCGGCCATCGGCGCGGTGGGCAGCGGCGGTGGAATCCGCACACTCACGGCCGGCGCCGCGCTGGACTGACCGCTTCGCAGAGCCTCCCAATCCTCGGGTTGCCACACGATGCGATCTTGTTCCGTCGCTGCCGGCGCTTCCCCATCGCGCGTCGAGAGTATGTGGGCGCTCAGCATGATGCGCCGCTTCAGAAACGCCGTCGAAAGTGTCAACGTGCCGCATAACAGCGTGTCTTGCGTCATGCGCTCGATGTGCAAGCGCACCTCATGCGCCCCAGTGGTTAGGTTGCGCGGCTCCACTTCCAGCCCGGAAATATCGGAAGTCAGCCGACACGGCACCGGCGCCACCACACGCAAAAGGCATGAATGCTCCATCCCATGCGCCAGCCGACCCAGCATCAGCGAGATCGGATAACGCCACTCGCCCTCTTCCTCCTTCAGACCCAACACGGCGCCGCGCACTTCGGTGTTCTCGAAAACCGCGTTGCCTTGGTAGATCGACACGGCACAATGTTGGTCCGCGCTGCCCTCCTGCTCGCCCGTAAACTCCACGCGGAGGTTGCGCACCACCACCCGCGGCGCCGCCACCGTCAATACCGGGCTTTGCATCGACCAGATCGTCACGCCCTGACCGTCGAGCACGATGCTCTTGCGGATTACCACGGGGCCGGGGCGTTCGCGCGGCGTAGTCAGTTGCAGAGTTTCGCCGTCGTGCAGCGCGTCCAATTCCGCCTGGAACTGCGCCCTCAATTGATCCACGGTCGAATCCATCTGTTCTTTTCCTTTCCCATGCGATCAAAGATGGAGCATTTGCACTTCGACGATCCGGCCATGCGCTTCCTGCGAAAAACGAATTTGGCTGCCGTCCTTCAGTTCCACCGCCTGTCCCGGGGGCACGCGATTTCCTCCCGGCGACGTCAGCGACGTCATCTGTTGATTCACAAGCACCCACTTGCCTTGATAGAAGGCAAAATATCCTTGGGGCGTGCGGTCCGCCTCTTCGCCGGGAAAAATGTTATCGAACACATGCCATTTGAAAAGCGACTGCCCTTTGTCATGCACGACCAGTTGCCCATCCTGCATCCATTGCCCCGAGCGAGTTTCCTTCCGTAGTTTCAAGACCGGAATCTGGCCCTTTATTGGCATCCCGCAAAACGAACAACGCGGCTGTTTCATGTCGTGCAGCACGAACCAGCGCTGCTGGCAGGCGGTATTGATGCAGGGAAGCAGCATATCCCAGGTTCGGATCAACCCCCTTTCCCACTCGATCGCTCCCGGCCGATCGTTGGGAGCGTGCAACCCTTTGACGAACGCACGCTGAAACAGTTCGGAGAGATGCCGGCCCAACTCCGTGTAGGGCGTCTTCAAATCCTTGGGCCTATTGGAGGAATCGTTTGGATCCTCGATGAACAGGGCCTTGCCGCCCATGCTCAGTTGCTCATCCTCCTCGGCGGACTTAATCGAATTGACGCGCGGCCCACGCAGGGGATGCCGGAATAGGAGGTATTCGTAGATCAGCACCGCCAGGGCATGTTGATCGGTTCGCGCGCTGGGGTGTTTGCGATTGGGATCTTTCAATGGCAGGTGCAGGGTCGAGAGCACTTCGGGGGCGATGTAGCCTGGGGTTCCCGCGACGTCGGGGGGGAAAAGCTGCGGCACGACGAGTGAATCGATGTCGATCACCACGCTTAGGCCGCGCGAGGGGTCGATCAAGACGTTCTTACACGAGAGATCGGAATGCGCGAGTCCCGCCTGGTGCAGCCGGCGCACCGCGCGGGAGATGAGGATGCAGACCTGAAAGTAATTGGTCCAGCTGCCGCGCTCCTTTTCCGGCAGCAATGAGCGCAGCTTGGGGCTGGAGAACCAGCGTCCTTCTTTTTCTTTACCCCGAAAGGGGCCGGTCTCGAAGAAATAATTGGACGGATAAGCGGGAGCGATGACCCCCAGGTGCGGCTTGACGACGATGGCCGTGGGCCAGCAAAACAAGCGTTTCCAGTATTCGCCGGTCTTGGGGTCGGAGGTCGGATTGTACTTGCCGACCACGGCCTCCAAACGGGCCATGCGGTTGGGGTCGGTGGCCGCCGCCTGGTCGTGAAAAAACTGCACGACATAGGAGCGGTCTGGGCTGAAGTACGTCTTTTTCATGCCGCCGGCGGGAGGGTCGTCCACCATCATGAATTCGAGCGTACGGCCGTCCCGAAGGGTCGCCGTCATCTTCCTCATGATAATGTCTCCCGGTGCATCACGACGAGGGTGCGATCGTCAAACGACCCGCGCACATGATACGCCTCCAGCCAGACCCGCAGGCGATCCCGTGCGGCCTCGGCGGCACAGAGGGGTTTGCCGGCTCCGCTTGCCCAAATAATTTCGGGAGTGCGCAAGATCTCCGCGAGTGGTCGGCCAAGCCAGGCCGTGAACGCCTCGCACGAGCGGACATGTGCTTCCTGTGGTCCATTTTCATCGTGATACGCCGCCCGTGATTGAAACGGGGCGTCGGCGACTTCTTTCGCGGCTTGGGGACGCGCCTTTTCCAGCGCTGCCGTCGCGGCCTCCTCAGAAGGCGTTGCGACATCGACGATCCGATTGAGCAGTATGTCGCCCCAAAGCCGGGCCATTTCCGGGTCCGGGGGAAAGTAATCGTCCGCAACGCCGTCCGTCATCACCATGAGCGCCCGCAACGGCCCGACGTAAAGGCGCGTCTTCTTTTCGAGGTTTTCACGCTCCAGCTTGCTACGGGATGTCAGGAACTCCGTCTCGCCCGAAAAGCCGCCCGTATCCGCTTCTCCCAGCAACTTCAATTCGCCGTTCGTCGTGATCGCGGCCGACATGCCGTCGCCCACCTGGCAGGCGACGACGCAACTGCGGGGTTCGCCTTCGGATTCCACGAAAGTGTGGACCGCCAAAAGGAGCGTGGCGGAAAAATCGTTCACCTCCGGCTCGCGACCAAGCAGCGCGGTAATTTCCGCGTTGCCCTGCCGTTCCGCGCAGGCACATTCGATGGCCTGGTACGCGCCGCGCATACCGTCGTGAACGATCTGTTTCACTTTGTCGATATCTTCGCCCGGTTGATCCCAATCCTGGGCGGTCGAACGCGGCGCCAGCTTGTGGTTTTCCAGCGCCGCCGCCATGCTTTTGACGGCCGCCCCGCACGCTTCGCGGGCCCCGACGCGCGAGAGTTTTTTGGATCCCGCTCCATCCGAAACGGCGATGATCGTCCACGCGCCGCTCTTGGCAAATTCGAACCAATCGTCGCCGTTGGTGCCGTCGTGCTTATGTTTTTTGCCGCGCACGCGCGCGCCAATCAAGCGGAAACCCGCGCATCCCGCCGTCTGCGCCACTGCGGATTCGGTGTGCTTGTCGGGCCCTTCCGGAATGGGAAGGTACTTCCACTGGGCCACCGGGGCCGGCTCGGGCGCCTTCGCGGCACTTTCACCCGCGGCGGCAACGGCATTCTGATCCGACTTGGCAGCGTCCGACATGGGCTTCGGTCCTTCCAGCGGAGTTACAGGACTCGGAGTTAACTCCGCCGCAGGCGGCGGCGGGGGTGGTGGCAGCGGAATTGGCGGTGGGGTCTCTTTCCGCCGAGCGGCTTCCGGTGGCGACGGGGCATCCCGCTTGCGCAAGCGCGGTCCCAGCCGCGACGCCGCTCGATGGATCATGCTCCGCGGCAATTCTCCCTGCTCGCGCAAATATTTTACGAAATACTGCCACCGAACATACACGGCGCGGTTGGGATTCTCCTGGCGCGAGTGCGTCAGCCCGAATTCCACAATCTCGAACAACGGTTCTAAAAAACCCTGGACAAGCTCCTTTTTCAACTCCGGATTGTCGCGCAATTCCTGGACGAGCTTGAGCCATTCCGACCGCGCGCGGTCCACATCCGTGCCCGCCTTGGACGGTAACACCTTCCAGGACAGCGACTGCTCGATCAAGTTTTCTTGTTGTGAGTCCATTCGGAAATGTCCTCGAATCCGCACGACATCCAAGTTACCACCGAGACGAACGATGCGGCCGTTGTATCTTTGTTGACACGGCGGCGAATCACGGCACGATTTGAATCTGCGGCGGCGGCGGCGGCAAATTGACCGGCCCATCTGCCGCCACTTGCGCCACGCTCGCCGACGTCGTCTTGATTGAACTGGACACCCAGCGGAAAAATGCCTTCATCGTGTCCGGCATCAGATTGTCCAACTTGACCACGATCTCGGTCACGCGCTTGAGCATGTTCGCGTCCGCGCCGGGACCGGCCGCACAGGCGATGATATTGCCCACCTTTTGTTGTTTGATTCGATCCGCGATCATTTCCCAGTTGTCCGTCGCTTGTCCGTCCGTCATCAAGAACACGAGAGGCCGCCAATCGCCTTTTTGCGTCGCGGAAGATTTTCGCACTTCGCGCTCCATGGCCTGTTCCAGAATCTTGAGCGCTTCCCCGAGGGAGGTGCTGCCGCTGGCGTCGAGATTGGGTTCTTGAAAGTTCATCAATTCCGTGAGGGGACACACCTGTTGCGCCCCGCTGCTAAAGGTGATGGTGGACAAATACGCCGTCTCCAGCGCCTGCGGATCGCTGCGCAAGTCGGCCAGCAATGCCTTGATGCCCTGACGCACCGCCTCGATCGGCTCGCCGGACATCGACCCGGAGCAATCCAGCAACAAATAAACCGGCAAACGCCTTCCCATGAACTCAGCCATAATCTCTCTCCCCTCCAGATTGTCGTAGCAGCGGGCGGCCCACCTGCTGCTTTTTGCAAGCGGTTCGCCTGCGGATTCGTGCATGCGGGCCGCTTGCACCACGGTTTGTTATCCCTGCGAGCGATTGATATCGAAACTGCCCCCGCTTGGCCCCATGGAAAGTTGCGCGTTGCAACTGGGGCAAACCACGGGAGCGCGTGAATGTGGGTTGCTGCAAAACAGTGCCCCGCATTCGCACTTGCCCGCCGCCGACGACTCGCAATACGGACAGTTCGGGCAGCCGTCCAGCATCGACGAGTTGATGGCCTGCAAGTAATCGCTGGAATCGTCTTCCACGACTTCCAGGGGATGCGCGGCGATCGCCTCATAGCGCCCGTCATGCGGGCGCAAGGCGAACCGCATCAAATAGGGACGCTTCGTCCGCTGACAACGCGCCTGTAGGAACACCTGCCGCGGCGCGGGATCGCGATATCCCTGCGACTGCGGCGCGACTTGCAGGTCGGCGGGCAAGGGCGGCATGTCGATCGCCTGGCCGCCGCTCGACTCCAGCCGCGCGCTCGCCGTCTGCACCGAGGCGGAAAGCCACACGAAGAACTTCTTGAACCCTTCCGGCGACAAGTCCGACATCAACAACACGATATCGGTGATTTGCCGCAGATTCTCCGCGTCGACATCCGGCCCGCATCCAACGGCATAGATGTTCGCGATTTTCGGATTGTTGGCCTTGCGCAGCGCTTCGGCCGCCGCTTCCCAGTCATCGGTCGGCTGTCCGTCCGTCAATAGGAATACCAACGGCTTGTAATCGCCCTTGGTCGTGGGCGTCGTCCGCACGACTTCGCGCTTCATGCACGCCATCAGCAATTGCAGAGCGGATCCTAACGCGCTGCCCGTGCGCACGGAAAGCGGCGGCGCCTGAAACTTGAGCACCTCCGTCAAGGGCACGACCTGCTTGGCGTAGCGCGAAAACGTAATCACGCTCAGATACGCCGATTCGATGGCGAGCGGATTCGTCTTCAGCTCATTGTGCAGGATCTGCACCCCCCGCGCCACCGCCTCGATCGCGGGGCCGGCCATCGATTCCGAACAATCCAGCAACAGATAAACCGGAAGCCTACGCAACTGACTCATGGCTCACATCCCTTCAAGTGCGACCATCCCATTGCAAAGGACCGAGGCGAACGCTAAGCCGCAAGCGGCAGATAAATCGGGACGTTGATAATTATTTTGCCACGACGACGGATTGCTCGATGCGTGTCCCTTCCACCTCCAACGCGAATGACCGCGCGCTCGCCGGCATGCGGAACGTCACCCGCGCGGGCAGACCGTCCGTGAAATGTTTGACGATCTCGCCCTGCTCGTTGAAGATCCGTCCCATCGGCGCGACGATCTGGTGCTCGCTGACTACCTCGGCGAAGATCTCGACCAAAGCCCGCATTTCCTTGGCGATCTTGTGGTCCCAAATGTCCACTTCCGTCCCGGAATCCAGATCGTCGAGTTCCTCCATTTGCCCTTCGTTGATATTGTCGCCAATGCCGATCAGTACGCACTTGAGCGGATTGCGCTTCTTCGCCTGGATCTCCTTGCAGAGCTTGATCGTGTATTTCTTCACGTCTTCCAGGTCGTTCAGCTCGCCGTCCGTGACGAAGATGTACATGCCGTTGGTCGCATCCGCGAAGCGATCGGCGAAATAACGGACCGCCGGCGCCAGAAACGTCCCTTGGCCGAACTCCACGTTCTGGGGGCCTTGAAAAACCGCCCGCTCGCAATCCTCCGCCGTCAAGTCGCCGAGCACTTCCAGCTGTTTGCCGTCGCCGCAGGCCCAGTAGATGACCGTCGTGCCGCCGTCCGCGTCCAGGTTGCTGGCTAGGTACGCGGTCAAGCGACGCGCCATCGGTTCCACTTCATTCTTGGACCAGAAAAAATGGCCCCGCGTCACCAGATCCTCCTTGCAATCGGCAGACAGGATGGGAATGTTTTGTCCCTGGTGGTTGATAACTTGCAACCAGCCCCGCTGCGTATATTGGTTGAGAAGTTGCTGCGGCGGCGCCCCCTTCGGACCGTCCGCTCCCAGGTCGCGGCCAAAGGCGTGCATCATGGAGCCGCTGGCATCCAGCGCCACCCCCGTTTGCCAACCTTCGGAGGCGGTTCCCGTGGGCTCCATGAGAATGGTGAAGAGAATCTCGATCTCGTCGCCGATGCGGCGCACATTCACTTCGCCGAATTCCTTGGCCACCATGGTGCTGGGCAGCTGGTGGTTGGGACCGGCCTTGGGTTGGGAGTCGCCGCCGCCAAATATTTTCTTCCAGAATGACATGGTGTAGTCCTCGGGCAAGGAAGGTACAAATCGACCTGATTCAACGCTTTATTTCTTGCGAACAACCACTTCCTGGCGGATACGCTGCCCCGCCACTTCCAACTCGAAAAACGGGCTATCCAGCGGCAACTCGATGCTGATCTTCGCGGGCACGCCGTCCGAAAAACGCCGCACGACGCCACCCTTCGCGTCGTAAATCGCGCCTGTCGGCGCCACATGAACATTCTCGCTGACCACCTCCGCGAAGATCTCGATGAGCGCCCGCATTTCCTTGGCGATCTTGTGGTCCCAAATGTCGACATCCGTGCCCGTGTCGAGATCGTCCAACTCTTCCATCTGGCCTTCGTCCACTTTGTCGCCCACGCCGACTAACACGCACTTGACCGCGTTGCGTTTGCCGGCTTCTATTTCCTTCGCCATTTTCGTCGTGAGATTCTTCACTTCGCTCAAGTCGTCGAGTTTGCCGTCGGTCAAGAAGACGTACATCGCCCGGGGCGCGTCCACGAATCGTTCCACGAAATAACGCACTGCGGGCGCCAGTTTGGTTCCCATGCCAAAGCCGGCTTTTCCAGGACCGGTCAACTCAAGGCTTCGGCATTCGTCCGAGGTGAAATCCCCGACGACCTCGAACGCCGACCCATCGCCGCAGGCCCAATAGATCACTGTCGTTCCGCCGTCCGCATCGAGATTGCCCGCAAGATACGCGATGAACTCTTGGGCGAGCGGCTGAACGATATTGGGCGTCAGCTGCAAGAACCCGCGCTCGATGGCGTCGTCATAGGCCTCTTTTTGGAAGACCTTCGTCTTGCGGCCGTCGTCGATGCGATTGGCGATCCAGCCTTTCCCCTCGTATTCCTGGGCGACTTCCGCAGGCACTTTTCCGCTCAGCCCGCGCCCGTACCAGTTGCGCATCGACGCGCTGGCATCCAGCGCGACCCCCGTCTGCCAGCCTTCCGCTTCCGATCCTTGCGGTTCCATGAGGATCGTGAACGTCACCTCGGCCGCCTGTTTCGTGCGCCGAACATTGACCTCGCCGAACTCGCGCGCCACCATACTGCTGGGCAATTGGTGGCTGACCGAATCAGTGTCTTTATCCACGGACGTATTCCTTGAGACGCTTTGAAGTTTCCGATCACTTCGCGCGCGCCAGCCCTTCGGTGATGTCCTGCGTTACGTTGCCTCCGGGAAACTCCAGCGTGAACGCCGTCGAGCCCGCCGGAAGCGTAAACCGCAACAGCGCGGACACGCCGTCCGGATAATCCTTGCACACCTGACCCGCCTGATTGGTGATGCGGCCGCTACTGGTGACGACCGCGTCCTCGGAGACGACTTCCGCGAAGATCTCTTCGATCTTCCGCATTTCGCTTGCCAGTTTGTGGTCCCATAGGTCGATGTCGTTTCCTTGCGGATCTTTCAGGCCCGAGCCTTCGAACATGTCGTCCAACTCTTCCATCTGACCTTCGTCCACTTCCTCGCCCACGCCGATCAGCACCAACTTGATGAACGACCTTCGCCCCGACGAGATCTCACTCGCGAACTGCAAGCAATATTTTTTCACGTCCGGCAAATCCTCGATGACGCCGTCGGTCACGAAGACGCAAATCGCCCAGGGAGCGTCCTTGAAGGCTTGCTCGGTGAAATACTTCACCGGGGGCAGCAACTTCGTGCCCCGACCCCAGGGAAATTTCTTTGGGCCGGACACCGTTAACTGCTGGGACGATTCCTCATCGAAGTCGCCGATCGGTTCCACCTGGGAACCATCGGGACTGACCGCCCAATAGATCACATTGCACTTGGCGTTGGACGAAAACTTGGCCAAATACGCGGCCATCGTTTGCGCCACCGGTTCGACCACGTTCGGCACCCCCGAGGCCTTCGCGAAGGGACCGCCCACCACGCCGCTGATGCCGTACATTTTTTTCATGGAGGCCGAGGCGTCCAGCGCCAGACCTGTTCGGGCGCCTTCGATATCCGGCACCATCAAGATCGTCGCCACGATCTCGATGGAACCATCCGCCTTTTTGTGGACGTTCACTTCGCCAAATGGTTCAACGGGCTGCGTTAGCTGGGCCATGGCTGTACCGCCTCCAATCCGTGCAATCTCAATGAAACTGCGAAAACGCGCCCCAAACGCGGGCTCGCGCTGGAATGTGAAACACCTCGACGCTTGCGCCCCTATTTGTCATTGACGCATCGCTTAAAATCAAAGCATGCCGAGTATTCCCGAGCGAGGTTCCCTTGTCAAGGAAAAGGCGAAAAAAATCGGAATAACCCGGATTCCTTCCTGGTATCGAGCTTGCGCGCGATCATCCGACGGATCCCCTCTATTGAGTTGCCCGCAATGCCACACTTGGATCCGCTCCGATTCTCCGCACGTTCCTGCAAGTTACACGATCAGCGATGCGGGTTCGGACAGATAAATTCACCAAGTCGGCAGGACGGCAAAATGACAGCGGTTACATGGTCGCTATGGCCCGCCGCTTGCGGCTTAGCGTCCGCCCCCCCGATTCCGAATCTGGAGTCGCGCCTCGCTATTTGCCCGCCCTTTCGCGAAGTACCCTCTTCCCCTCCTCGGCCCCAATGTCCCTAGCAAAAAGGTTCCGCCAACGTATTTCGCCGCCGTGCGTTTGCAGCATGATCGGTCCGCGCCCAGGCAACGGCCGGCTGCGATCCCAGAAATTCTCCATCACGGCCCCATCCACAACGAGCTTGTCGTTGAGCCAAACCCAGGTGACGTCGCCGACCTGGCGGATGCGAAACTGATTCCACTCGCCAAACGGACGATCGGCCCGCACCAGCGGATCCCGTCCCGCCTTCCCCGGCGTGTTGTTGAACAATCCTCCGGAGCCAAGGTGGGGCTTGCGCGTGGGTTGTTTGGGATTGAAGACCTGATTCCAGTCCCAGATTTGCACTTGCGGCGTGCCTCGCAAATAGATGCCGCTGTCGGCCTTGGGCACGGTCTTGTATTCGATCAACAACTCGATGTCGCCAAACTCCTCCTCGGTGGTTGCGTAAGGACCATGGCCATCGTTGATCAACTCGTCTTTTTCCACCGTCCAAGACTTTGAAAACTCGGCACGTTGCTTTTCGAGGTTCGCTTTCTTCTTCTCTCCCGTCAGCTTCGTGCCGTTGTGCGGATTGAGGCCGTACCAGCCGGTGAGATCCTTGCCATTGAAGATGGCCCGAAAACCCTTCGGCGGGCTAGGTTCCCCAGCGTCAGCTGACAGAGTGAACCCGATCAGGGTGAGGTTCACAATCAGGGTGTATCGGCAAATCCCGTTCATTATTCACTCCGTGCGAATCGTGGTCCTACGTTTGCAAACCCAACAATTCATGTTGCTTCCTCAGGGATGCAAGATACCGCGCATGGCTCGCCTCGTCGAGGCGGCAACTTTCGCCGCGGAACACGATGGCGAAGGCGCGACGATGTCGAGCCGCGGTCAGGTTTGGCCGGGCGCGATGGATCGTGTTGCCCCAGTGCGCGACCGCGTCTCTCGGTTGCAGATGGACGCTTGTTTCCAACGCCTCATCGTCAGCTCCGAAGTCGGTGATCCCTTGCGAGAAACCGAGAATGTGTGAAGCGCCATGGGCGCGCACGCCGCGCAGGTGCGAGCCACGCACGTAATGCAGGCAACCGTTGTCGTCATCAACCGGGTCGAGCGCCAGCCAGACGGTCAACACGTTGCCGGGCCGGAGATTGAAGTAGTAATTATGACGAACTCGGCGGAAGTAAGAAACTCGCGAACCACCACGAAGCCGTCGCGATCGAAGTCGGGCTTGAACTCGGCAAACGACATGGCGGGTTCCCTTTCAATCCACGAGTCGGGTAAAAGTGGAATGTTTCACGGGGCCGGCCAAACGTGCCTCGATATCGCCAGCGGCGCACGCGGCCGCCAATTCGGCAAACACCGGATCGAGCGCCTCCAGATAACGCTTTACATGGTGCGATTGGTGCGCCAGCGTGAGCGAGCAGCTAGCGCCGGCGAGGAACCCCCGCTCCAGCATGCGCGTTGTCATCAATGTCAACAACGCGGCACTCTGAGAGTGAGCGAAGAGGAGGCTGCACGAAGCCGGCCGCCCCGCGACGGTGAGCGGCAAAGCGTGCTTCGCGGCGAGCGCGCGCCAGCCCTCCATGACGCGCGTGCCCAGTCGCGCGAGATGGGCCGGCACATCGACGCGCATCAGCTTCTTGATCGTGGCCAACGCGGCCGCAGGTCCAACGCCCTCGGTCCAGAAAGTGCTCGAAATGAAAGACTCCTGAGCGGCCCGCATTACTTCGGCACGTCCGATGATCGCGCCCATCGGGAAACCGTTGCTCATCGCCTTGGCGAAAACGGCGAGGTCCGGGGCGACGCCGTACAGACGATGCGCGCCGCCCAGGCACAGCCGCCAGCCCGCGCTGATCTCATCGAAGATCAGCGCGACGCCGAGGCGGTCGGCGCGTTCGCGC
>Ga0163144_10004150_pt1 | contig 32802 bp, 39 predicted proteins | sample OliLak19BULKMAT1_FD_123175 | JGI IMG/M metagenome (GOLD analysis project Ga0163144, IMG submission 123175) | Freshwater microbial mat bacterial communities from Lake Vanda, McMurdo Dry Valleys, Antarctica - Oligotrophic Lake LV.19.BULKMAT1 | ecosystem: Environmental > Aquatic > Freshwater >... | reverse complement strand
GGGGAGTTCCAATCCCGGCGCGCTGCGGCTGTTTTTCGGACATCAGGATGATGGCCGGGCGACCGGCAGCCCGGCCATGCGGCTGCGTCGAGCTGGCGTCACGACCGGGACCGCGTCCCCTATCCCCCCACCCTCCCGCTCACGACACTGCCTCCAGCAAGCGCTCGACGTCCGCCAGCTGCCACCCGCCGTGGGCCGTTCTCCATGGTGCGTTCGATGAGGTCGAAAAGCGCCTGCTCCGAAGGATAGCGAGCCATCGATGCGCGCGCCTTGGTGATGTTGCCCCGCATCTCGTCGGACGGTCCGGTCAGCATCGCGCGAACGCTGCCGCAGCTTCCGCTGTAGGACATCATCTCCAGCGCTTCCAGGCGTAATGACCGTGGAACCGCGGGATCGCCCGCGAGCGACACAACGGCCGAGCGAGCCGACACGTCATCGAACGGTGTTTGACGCGCTCGAACCAATGACTTCGCACGAGCTACTGGCTCGAGTCGTACCGCAATGTCTTCGCGTCCCGTTTGCTGATACAAGTGATACAGTCCGTCACGTCCGATATCGACGATCATCCGACCCACCATGGCGTCGACCGCGGTCACCCCCTGATCGATCAACGTGAAGCCGAATGAGAAGATCGTGCGCAGTACCCGCTCTGCTTCAGCGGGCTTCCGGGAGGCCAGATAGTACGTGGCGCGCGCGACCGCAGCGGACGCGATCTGCTTGGTCTCGGTGAAGCCGACGAAAGGGAACGACATCAGCTGCGCTTCTGACGTGAAGGGCGTCTCGTACAATCCGCCAACAACGTCCACCTGCGCCGCGAGTGCGACGGCATCGAAATCCTTCCAGAACGGCGCCACGGCCACCGCACGCAAGTACGCCATTTCGCTGGCTGTAGCCGCCGGGTGTCTTCGCAATCAGCATGAACGCGGCGGGACCGTTGTACTGCGGCGTCCGCATGCTGGCAAACATGTCGGGTGCGAGCGTGATGCTGCGCGGTGCGTCGTGGCGGGTTGCACGACGTTCGCACCGCGCAGCGCTCGCACCACTGAGAACGCGAACGCGCCCAAGCGACCGGTACAAGCACTGCTCCAGAACTCCACGTCAACATCGCGCCGACGCTGCATCACACCGAGCCAGGCGAGGGTGAGCACCGTACTGGACACTCCTCCACCATCGCGACGGCGCCCACATCGGCGAAGCGCGGCACGACGGTACCGACGATCGCGACGGGAAGCTTCAGGGCCGTGGTGGACGCGGCCTCACGGGTGCATGCCCCTGTTGCACCTGGACTTTTCCTTCGTCGGCGCGCGGATGTTGCGGCGGCTCCTGCGCGGCCACTTGCCCGACGTGGGGCGTCGGCACATCGGGACCCTCGGGCGCCACATGGGCATGGCGGCCGTGTGCCCCGAGCCGGGCACCAGTCGCCGCCACCGCGAGCATCCGGTCTTCCCCTATCTCCTGCGGCACCGGACGATCACGAGGTCGAACGAGGTCTGGGCGATGGATATCACCTACATCCCGATGGCGCACGGCTTCGTGTGCCTGGCGGCGGTGCTGAATTGGGCGAGTCGTCGCGTGCTGAGCTGGCGCGTCTCGATCACCCTCGACAGCGCCTGCTGCATCGCCGCCGTGGAAGAGGCGCTGGCGCGACACGGCCGACCGGCCATCGTCAACACCGACCAAGGCGCCCAATGCACGAGCGCGGCTCTCACGGGGCCGCTATTGGATCACGGCATCCAAATCAGCATGGACGGCAAGGGCTGCTGGCGCGACAACGTCTTCGTCGAGCGAGGGTGGCGCTCCCTCAAGTACGAAGAGGTCTATCGCCACGGTTACGCCTCGGTGTCCGCCGCGACGGCGGGCATCGGTCGGTACCTCGCCCACTACAGAAGCCGCCGCCCCCACTCGAGCCTGACCGACCGCACGCCCGACGAGGCTTACTTCTTCCCACTCCCACTCCCGGCAGCGGCCTGACCCCCCGCCCGCCCGTCCGTTAACCGGCCCCGTTAGGCTGTACAGAGAAGCGGAGCCACTTCACGCGGAAGGGGAGCGGGCGGAGCCACGGCGGGCGAAGCGGAGATCTGAGATGAGGGCGCGCACGACGGCTCGCGCGGAGGGGACGATGTTGGATGCCGGGTGCGGGCGGAGAGTTGGTTGGGTGTGGGGTTGGGTGTGGGGTTGGGTGTGGGGCTCGAGAGAGTTGTCTGGGGAGGGCCGGAGGAGTACCGGGGCGGGATGTACGCGCCTCAAGCCTGCGCGACGCCCAACCGCTCGCTTACGACCGCGCGCGCTCCACCGCTGCCATCACGATCCCCGGCGTCAGGATCGTCGGGAGGATCTCGGGTGGCGCCGCGTCCGACGCTGGATAGAGGACGTACAGCGGCACGCCGCTCCGGCCGTGCGACCCCAGGACGTTCGCGATCACCGTGTCGCGAGACGTCCAGTCCGCACGGAGCAACACCACGTTCGCCTCCGTGAACTTCGCCTGCACGCGGTCCACCTGGAGCGCCACCCGCTCGTTCACCTGGCATGAAAGGCACCACGCGGCGGTGAAGTCCACGAACACCGGTCGCCCGGCCGCTCGATGGCTGGCGAGGGCCTCCGGGGAGAATGGCTCCCACGCGACTTCGCCATGGGCGGACGGCGATGCTGCCGATGCGACGGTACGCCCAACGCTGCCGCGCCACGCCGCTCCAACTGCGAGCAGCATCGCGCCGACGGCCACCGATCGCAGGACGCGAGAGCCGCTCCGGGAGGCGCGTCCCCACGCCCACCCCGCGAATGCCGTCAGCGTCAGCGCCAGCAGGAGCACGGCGAGCGCATCGACCCCCGCTTGCTGGCCAAAGACCCACAGCAGCCAGACGACCGTAGCGTACATCGGGAAGGCGAGCGCCTGCTTGAACGTCTCCAGCCATGCGCCGGGCCGCGGAAGCCGGCGCAGCAGCGAGGGGACGGACGCCAGCAGCACGTAGGGCGCGGCGAGGCCGGTCCCCAAGGCGGTGAAGACCGTCAGGGCAACCGCAGGCGGTTGGACGAGCGCATAGCCGATGGCGGCGCCCATGAACGGCGCGGTGCACGGCGTGGCCACGATCACGGCGAGCGCGCCCGTGAGGAAGGAGTCGCCGAGGCCCTTGCCCGCTCCGATGCCGCCGAGCCGGGTGAGGGACAGTCCCACCTCGAATGCCCCGCTCAGGTTGAGCGCCAGCCCGAACATGACGAGGGCCAGTACGGCGATGACCATCGGCGATTGCAGCTGGAACCCCCACCCAAGGCTCGTTCCGCCGGCGCGAAGGGCGAGGAGCATTCCCACCATAGCCCACAGCGTGACCAGGACTCCGAGGGCGAACGTGAGCGCATGGCGGAAGGTGCGTCGCGTCTCGCCGGCGCCCAGTTCCACCAAGGAAAGGACCTTCACCGAGAGGACCGGGAAGACGCACGGCATCAGGTTGAGGAGCAACCCACCAACGAAGGCGAACAGCGCCGCCGCCAGCAGTCCGAGTGATGCGCCCGCCGCGTCGTCCACGGGCGGAACCGGTGCGAGGGGCGAGCCCGCTGTGGCAGCAGCCAGCGATCGGGCGCCGCCGCTGGAGTCGAGCGGTGTCGACGCGAGGAGCGCCACCGCGGCGCGGTAGAGCGCCGTCGATTCGCGCTCGGACTGGAGTGAGGCCTGCAGCACGAACGACGGGCCCGTGTCTGCGCCGTGCGGCCAGGCCAGGACACCACCCAATCGGTTGGCGTCAGGCGACGCGAATCGGGACTTCTTGACCGCGAGCACCATGGTGTCTGCGTGCTGTGCGACCAGCTGCGGCGAAAAATGATCGACCACGCCGGCGGAGTCGGCAAAGAAGTACGGCGGCCCCGGATCTCCGTCGGGGGACCGGGCTCCCGTCACGACGAGCAGGTAGCCCTCCGCGCGACGCCACGCGGCGCCCCGAACCTCCGCGCGTGATGCGGGCATTGCGGCTCGCGCGGCGCGAAACACGGGCGCTGCCGGGAGCGACGCCACTCGCTCTGTCGCAGCGACCGGCAGCGCAAGCGTCGCCGTCCCCGACGCAGGGAGGCAGACGTCGGCGCACGCCAGCCATTCCGCCGCGGCGCGAATGGTCGTCATCGCTCCCGGCTGCAACGCGTTGTCGGCGTGAAAGTCCACGAGAAACAGCACGTCCGTCTCATAGCCGTACGACATCAGCGGGGGCTGGGGAAGGAGGTGCGGCCTCGGGAAGCGCAGGGGGCCGGCGGTGATCCCGGCGGGGAGCGTCCACACGACGCTGATCGGAAGGCCCGCGTCTCCCCCGTTCGTCCAATAAGTGTGCCACCCCGCATCCAGCGTCACGCGCACGGCGGCGGTCAGCGTCCCGCCCGGCGCGATGCCCGCGCGTTCGCCGACGAGTTCCACGGCGCTGTGGGGACTCGCGTCCTCGCCGGCGACTTGCTGTGCACCGGCGAGGACACTCATCCCCATCAAGGAAAGCGCAACGCGCCAGGTGCAACGACCGAAGCCCCGCACGATCTGGCAGCGCGCGATCCCGGGGCGGAACGGTGGAAGGGATGCCATGGACGGAATTCTCCTCGGAGGGGCGCGGATCAATGACCTTGGCAAGTCGCGGCGCGTGCCCGAAGTTCCCGTCGTGTCCGCGAGTGGAACTTCTTCCCGGTCCGCAGGCTTGCCGCAGTTCGTGGTTCGACGTCCGCCCCTCACCCATCCAGCCATGCATGCATTCCCGCGCAGCGCCATCGTCTTCCTGTCCGCCATCGCGCTCACCTCGACCGACGCACAGCAGACCCCGGCATTCGGCCCCGCCGACGGACGGGATCTCCCGGCGGTGGCGCTGGAGCGCGTGGCCGTGGGGACCCCGGCACCCGACTTTACGCTCGAGCGCTTCGGCGGTGGACGAGTCACGCTCTCACAGTTCCGCGGAAAGAAGAACGTGGTACTGGTCTTCTATAGAGGCCACTGGTGCCCGTATTGCATCACGCAATTGCGCGAGATGCGCACGCTCCTCGACGCGGACCTGAAGCGTGATACCGAGCTCCTGGTCATCTCGGTCGACCAGGAAGCCGAAACGAAGATGGCCGTGCAGCGCATTACCGGTGACGGGGCGCCGCCCGACTTCACCTTTCTGTCCGATCCCGAGCACGCCGTGATAGACCGGTACGGGCTGCTCAATGCTAGCGGCAGCCGGCGCGGGATTCCCCACCCGGCCACGTTCGTGATCGATCGCGCGGGTGTGGTGCAGTGGCGCGACGTACAGACGGACTACAAGGTGCGTCCGCCTAACGCCGCCATTCTGCAGGGCCTCGAGGCCTCTCGGGTGCGCTGAGGCGCCCACTCGGTGGAATCGACGCGGGAGCAGGTTACTTGTCCTCGCACGAACACCACACGTGCGGTGGAAGCAGCTCCCCCTGTCTCACGAGGACGATGCACCATGATGGGCATCACCAGGCTTGTCAGTGCAGTGGCGGCATCGTTGACGCTCGCCGGCGCGTCCGCCACGGAGACGGCGGCACCCACGCCGCAGAGCGTCGACCCCAGTCACACGCGCGTCGGCTTCGCGGTCCGCCACGAAAAGCTCGACGGGAGCGGCTATCCGTGGGGCCGGCCGACGACCAGTTGGGCACCTTCGAGCGCGTCCTGACCGTGGCCGACATCTACGAAGCACTCACGGCGACCCGGCCATATCGCGCAGGGCTTTCGGCCGACGAGGCATTCGCCATCCTTGAGCGCGAGCGCGGGCATCGTCTCTGGGGACCGGCAATCGACGCGCTCCGGGCGTCCCTCTCGCCCTCGGGAGTCGCGCTCGCGCCCTGACGCGGGGGCGGCAACGAACGGCGCTGCCGCGCTAACCGGTGTCGGACTCCTCCAGCGGGACGCCGAGCCCCGACGCCATTCGATTGACGAAGTTGAAGTAGGCGGTCACGCTCGCCAGGTCGTGGATGCCACGATCGTCGAGTCCGGCCTCTCGCAGCGCCTCCACGTCATGTGCGTCGATCGCATGCGGGGTGCGCGTGAGGCGTACGGCATACGTCACGAGGGCGCGCGACCGCGCGCCGAGGGTCGCCGCATTCGGGTCGCGCGCCAATGTCTCGACGAAGGCAGGGTCGCGCGTGAGCGCCCGAAGCGTATTCCCATGATGGACGAGTCAATACCGGCACTGGTTTGCGTGCGACACCGCGACGGCGACCGTCTCCCGCTCGACGCGCGTGAGTGGCGACGCCGCGAACATCACCTCCTGATACAGCCGCAGGTGCGCGAGCATTGTCTCCGGATGCACACTATGGATTCCGAGGATGTTGGCGACGCGTCCACGTCGTCCGGCCACCTCCTGGTACGCGTTGGCGAGGAGGGCGTCGGCCTGGTCGGGCGGAATGATGGGGATGAAGCTCATGATCCCTTGGGCTGGGGGTATGGAAGGGCAGGCGCGAGACGCGGCGCCCGAGGGTGCAGGTGATGGCGGGTGCCGAGCCGCCTCACGAGGGGTCGAATGCCTTGTTGCGAGGCGGTCCCGATCGTTCGGCGCCCCACCCCACCCGATACCCGACGCTGAGTCCTGTGCCGGTGGGAAGGTTGCGACCAACGACCGGCACGACTGCGGTGAACTCGAGATCGCCGACGCCGACCTTGCGCGAGAGCGTCGGGGCCAGCTGCAACATCCGCCGCCGTGCCGACGTTACCGCGAACCCGAGCTGGCGTGGCGAACCGGCGATCAGCAGGTCGCTTCCCAGCTCCACGCGCACCCCCGCGATCGCCGTCCCGACAGCGAGATGGGTGAAGATCTCGTTGCCGGGCTGGCGCGACGCCTCACGATTGAGTGTCCGCCATCGATGGCCACTCCAGCCGAGAATATAGAACGAGCTGTTGCGGAAGGTGCGTCCGGACTCGACGCTCACCTCGTAATCGCGCTGTCCTTCGGTGAGCGGGATGATGGTGGCATCTACGGGAAAGTCCGAACCGGGGAACTTGACTCCGGCGCGCAACGCCACGGGCATCGATCGCCCGACCAGGTCGGGCGAGACACGCAGGGCAAGGCGCACGTCCCCGATGCCGGCGCGCGTGCGCGATCCCCCGGTGTCGACGTACCGCATGTGGTGGATGGGTGCCTGAGCCCACGCATCGAGCCCTCGCGCAATGCCGACCCCCGCCGAGACGTACAGGGACGCGGTCCTGAAGCGACCGCGGGCGAGAAAGGGCTGCCGGTCGCCCTGCGGATTGAAGTTCTCGGTCGACGCCTGGCGCAGTGCGGACAACATGACCCATCCCGTGCCGGCATCGAGCGTGCCGATGCTGCGACCGCCGGCGAGCGTTGGGGACGAATGGGGTGCGCTACAGATCGCCTGCGCCGCGCCGTCGACTGGCGTCGAGAGCGACAGCACCAGCGTCGCACACACCGCCGCATGGACTCGTCCGAGGGGGACCGTCATGGCGCGCTCCAGAGCTCGGTGGAGGGATAGAAGGCCGCCCACGCGAACCAGTACGCAACGAACGAGTCGGCCACCTGCGTCAGCGACTGGCCGGCGAGAGGGCCCGACACGGCCCGCCCGTCGACGTCCCAGCGCGATCCGGTTTCGGCGTCGATGATCGTGCTCCCCTCGACGCGGAACGTGAGCAGTCGTTCGCTGAGTTGCGGCGAGAAGGCAGCCCCCCCCCCGCTCGCCCCGTTCCAGAAGACCACGACGGGTTGCGCACCGACGGTCAGGGCGACCACCGCGTGCGCACCCGACGCTGCGAGCTCGCCGAAGGGGAGCGCCACCGACGCTCCGTCGCCCAGCACGATCCCCAGGACACGCTCCTTCGCATCGCGCCGCGGATCGAGGCGCGGGATCGGTGACAGCAGCTGCGAGTTGCCCGGTGCGGCGTAGTCGCCGTACGGATACTCCCGGTAGTCGCGGACGTGACCGGTTTCAGACGACACGACCGTCGTGCCGGGATGCAGCGCCTTCCACCCCGACCACGACATCTCCACCGAGGGATAGAGCGGAAGCGCGGTTCCACTCCGGACGCCACAGCGCGCACCGCGCGCCATTTGCGGCCACAGGGACGAGGTGCCGGTGCGGTCGTACATCATCAGGTTGTTGAGATACAGCAGACCCGACACGCCGAAGGCCGCGCCACCGGCCGTCGACCGGTCGAAGACGAGGCTCGACCCGGTCAGCGGGCAGTGCGTGATCGCCAGGCGCAGGCTGCCCCGGTCCAGATTCACCACCTCGTGCCACCACCCGATGTTGAGCGGGATCGCAAGGTACTCGCCCGCGACCTGCATACCGATGACCCGATCATCATCGCGCATGTAGGCCGCCATGGCATCGTCCGGGCGAACAAAGACGGGATTCGTCAGCGCCGGAATCCCGTCCTTTCCGGGACCGCCATCGGCGATGTAGGCCCGCGGAATGGTGCAGCTCAGCTCACCGAGCGCATTGTCGGTGATGGACGACTCGCACCCGCTGGCCAGCAGGCACAGGGTTGCCGTAATGCCAGCGAGTGGCAGACGGCGACGGACGAAGGATGGCAGCATGTGCGGATCCATTGAGTCGAGGGCGGAGCAGGCGGTCGATGCGGCAAGACACCAGGGCGCCGAGTAGTTCCGTCCGGAGCGCGCCCTCGCGTTGGAACTCTCCGTTCCCGGCCGGTCTTGTCGCCGGACACGCTTCGTCGCGACTGCGGCGTGGCACCGTAGCCACTCGACTCCCGGAGCAGTTCCGCATGGCGTCCCGTTCCCTCGTTCTCGTCTCGTCATTGTCGCTGTTTGCCTGCGGTGCGGGAGAAGGGGGGATGACGACCTCGCCCACGCCCGAGCCGCCGGTCGCCACGAATACCGTGGCCGTGAGGGACAATCGCTTCGAGCCCCTGAGCATCACGACAGCGCTGGCGTCCGCGGTGACGTGGACATGGCGTGGCACCGGTGAGCACAACGTCACGTTCGAGGATGCGCAGGGGTCCTCGTCGACCAGGGCGACCGGTACACACCAGCGTGCCTTCGCCGTGGCCGGCACGTATCGCTATCGCTGCACGATCCACTCGACCAACTTCTCGAGCGGCATGGTAGGCGCCGTGACCGTGCCGTGATGGACATGATCGGACGCATCCAGCGCTTCATGGCGCAGGCACACGACGACGGCGACGAGGTATCCGCGATGTCGGACGTATCCGAGGTACTGCATCGCCATCCCGTCCACATCATCTTCAAGCACAGCCCTCTGTGCGGTTTCTCCGAGAGGGCCAGCGGAGACGTCGACCGCTATGCCACGTTGCCGGACGCCGTCCCCGTGACGGTCGTCGACGTGCTGTCGCAGCGGGCGCTGTCGCGTGGAATCGAGGCCACGACGCGGGTGCGTCACGAATCACCGCAAGTCCTGCTGGTATGCGACGGGATGGTCCGGTGGCACGCCTCACACCGGGGAGTGACCACCGACGCGCTCACGCGGGCGACGCAGGATGCAGGGACGATGCCCCACCCACCCGCCGCCTGACGCGCGCTGCGCCTAACCGTGAGGTTACGGCGCGCCACGCGTCAGGCGCCACGCGTCGTCGAGGCACTCGCGCACCGCAATCGCCAACTCGAGCGTCGTGAAGGGCTTCGGGAGCCAGACAGGGACGTCGCCTGCCGGGTGCTCCCGGGCATCGTGAGCGGCAGGAATGGTGCCGGACATGAAGAGCACCGGCATCACATGTCCGCGCGCACGCGAGGTCCGCACCAGCGCCGGACCGTCCATGCCGGGCATCGTCACGTCGACAACGAGCAGTGCGGGCGCCACGCGGCTCGCGTCGAGATACTCGAGGACGTCACGAGCCCTGCGAGCCTCGGTGACCGAGTAACCCAGCGCGCGCAACGTGCGCGCCGCCAGGCGACGCACGTCCTCGTCGTCGTCCACCACCATGATGTGCGCGTCACCCCGCGGAGCGCCGAGCGACGCCGTGGCGTTCGAGGCCTCCGCCGGGACGTCGAGCGCGGGAAACGCGACGGTGAACGTCGTCCCCTGCCGCGCCGCCGACGTGACGCCGATCCGTCCGTGCGCCCGCTCGACGAGCGAGGCCACGGTCGCAAGGCCGAGCCCCGTCCCTCGGCCGTCGGCCTTGGTCGTGAAGAAAGGCTCGAAGATGCGCCGTTGCGTCTCTGCGTCCATCCCGATGCCCGTGTCGGCGACCGACAAGCGCACCATTCCCGGCGATGTCCCCGCCTGGTCGTTCCCGGCCTCGATGCCCTCTGCGGCGGCGACGTGGGCCGCGGCCAGCAGGATGGATCCACCTGCGGGCATGGCGTCGCTGGCATCGATGACGAGGTTGAGCAGGATCTGCTCGATGTGCCCGCGGTCGGCGCGTATGGTCGGCAGTCCGGCGGGAACGTCGAGCGCCAGGTGCGCGCTGCGCCTGATGACACGGTGCAGCATCGGCGCCAGCTCATGGACCACCGTGCCGATGTCGAGCACGCGCGGCTCGCCGTTCCCGCCCCGCCCGAACGTCAGCAGCCGTCTCGTGAGGATCACTGCCCGCTCGGCCGCCCGGCGCGTCTCGTGCGCCAGTGCGTGGACGGGACTCTCGTGCGCCAGCGCATCCAGCGTCAGCTCGTTCGAGAGGAGGATGGCCGAGAGCAGGTTGTTGAAGTCGTGCGCCACCGATGCGGTGAAGCGCCCCACCGCCTCGAGTCGTTGCGCCTGACGAAGCTCCTCCTCGAGCGCGAGACGGGACGTCTCGTCGCGCAGCACGAGCTGGCAGTCGTCATCGTCGAGCCGGACGCAACTCGCCAGCAGTCGACAGACCGGCGCCGCTCGCGTCTGCAACCGCAACGCCTCGCCTGCGACCGGTCGCGCCCACGGCACCGGCGCAGCCGGATCGTCCACCAGCAGGTAGCGCCCGATCGGGCCGGCATGTCGCATTTCCGGCGGAATGCGCAGCAGGACACGCGCATGCGGATTCGACATGCGAACGTGTCCGCCCTGGTCGATCCGCAGGATGCCGAAGGGGGCCCGGTCGACGAGTGCCTGGTACGTCTGTCGCGACCGGTCGGCGTAGACGGCAAAGCCAGCCACGAGTGCATTCCCACAGCTGCCGCATCACGTCATCACAGTTCATCATGGGGGTTCGCTCGAAGCGGCTCCGTGGATGGTGCCCGGACTCGCCGCTGCAAGACGCACCAGACTGGAAGAGTTCCAGCCATCCGCCCTCGCGTCGAGAGCGGCGCCGGAACCATTCTGCTCCCCAGACGCTTGTCGCGTCGCGGCCCCTCCCGGCGCACTCCTGATCCCGAGCCGGCGTTGGTCATCGGCGGCTCGGGCCCCGGCCGGATCTGCTCCCAGCTTCTTCCCTCCCTCCCCTCCGACATGTCCTGGCTCCCCCTCCTCCCCGGTACCGCGTCCGCCCTTGTCGGGCCGGGCCGTCAGCTGCATCACGCCCTGCAGCTCGTGTCGGGTTTCGGTTTGGCCTACGTGCCGCCGCAGGCCGACGACTCGCACAGCAACCTGGGATGGAGCGACCTGCACGGCGCACTCGGCTCCCGCTCGGTGACCGTGCCCGCGGGCGAGATCTCTCTCGGCCTCCGCGTGGGAGACCTGTCCATTCTCCTGATGCTCGAAGACGAGGAGCGGGGGTCGCTCTCACTGGACTCCGTCACGATGGACGAGGCGGCGGTCGCGATCCGCGAATGGCTCGCTGCGCATTCGCTCGACCCGGCGCGCTACACCTTGCGCCGCCACTTCGACATTCCGCACCACCCGGTGGCCGACGGCGCGCGCTTCTCCGTCGGCGATCCGTCGTCGCTCGGCCAGTGGCACGCCTGGCTCGGCAATACCATGGGCGTCATCTCGGAGGCCGCTCGCGAGCGGGGCGGCAGCGAAGTCCGGCTCTGGCCGCACCACGCCGACATGGCCACGCTGATCACGATCGCCCCGGGACGAACCACCGGAGCCGGGCTGGCCATGGGCGACGCCACATCGGCGGAGCCGTACTTCTACGTGAACGCGCACCCCGCTCCGGATGCGACGGCGCTCCCCACGACATTGGCTGGCGAAGGACAATGGCATACCGATGGATGGATCGGCGCGATCCTTCCGGCCGCTTTCCTCGCGTCCGCGCCGCAACCGCAGTACGAGCAGGTCGTGCGCTTTCTCGACTCGGCCCTCGACGCGACGACTCGGCTCCTCACCGCGTGACGGGTTGCCCGGTGACGGGGCGATCCTCCTCCCCGATCTCGTCGAGCACGAGTTGGTGTGCCTTGCGGCCGCCGCGCGCCGTGGTGTGCGGCGCGAGGTCGTGATCGAGGAGCAGGTTGGCGTGATCGACCGCACGTGCCGCGAGAGCACGGGCCCCCTCGCGCAGTTCGGCGCTCTGCTGCACGACCTCGACGTTGCGCTCCATGTCCTCGGCGGACCAGCCGCGCGAATGGGCAATGTAGGGGAACGGAGGGAAGTGGCACCCTAACTCTGCGAAGAAGCCGAGTAGCTGCCCCGCCACTCCCTGCACATTGTCCTGCCCTCCCGTGATGATGAAGGCCGCGACCTTGTTCCGGATGAGCACGCGGTTGGCGATGGTCACCTGGTTCTGCACGCAGTTGAGCCGCTCCGCCATGCGGAAGTAGAGCGAGCTGGCGCTCCCCCATCGTATGGGCGTGGCGAGCAGGATGACGTCGGCCCAGTGCACGACGGCCTCATAGACCTGGTCCATCTGGTCGTCGGGATCCATCTGCGTGATGGAGCAGGGCCACGTGCACGCATGGGCCGCCTTGGAGTAGTACCCCTCGCACGCGCGGAACTGGAGCGCAGCCAGCCGGATGGTCCGCGTCTCGGCACCAAGCGCTGCGGCCTGCTGCATTGCGTCCGCGAGGAGCGCATCGCTCGTCGAGTAGCGTGGATGCTCCATGTCCATGTTCGTCGTCGAGATCCCTACCACTCGCACGGGTCCCGGGGCGCGCTCGACGGCGCGTGCGAGTGGGTGGGAGGGGTGCTCGCCGTGCGAGCGTCGGGTGACCGGGTCCCGCGAGACATGGAGCCGCCCATCGGCGACGCGCACCTCGTGGCGAGGGACGGCATCGCCCTCGTATCCCGGCTCACCCGCCCCCGATCGGCAGTGATATTTCCAGTGGTGCCACGGGCAGACGACGTACTCGCCCTCGACCGAACCCTCGGCGAGGGGACCGCCGGCATGGTTGCAGATGCCCGATAGCGCACCGAATTCGCCGTTCACCCAGGTCACCACCACGCGAGCAACTCCAACCGTGGCGGCCGTGAGCGGGCGCTGCATGAATCGCTCGGCTGGGCCGAGGTCACACCATGTCGTGTCGGTCATCTTTCATCCGCCGTTCGTGGAAGCGATGCGCGTACCCCTGGCAGACATACGCGTTAGGGAAGGATCGAGCAACGCCTGCCGGAACTGCTGTTGTACGTTCGAGGGATGGTCGCCCGCCGTTCCGGCCGACCACGTCGCATCGGGGTGGAGCGTCCAGGCGGAGCTGTCATGCATCTCGAGGTCGGGGAGCTGCGCCAACTGCGCCCGGTTCGCGGGGTCGAGCACCGACGCGAACACTTCCACGCGCCGGCGCAGGTTTCGCTCGCGCAGGTCGGCGGACCCGATGAAGTACGCATCGCGCACCCCGTTGACGAAGTGCAGGATGCGGGCGTGCTCGAGGAACTCGCCGAGTATCGACGTCACGCGGATGTTCTCGGATAGACCCCGGACACCCTCGACGGGGAGCGGCACCCACAGGAACGTGCGGACGTTCAGCAGGGGAAGAGATGGTCGCGCCACGAGAAGTGCCCCGCGTGCGGCCCCGCCGAATCGGCGGATGATGGACGGCGATGACCACGGAGCGTCCCCCCGTGGCGCACCGGGTCGCCGCAGCCCGTCCAGTCGTGGTTCCCGGGCAGGAAGGTCGTCGTACGCGCATCTCGGGCCGTATGAAGCTTTGTCTCGAGCCGCTACGCGGCCGCGTCATGTCCCGGCGCGCCCGGTGCGGGAAGTCCATGTGGATACACGTTGTGGCGAAGGTCGCAGATCGCCGGCTGAGGCGGTGGGGGAGTGCGAGTGACGAGGACGCTGGAGTCATGTGGCGCGACAAGTCTCGATCGCCCCCGCAAGTTTCGGCGGATCGGTATCGCGACGCTGCATCGCGCCGCTGGAACTATCGCGCGTCGCGCGGACTTGCCGCGTCGAATGCACCGCACGACGACCTTCCACATCAGCCAGACAACTCGCGATGGATCAGCCCTTCCGCTTCTCGCTCACGCCGGTCGACCAGTCGACGGCACCTGACGGGTCCAAGCCCTTGCTCGCCGCGGCGCATGCCGCCATGGGCACGGTGCCTAACATGTACGCGCGCATGGCGCACGCCCCGGGGATGCTGTCCACCTACATGGATGGCTACCGGCGTTTCCGGGAGGAGTCGGGATTCTCGCCGGCGCAGCAGGAAGTCGTGTTCCTGACCATCAGCCACGAGAACGGCTGCGAGTACTGCGTCGCCGCCCACAGCTTCCTCGGCGACAAGGCATCTGCCGTTCCCATGCCGGTGACCGATGCCATTCGTGACGGTGGCGCCATTCCCGATGCGGCGCTGGCGGCGTTGAGCGCGTTCACGCGCCACTTCGTGACGTCGCGCGGCCGACCGTCTTCCACCGAGACCGCGTCCTTTCTGGCAGCGGGCTATAGCGAGACGCAGATCCTGTACATCCTGCTCGCCGTCGCCGTGAAGACAATCAGCAACTACTCCAACCACATGTTCGATACGCCGCTCGACCCGGCCTTCGCGTCCCGCGCGTACCTGGTACACCAAGCCTAGAGAGACGGTGCGTCACCGCGAGAGCGGCGACGCGGCCTGCGATGCGCCAGCGCGTGGCGATTCCCGTCACGTCGGGCGGCGCGTCGGTTCCACCACGATCACAGGAGTGTTTCCCATGAAAGGCATCTTCACCCCACTCGCCGCGCTCGCCATGCTCGCCGCCTTCGCCCCCTCGCGCGCCGAGGCACAGAAGATGGCAGCGCCCAAAGGAACCGTGAAATCCGTCAGCGGCACGGTAATCGACGTCTCCTGCAAGTTCGGCCAGGGACTCAGCGGCGCCGATCACAAGATGTGTTCCGAGGTATGCTCCGACCGCGGTATTCCGCTCGCCATCCTCGGCGATGACGGCAAGCTGTACCTCGCCACCTCTGCCGCCATGCCGGGCGACGCGCAGAACTCGAAGCTCAAGCCGTTCGCGGAACAGCACGTCACCGTCAGCGGCAAAGTCTTCACGGCCGCCGGCGCCAGCGCCATCCAGATCGATCGGATCGTCGCGTCCGCGAAGTAGCCCAACATCCGCGTGGGCCGGCGTCTCGTGCCGGTCCCCGCGGCCCGCGGGCCGGCGCGCCGCCCTCGCCACCTGGCGGCGTCCCCTCAGGCACCACGTCGACGACCAGCAGCCCGCGTTCCGTCCGTCCTCGCCCTCAGCCACGAGCCACGTCCCCTTGCGTTCACCTTTCCGTTCAATAGCCGGTGTCGGAGGCGTCGCCGCCGTCGCGCTGCTCGGCGTCCTCGTCTCCCGCACGTACCGCACCACCCCCAGCGCCGGTGCCCCCCGCGAGGGTGGAGCGTACAGCGTCGATTCCCTCATGCCCCGCGACCGTTCGACGCTCCTCTTCCTCGATGGGCGATCGACCATGCCCCTGCCGGATGGCCGCCGCCTGTCCACGGCCGAGGACGGGGTGCTGCGCATCGCGGACGCACAGTTGCGGCTGACGGGACTCCCGCTTCCGTCGTTACGGGGGACGATCGTCGGCGCCGCCCCGGCCGAGGGCGGCGGCTGGTGGGTCAGCACCCGGGACGGGCTGCTCCAGCGCGTCGATTCGCTCGGGCACGCGCGCGAATCCTCCCCCGCCCCCTTTCCTGCCACCGCGTTGTGGCCACTGCCTCATGGCGGCGTCATCGCGGTGCGCTCGCCGGAGCGTTTTTCCTTCGAGCCCGAGTCCATCGGCGCACCGATCCTCGTCGCGCTCGATCGGCGACGACGGGCGCATTCGATCGGGACCACCGTCCGGCCGGTGCATGAGCTCCTTACCACCGTCGCAAACTCCGGGTTCGCCGTCGTTCGCGGCGACACCGCCTACTTCGCACCCATGGGACGCGGCGAGGTGTGGGCGGTGCAATTCGACGGGCACGAGATCTGGCGAAGGACGGATTCCACCGGCATGGCGACCCCGGAACCGCGCTTCACCTTCGGGCAGGGCAAGGTGCGCGTCGACCATCAGCCCTACAACCTCGGTCTCACGCTGGGTCCCGACGGAATGCTCTATCGCATCCGTGCGCTCGACACGGCGATGACGTCCGTCGCACTCGACGTGATCGAGCCGTCCACCGGTGCGGTCCGCGCCACGCGCCCGCTCGGAGGGCCGCGCGTGACCCTAGCCCTCGATGACGACGGCGGGCTTCACCTTATGGACATCGCGCGGCTGCTCGACGCCGCCGTCCCTGCGGAACGAGAGTCGTTCCCCTCCTTCGACCTTCCCGTGCGAGGCGGTGGCGGGCCAGCACGACTGGCCGACTTTCGCGGCAAGGTCCTCCTGCTCAACTTCTGGGCGTCGTGGTGCGGACCGTGCCGCACAGAGATGCCGGCACTCGACTCGCTGCGGCGCGACCTGGCGGAGGATGAACACTTCGCCCTCCTCGCGCTGAATGCCGACGCCAAGCGTGCGCAGGCCGACCGCTTCCTCGCAGACGAGGAGTTGCAGTTGCCCGTCGCCTACGGGGGCCCGTCGCTGCAGGTACGCTATCGGTATCCGGGGTTGCCTTATACTGTGCTCGTCGACGGTGAGGGGCGGGTCATCAGGCGCTGGATCGGCCAGCTGCATGCTGCGGACCTCCTCGCCATCCGCACGCTGATCAGGGCGGAGCACGCACGAACGCCGACACGAACGCCGGCGCGGGCGCCGTCGCATCACCACGCAGCGCAACCTCCCCCGGGAGTCATCGAATGAATCGTCGGAAGCTCGTCTCCGGACTTGGCGCCCTCGCTGCCGCGTTGCTCGTCGGACTCGGCGCTCGCCCCAGCGTGAGCCAGGAGGGCAGTGCACGCGTCTACGAGCTTCGCAAGTATACCACGCTCCCGGCACGCCTGCCCGCGCTTCACCGAAGGTTCGCCGAGCATACCCTGCGCCTGTTCGAGCGCCATGGCATGCGCAACGAGATGTACTGGACGCCCACCGACAGCGCTCGGCGGGAGAACACGCTCATCTACGTCATCTCGCACGCCAGCCGCGAGGCTGCTGACGCGAGCTGGAAGGCGTTCGGCGCCGATCCGGAGTGGATCAAGGCCCGGACTGCGAGCGAGGCGGATGGGCCGATCCTCGCGAAGCCATCCTCCATTGCCGTCGACAGGGAGACGACGAACATCGGGGGCTCGCATAATCCGCGTAGTAGGCCGAGAACGGAATGAGGTTCAACCGCGCGAGCGGCCCTTGGCGCACCTGGTACGGGATCCGCCCCGGCTGCTCGTCGCGCCAGTCGTTCACGCGGTCGCTCTGGAGGCGGCCCAGCCGGATGAGGCTCGCGTCGAGCACCTGGCCTCGGTCCGCGAAGGCCGCCTGCCAGCCAGCGGTGAGTGTGTCGCGGCCAAAGAAGGCGGGATAGACCGGCATGCCCGCCTGCATCGCGAGCCACTCGTCGCGTTCTCCCTGCAGGAGCAGGAACGAGGCAAAATCGCGGAGGTTGCGCGACGGATCTCCCCCGCCACGACGCTGCTCGGCGTCTCGACGGTTGCCAGCCTGTCGCGCTACGCCGCCCACGCGCGCTCCCGCTCGGCGACGTCGTCCGGCGACATCGGCTCGGCGAGGTCCCGTGGGTCAATCAAGAGGGCGAGCGTCGCCGTGTCCTGGGTGCCGAGCGTGAGGTGGGCCGCGACTCCGTCAGGCGTCACGCTCCAGTCACCGTCGCCCGTGACGGGAATGTAGGTTTCGTGCGGCAGGTCAGGGTGCTCGTAGCGGAAGCGCACGAGGCAGCCGTCTCCGTCGCGCGTGACGCGCGCCTCCTGCTGCCGCTTCACCCCCTGTGCTTCCTGGATGTCCGCGAAAACGGCGTCGAGGGCCCAGCCGACGTCAAACGTGACCTTCCGTTGCGATCGGTTGGTGACCTCGAGCGAGATGCGCAGCTCGTCGAGTGCGCGGTGAGAAGTGCGCCGGTCGTTCGTGATCATCTCGTCCCCGGACTGCCCACTGCCGCCGCCGCCGAACGAGTGCATCTCGGGGTGCACGTAGTCGAAGTGGAGCATCGACGGCTCGATCACCGCGGCTTCGGAGCAACACGGCAGCTCGCCGTCGATCGTCAGGCGGAGGATGCGGAGGTGCCGCGCATCCCGGAAGTAGAAGCCAGAGAACGTCTGGTCCTCGCCGCAGTCGCCGCGAGTATTCACGATGAGTAGGGTCTGTCCGTGCCATGCGTAGAGGATCTCGGGGCGAATGTAGGTCTGCGGCATGGAGTGGCGGGCGGTCGCCTGGCGAGCATGCGAGCCCGTCGCGATGCCGTCATGCGGCACGCACCGACATGGCGGCGATGTTCGCGCGGACGATGAACGTGAGGAGCTCGCTTGCCATCGCACGCGAGAAGACGCGACGGATCGGGGTGACGCGCCGCGCGAATGCGGTGTCGCCGAGCAGGCGGTGCGCGCGCCCCATGATGTAGACGGGCGCGTCCGGCGGAATGCGCTCGAGGTCGTCCTCGCCGACGATGGGCACGTGAAGGCTGTGGCCGTGGCCCGTCGGGTCGAAAACCGCATGCGCGGCGTCGCGGAAGCGAGGGTCGCTGCCGATCAGATACAGCGGGCCGGTCGCGAGCTGGCGCGTGAACTCGTTCATCAGCTCCGGGTGGAGCGCCACCGTGATCACGGGCTTGCAGAGCCGGCGAGCGGCGTGCTGCACTTGCGTCGCATACAGCGAGGTACTCACCATGACGTCCGCCTGCGTGAGCGCACGATGCGCCTCGGCGTCGGGCGCGAGGAGTCGCGTGAGCTCCAAGCTCTCGCTCTCGACGCCGTAGTCATGCTGGAGCTCATAGCAGATCTGCTCCGACTGGTCGGCATTGCCGGCCACACAGACGGCACGAAGGCGCAGCGTCGCGAGGCATCGGCGCACGCGCTCCGGCAAGCCGATGGGTGGGATCTCCCGCGCGCGTCCGTCGAGAAGCACCTCCACCACCCAGCCCGCGAGTTGAGTCAGCATGGTGGTCTCGCTGCCACTGCTGCCCGGTGCCACATAGATGCCCGAGCGTTCGCGCATCTCGATCAGCCCTTCCGCTTCCAGCAGTCGGTAGGCGGACATCACCGTCCGCGGGGCGACGCCGAACTCCTCGGCGATCTCCCGCGTGCTCGGCAGTCGCGCGCCTGGCCGGAGGGTGCCAAGGTGCAGTCCACTCACGATGCGCTGTCGCATCGTCTCTACGATCCCGCTGCGTCGGTCCGCCATGATGTGGTCTCCTCTCCTCTCGAGTGGCGGCTGGCTGCGGGCACGGTGCGAGAGACGTGCCAGAAGGCGCAGCATGATTGCACCAGTTTAGCCATGCAAGGCATACTGATGCAAGTGAACATCACCAGATTGGCGCGGCATATGCAGATGGTCCGTCATGTTGCCGTGGTCCGGTGTTGACACCGATCGCGGCAAACCTGAGAGGAGCCACGCTGGAGTCACGTTCGGCAACTGCATCCAAGGAGCGTACAGCATGAAAGCAGGGAAAGCCTTCGTCGCCGGCATGGTCGGCGGCGCCGTGATGTCGGTCCTGATGTGGATGGCGCGCACGATGATGGGGATGCCGGCCAACCTCGAGATGATGCTCGGCACGATGGTCACCGATCCCGGGACAACGGCGTGGATGATCGGCTTCGTGACGCACCTCATGATCTCCGGGGCGATCGCGCTCATTTACGCCTGGGCGTTCGAGCACGTGACGCACCGCGCCGGGTGGCTCGTCGGCGCCGGCTTCGGCGTCGTGCACGCGATCATCGCCGGGATGGTGATGGGGATGATGCCCATGATCCATCCGCGCATGCCGAACCCAGTCATGCCGCCCGGTGCGTTCATGTCCCACCTCGGGACGATGGGCGTGGTCGCCGAGTTCATGCTGCACCTGATCTACGGAGCTGTTGTTGGCGCGATGTACGGCGCGGTGATCCACGCGCGCGCGGGCGTCGCCGACGGTCGGCCGCTACGGACATGAAGGATAGGTGTTGACCGATGATCACGACGAGACGCGTACGGAATGCGCTCGCGGTGTCGGCCACCGGGGGTGACGTCGACCCGGGCACCGGAAGCCTCTCCGTGAAGCTGCGTTCGACGCGCACGGGCTCGCGTCGCCGAAGCCACCCTGAAAAGCTCTGAAGCAGAACACCAGGAGCGCAGCATGTCTAGGCAGTCACTCGTCGCAGACATCATCGACGGCGCCATCGCGCGGGCGCCGTCGCCACCTGGGTGATGGGCAAGACAACGTCGGCGCTCTACGAGCGCGAGAACCGGGCGGCCCGCCACCGGGAGGACGAGGCGCGGCAGCGACGTCGCGTCCGCCGCGGGCGGCCTGTTCTTCGGCGCCGCCTTCAGGCTGCTCATGGACGAGACGGTGACGCCGGCCCTCGGATTTACGCCGGGCCCCACCGCCTTTCCGTGGCAGACGCACGCGCGGGGACTGGCGGGGCATCTCGTGTTCGGCGGCGTGGCCAACACGACGCTCGCCGCGATCCAGCCGGCCGCCTGAGCGCGCGAGCTGCATACATCAGGTCACTCACAACGGCGCGGCCACACCGCGCCATCTCCTTCCCGGAGCGACGCCACTGATGGCTTCCGACACGTCCGACAATAAACGCACGACCGCTGACATCCTGGTTGACCGACTGCTCGACTGGGAGGTCGACACGATCTTCGGCCTCCCCGGTGACGGCATCAATGGCCCCATGGAGGCGCTGCGCGTACGTCAGGAGCGCATCCGCTTCATCCACGTGCGGCACGAGGAAGCGGCGGCATTCATGGCCTGTGCGTACGCCAAGTACACGGGCCGGCTGGGCGTGTGCATCTCCACGTCGGGACCCGGGGCCATTCATCTTCTGAATGGCCTGTACGACGCCAAACTCGACGGCGCGCCCGTGCTCGCGATCACCGGGCAGACGTATCACGACCTGCTCGGCATGCACTACCAGCAGGAGGTCGATCTGCTGTCGCTCTTCAAGGACGTCGCGCTGTACAACCAGCAGGTGATGGGGGCAGCGCACGCGCAGAGCCTCGTGGATGCCGCCTGCCGCGCCGCGCTCTCCGGCCGCGGCGTGGCGCACGTGACCTGCCCGGTCGATTTTCAGGAGCAGTTGCTCGCCGACGACGCGCGGTCGGAGAAGAACGTGAAGGGGCACACCTCGCGCGTCTGGTCCCCTCCCATCGTCGTACCGCGCCACGCGGAGATCGTCGATGCGGCGCGGCTCCTCAACGAGGGGACGAAGACGGTGATCCTCGCCGGCCGAGGCGCCCTTGGCGCCGGCGAACTGCTCGAGGACGCCGCCGAGCGCCTGGCGGCCCCCATCGTGAAGCCACTCCTGGGCAAGGCGGTGGTGCCCGACGATTCTCCCTACACCACGGGCGGTGTGGGACTGTTGGGGACGGCCCCGTCCGAGGAGGCGCTGGAGGAGTGCGACTCGCTGCTCATCGTGGGGTCGAGCTTCCCGTACATGGAGTATTACCCCAAGCCTGGCGCGGCCACCGCCGTGCAGATCGACGCGGACCCAAGCCGCATCGGGCTCCGGTACCCCGTGACACTCGGCCTCGCCGGCGATGCCAAGGCGACCCTCGAGCTGCTCGTCCCGCTTCTCGACCGGCGACGGGACCGTTCGTTTCTGGAGACCGCGCAGAAGCGGATGAAGGACTGGAACGCTCAGATGGACGACCGCGGCACACGTGACGACGAGCCGCTCAAGCCGCAGGTCGTGGCGCACGTGCTGAGCGAGCTGCTCGACGACGACGCGATCATCAGCACCGACAGCGGCACCAACACCGTCTGGGCGGCTCGGCACATCCGCATTCGACGCGGCCAGCAGTTCTCCTGTTCGGGGAACCTCGCGACGATGGCGCCGGGGCTGCCGTATACCATCGCAGCCCAGCTCGCGTACCCGCACCGGCAGTGCGTCGCCTTCGTGGGCGACGGTGCGTTCGCGATGCTCATGGCGGAGTTCGCGACGGCGGTGAAGTACGAGCTTCCGATCACGGTGGTCGTGATCCGCAACGACACGCTCGGGATGATCAAGTGGGAACAGATGGTCTTCCTCGGGAACCCCGAGTATGGGGTGGAGCTCAACCCGATTGACTTCGTGAAGTTCGCGGAGGCGTGTGGCGGTGTCGGCTTCCGGTGCGAGAAGCCGAAGGAGGTGCGAGGGGCGCTGGAGGAGGCGCTCCGGTCCAAGCGGCCGGCGCTGGTCGAGGCGGTGGTTGACCCCTACGAGCCCCCGATGCCGGCGCGCCTTAAGCTGAAGCAGGCCGAGAACATGGCGAAGGCACTCGCCAGAGGTGAGCCGCACCGTGGTCGCATCGCGCTCACTCTCTTTCGCAACAAAGTACACGAGCTGTTCTGATGTCCTCGACCAACGGCGACCAGCGCCAGGGCGGAACGAGTGCGCTGTCCACGCATCGCCCGCTCGAGCACGATGGCGCGGTGATCGCGAGCGCGCGCGCCGCCGCACGGTCGTTGTCGTTCGCCGCACCGCTGCACCCGATCCTCGTGCACTACACCATCGCGCTCACGAGCGCCTCGCTCCTCTTCGAGGTGCTCGGGCGCGTGCTGCACCAGCCTGGCCTGAGCCTCACCGGGTGGTGGACGCTCGCGCTCGGCGTCGCGGCCACCGTGCTCACGCTGGCGACCGGCGTCGCGTCCCGCATGTCGCTCGACATCGGCGAGGGAACGGCCCGCTCCTATCTCCGCCTGCACATGGCGCTCGGCCCCACGTTCTTCGGGATGCTCGTCGCCGTGGCGATCTGGCGTGGACTTCTCTGGCGCACAGAGGTTCCGCCGGGCTGGTGGTATCTCGCTTCACTCGCCGTGACCTCCGGGGTGATGGCGGTGCAGGGGTATGCGGGGGGGGAGCTCGTCTACCGCTGGGGTGCGGAGGTGGAGGGCGTCGTGCGCGGACTGCGGCAGCGGCAAGCCACCACGCCGGCACCTCGCTGGCCGCCTGCCCCCACGCGTTCCACGACCCGGGGAACGTCACCATGAGCACCTTCCTCGGGTGGAACGGCCTGCACTGGCTGAACGTGGTCGCCGGGCTGATGGCGCTCCTCGTGATGACGGATGCCTTCGTGGGGCACTATCGGTCCGGTTTCGCGGTCAAGGCGCAGTACGCCCCGTTCGTGGTCGGCTCCCTCGTCGTCGTCGCATCCGTGCTGACGGTGATCATGCCGGGGCAGCGCTGGGTGCTCGAGATCCTGTTGAGTGTCGGACTCCTCGCCGTGGTCGCCGGACTGGTTGGCGTGGGCTACCACCACTACTACGGCATCACGAGCAAGCCTGGAGGCTATGGGTGGCTCCTTCATCACCTGATGTATCATGCTCCCCCGCTCGCGCCGCTGTCGCTGTCCGGCGTCGGCGCCCTCGCGATGGTGGCCGCGGAGGGGTTGCTCGGTGGCGAGACCCTGTTCGGCCTGCGGCTGCAAGTGGTGGCGCTCGTCGTGGTGGCCGTGACGCTCGTGGGTGCCGCCCTCCAGGCGGCGCTCCTGCATTATCGCGGCGCGTTCAACAACCCGTTGATGTACGCGCCGCTCACCACGCCGCTGCTCGCGGCGGCGGCGGTGCCGTGGCTGATCGCCACGCGCGGGGACGTTGCTGCAACGAGCGTCTCGGTGCTCCTCTGGTCGACGTTCCTCGTCGGCTTCGTCGGGCTTGGCATGCACTTGCGCGGCTTTGATCGAATGATGGGCGGGCTGCGCGTCGCGCTGCCGAACGTGCTCGAGGGCCCCGCCATGACCGCACCGGCACAGTTCACGGGCTTCGCTGCGGCGGGTCTTGCCGCCCTCTATCTGTTGTGAGAGCAGCGATGAGTGTTTCCTCGCTCGACACCGGAGAATGACCGTGAGCGACGCCGACGAATTCCAGTCTCGCTATCCCGGGTACGACGTGCTCGCAAAGTGGGCATCGCCCGACTGGGACGATCAGACCCGCGAGGCGGTTCGTCGCCGGCTCGAGCAGGTGCCGCCGATTCGCTTCTTCTCGCCCGACGAAGCGGCGCTCCTCGAGGCCGTGGTCGAGCGTCTCATTCCCCAGCCAGACCGCCCTCCTGAGGCACGCGTCCCCATCGTTCCCTTTATCGACGAACGTCTGCACGAGGACCGCCGGCAGGGGTACCGCTACGAGGGGATGCCACCCCAGCGCGACGCGTGGCGCGCGGGGCTGGTCGGCGTGGACCAGGCGGCGCGTGCGCTCTGCGGCCGCCCGTTCGTGGAACTGACAGTGGAGGATCAGGACGCCGTACTCCGCTGCATCGCGGGCGGCAGCCCCCCGGGCGATGCGTGGGAGCGGCTCGACGTGAAGCGGTTTTTCGCCAGCGTCCTGTGTGACACCGCGGTGAAGACCTACTACGCCCACCCACTGGCGTGGAACGAGACCGGATACAACGGCCCGTCCTCGCCGCGTGGGCACGTCCGGAAGTGGATCGGCGGCGTCGATCCCTGGGAAGCGCACGAGCGGAAGACGCTCTGGGGGACGGCGTGAGCGCCCAGGGTATCGCGAACGCCGTTCCACGCGCGGAGCTGTCGGCAGCGATGGAGCGGATCGAGCGCCTGACGTTCGGCTACTTCGACCGCAGCATGAATCCATCCAACGGTCTCGTGCCCGACAGCACGAAGCAGGACGCATTGGCGTCCGTCGCGGGCTCGGGACACGCCCTCGCCTGCTACGCCGTGGCCGTCGAGCGCGGATACGTGACGCGCGAACACGCGGTGACCCGCGCCCTCGTGATGCTCCGCTTCTTCTGGGACAGCGACCAGAGCGAAGCACGCGATGCCACAGGGTATCGCGGCTTCTACTATCACTTTCTCGATATGGAGAGCGGCCGACGTGCGCCGGGGAGTGAACTGTCCACCATCGATTCGGCGATTCTCTTCGTGGGGATTCTCGTCGCCGGCGCGTATTTCGATCGTGACACCGAGGAGGAGCGGGAGCTCCGCTGGCTCGGCGACGCGCTCTACCGCCGCGCGGACTGGGGGTGGGCGCGCGCCGGCGGCGATGCCGTGTCGATGGGATGGACGCCCGAGCGCGGCTTTCTGCGCCACGGCTGGACGGGCTACAACGAAGGCCTCTTTCTCTACGTACTGGCCCTCGGCTCGCCGACGCATCCGATCGATCGACGCGGGTATGACGCCTGGACGAGCACCTACCGATGGAAGCGGATCTACGGGTGGGAGCATCTCTTTGGTGGGCCGCTGTTCATCCATCAGTTGAGCCACGTCTGGATCGACTTCCGCGGCATCCGCGACGAGTACATGCGCGCGAAGGGCATCGACTACTTCGAGAACAGCCGTCGCGCCACCTACATCCAGCGCGAATACGCCATCCGCAATCCGCGTCGATTCTCCGGATACGGTGCGAATGCGTGGGGCATTACCGCGAGCGACGGTCCTGGCCCCGCACAACGCACCGTGAAGGAAACGTCGCGCCGCTTCTGGGCATATCGTGCGCGCGGCGTTCCATACGGGCCCGACGACGGGACGCTGTCCCCGTGGGCGCTCGTGGCCTCGCTGCCGTTCGCTCCCGAGATCGTGGTGCCAGCGCTCGACGAGCTCGAACGGACGCATCCGGAGATCACCGGTGAACTCGGCTACAAGTGCAGCTACAACGAGACCTTCATGGAGCGCGACGACGAGAAGAAGGGCTGGATCTCACAGGGCTACTACGCCATCGACCAGGGACCGGTGGTGCTGATGATCGAGAATCATCGCAGCGAGTTCGTCTGGAGGCTGATGCGGGCGTGTCCGTACGTCGTCGATGGCTTGCGCGCGGCAGGCTTCGACGGCGGGTGGCTCAGCGACGCGACGGGTGGCGGGCGGTGACGACGCTCCCCGCGCACGACGGATGGCCGCTGTCCGCCCCCGGGATCAATGGCGAGCGCCTGTCGATGCGAGATCGATCTCGCGAGGAGGTCGACCTTTGCATCGTCGGCGCGGGAGCGGGTGGCGGCACCCTCGGCGCCAAGCTCGCCGAGGCGGGGTTCAGCGTCGTGATTCTCGATGCGGGGCCGCACTGGGATCCGACGCGCGACTTCGTGTCGGACGAAAGTGCATCGCACCGGCTCTTTTGGACCGACGAGCGCATCTCTGCGGGGACGCACCCGATCGAGCTCGGCGCCAACAACTCGGGGCAAGGGGTCGGGGGCAGCACCGTGCACTATTCGATGGTCGCCATGCGTGCCCACCCGGACGACTTCCGCCGCCGCACACTGGAAGGGGAGATCGCCGGCGCGGAGCTGCGGGACTGGCCGATCGGGTACGCGGACCTCGAGCCGTATTACGAGGAGGTCGAGCATGACCTCCAGATCGCCGGACCCACCTCCTACCCGTGGGGCCCGAGGCGCAAGCGCTACCCGCAGCGCGAGCATGACCTGAACGCGTGCGCGAAGGTGCTCGTCACCGGCTGCACGAAGCTCGGCATCCCCGTCGCACCGGTACCGATCGCCGCGCTCAGCGCCCCGCACGGCGACCGGGTGCCATGTGTGAATCGCGGCTTCTGCAATTACGGCTGCACGACGAATGCGAAGAGCTCCGTGCTCGTCACCTACATCCCGCGCGCCATTCACGCGGGCGCCGAGGTGCGTCCCAACTGCATGGTGGCGCAGGTCGAGCACGGCGACCGCGGGCTCGTGACAGGCGTGCTCTACTTCCGGGATGGCGGCACGGAGCTGTACCGACAACGCGCGCGGAACGTTGTCGTCGCGGGGTACGCGGTGGAAACGCCGCGCCTCCTGCTGAACAGCGCCAGCAGCATGTTCCCGGACGGACTTGCGAACGCGTCGGGATGTGTGGGCCGATATTTCATGGTCCACACCGGCGACCAGGTGTTCGCGCGCTTCCCGGAGCGGATTAATCAGTACAAGGCGCCGCCGCCGGGAGGAGCGATCACCGAGCACTTCAACCGCACCATGCCGGACGAGCGCTTTGTCTGCGGCTACACGATCGAGGCCGTGGGCCCGCACGTTGTGGACTTCGCGTCGCGCATGGCGACGTCGCGCGGACGCTGGGGAGCGGAGCTCCGCCGCGCGATGCTCGACTACAACTACTGGTCGGGTCTCGGCATCGTGGGCGAGGTGCTCCCGCAGCGAGCGAACCGTGTGGATCTCTATCATGCGGAGAAGGACCGCTACGGGCTGCCGATCGCGCGCGTGGTCTTCGGTTACCACCAGAACGACCTCGAGATCGTGGAGCACGCCGTCGGACAGATGACTCACATCCTCGAGGCAGCGGGCGGAACGGACACCTGGCACGCCGACCGCACGGCGCACCTGCTCGGCGGCTGCCGCATGGGTACAGACCCGGAAGACAGCGTAGTGAACGCCGACTGCCGGTCGCACGACATCCCGAACCTGTGGATTTGCGACGGGTCGGTGTATCCGACGTCCACGGCGGTGAATCCGTCACTCACCATCCAGGCCATCGCGTCGCGCGCCGCAGTGCACATTCGCGAGCTCGCCGGTCGGCGGGAGCTCGCGCGCTGAGGCGCCGCCATGCAGTCACGTCACACCAACCCAGAGAAGAAGGCATGAAGCCCGTGCTCGTATTCGACATGAACGAGACGCTGCTCGATACGTCCGCGCTCGATCCCGAGTTTGCGGGCATCTTCGGCCAGGCGCATGGCTCGGAGCTGCGGAAGAAGTGGTTCAAGCTGGTGCTCGAGCTCTGCCTCACCGCGACGATCACCGGCGAGTACCGGAGCTTCGACGATCTCACCGACGACGCGCTGCAGAGGCTCGCGACGCAGCAGGGGCGCGAGGCCAGTGCCGCAGACCGGGCGGCACTGAAGGAGGCGCAAGGGAAGATCCCGGCGTACCCCGACGTCGCGCCGGGGCTCACACGGCTGAAAGAGGCGGGTTTCACGCTCGCGACGCTCACGAAGTCGACGGCGAAGGCGGCGGAGCGGCTGATCGACTTCGCGGGAGTCCGCCAGCAACTCGACGCCGTGCTGTCGGCCGATGCGGTCGAGCGCTTCAAGCCGGCGCGCGAGACATACGAGTATGCGGCGAAGGATCTCGGCGTGAAGCCGGGCGACATCCTGCTCGTCGCGGCCCACGCCTGGGATATCGCTGGCGCGATGGCGGCGGGGTGCGAGGCGGCGTTCATCGCCCGGCCAGAAAAGGTGTTGAGCCCAAGCGGCCCTGAGCCGAAGTATCAGGCGGCTGACCTAACGACGCTGGCTGAGCGCGTCTGCGCCAACCTCACCTGACGCGGAGGGACAACCATGGAGCCGATCGGCCGAACACGTTGGGCCATCGCCGAAGGATACATCCCTTCCGGTAGCCACGGCTCCGAGCCGGAGATGACCAGTCACGAGACCGCCTGTATCCTCAACGCGGGCGATGGGGACGCGCACGTCAGGATCACGCTCTACTTCACTGATCGCGAGCCGGTCGGTCCCTATCGGCTGGTCGTGCCCGCGCGGCGAACCGTCCACCAGCGCTTCAATGACCTTGTTGAGCCCGAACCGGTTCCGCGTGGTACGCCATACGCCAGCGTCATCGAGGCCGACGTGCCGATCGTGGTACAGCACACCCGGATCGACACGCGGCAGGCGGAGGCGGCGCTGCTCAGTACGATCGCCTACGCGCAATAGTGGCTGTCACATGAGCGAGACAACGTCCGGGACGGGCGCCCGCGCGCCAGGGGCGGGGCGACACACGCCGGGTCAGGCGACCTGCGAGGGGCCGGCGGATACGCCGCGGGTGGAGCATGTAGAGGTCGCGGTCTACCATATCCCGTTGGTCACGAGCCACTCCAGAGATGCGGCCCGCGCCGAATCGCCGCAGTCCGATCGGCCGTATCGAATGGCAAGCGGCTTGAGCACGCTCATCGCAGCCTCACAAGATCACCGCCGGCGAAGACGTCGGGGACGCTGAGGTCGAGCGGCGAACGCCGATACAACTGCCGAGGCACGCCGATATCGGCGAGATACAGTTCGCCCACGTGCGCCGCCGCTCCTGCCGCCCTGAGTCCCACCTTCGGCAGGGCCAGCGTCAAGGTGGCGGTCGCGCGAATCGCGGGATCGAACGGCTCGCCGGACGAGGCATCGAGGCCCGATGGCACGTCGAGGGAGAGCACGGGCGCGGATGCATTATTGGCCCAGCGGATCAACTCCGCCGCCCGGCCACGCGGCGCGCCGCGAAGGCTGTAGCCGATGAGTCCATCGACGATGAGCGCCGGCTGAGCCGGCAACGTGTCCTCTGGCTCGCTGATGGCCACGTCGAGTCGCCGCAGAACCCGCATCTGGTGCTGCGGCACGAGCGTGAACCCTTCATCCGGCGTTACGGTCAGGACGGTGACGGGTACATCCCAGCCCGCCAGTCGCCTCGCGCAGGCGAGCGACCCACCGCCATTGCCTCCGGGTCCCGCGAGGACCACCACCCGGGTGAGAGGTCCAGCACCGGCGAGAAACCGCGTTCGGGCCAGCGATGCGAGATGCCGGCCGGCGAGTTCCATCATCTGCATCAGCAGGATCTGGTAATCATCGACCATGGCGCGGTCCACCTCGACCATCTGCGCGACGGATAACCACGGCAGGTCCGCCGCGAGCGAGTCCTCAATCCACGGAATGGTCATCTACCGAGCCGTGCGTTCAGGTGATCTCCGACGCGGAGCGAGTTCGCCGTGACGGTGAGCGCCGGGTTGACCGCCGCACTGCTCGGGAAGAAACTGGCACCCACGACATACAGGTTGTCTACGTCATGTGCCTTGCAGTTGACGTCGAGAACCGAATGCGCCGGGTCATGCCCGAACCGCAGCGTGCCATTCTGATGCGCGACGCCCGCCAGGGGAATCTGCTGGCCGAGGTAGAAATTCCTGGCGAAGACGCCCTGATGGCAGCTATCCGTGCACCAGGCAGGCTCACCGCTTTTACGGAAGTTGCTGAACGCGGCTCCCTGGAGCTGGTCGAGCCTCTGCTCGGTCATTGGTGACTCGCCGATGATGTGACGGCGCCTCCGTCTGGCGGCTCGGGGGTAAGTTCCAGCGTGACGGCTGCGATCGCGTGTGGAGGAAGGTCGACGTCGAAGCGGACAGTACCATCCGCGTAGGTCACATCGAACGGCTCCGTCACGAGCCGAGAGGCGGCTTCGAGTTCCTCCACTTGCGCGCGGCTCAGGTACTCCGGCGCGCCCATCTCGCGCCACTGCCTGCGCGGGTTCGCATGGTCCTCGTCGATGCGCTCGATGGTGGCCGCACGCGGCGCGGGAGCATCGGTCAAACGGATTTCCACGCGCTGCATGCGGATGTCGTGACGCGGTTGGGCGTGGTTGGTGAGAAACACCGTGATCGAACGGCGCTTGCGAACGACCCAGACATCGACCGTCTCGTGCATGCCGACGACTGGAAGCAGTTCGTTGCCGAGGTGGTGCAAGAGCTGGAAGGCGCGGTAGATCGGCTTTGGGATGCCATGGAGATTCAGCAGACCGAACCCGCCATGGAACGGGATCGAGGGAAAGTAGTTCTCCTCGAAGATGTCGGTGAAGGTCCAGTAGCTGTAACCCTCTACGAAGGAGTCCGTCTCCAACACGATCCTGGCGGCGTAGGCCGCAGCAAACGGCTCGTCGTGGTAGTGGTCCCGCGGATTGGACGTGATGTTCCATTCGGTAAAATAGACAGGGCGTCCGCGCGCCTGTTCGCACACGAGTTTCGCCCGGTCACGCAGGAGGTCCCGCGGGCTGTTGGCGAGCTGCTCTTCCGTATCCGCGCCCTCGAAGCCGAGTGGGTCGGTCGGGTAGATGTGCGTGCTGATGAAGTCAACCGGCAGGCGATTGATCTCGCCGTAATCCCGCAGCTCCTCGACCCACGCGCTCATTGCGGTCGCCGGGCCGCCAACGCGGAGCGACCCGTCGATGGACTTGATCGCCTGCGCCGTATGCGCGTAGAGTGTGAAGTAGTCCTCTCGTGTGCCGGTCCAGAATGCCGGGAGATTCGGTTCATTCCAGACCTCGAAGAACCACTGGCGCACCTCGGCGATGCCGTAGCGTTCGACCCAATGGCCGACCAGTTTACGAATGAGCGTGCTCCAGGCGTCGTAATCCGCAGGCGGCGTGATATTCCCCCGATAGTGGAAAACGGTTTCGGGCCTCGAAGCCAGCATCTCCGGCATGAAGCCCAGCTCGACAAAGGGGCGCATGCCGATCGACAGCAGGAAGTCGCAGATGCGGTCGGCATTGAAGAAGGAATAGAGCGCCTTGCCCTGGTGGGCGATGAGCGTGCCCATGTCATCCGAGAGCAGTCCGTGGAAGCGCACATACCGAAAGCCAAGCTCGTCGTGGCAGCGGCGGAGCTGCTCCTGCCAATCCGCGCGGAGTGCAAGTGGCGCATGACCGCTGCCCACGGTGTGTTCCCACGCGTGCTTCAGCGGCGTGCTCGTTGCCGACAGGCGGGACGTGAAGGTCGCGGTCATGAATGTCGCCTCCACAGTTTGCGGTCGTGACCTGTGGCCGGTGTGGCATCGGAATAGACTTGAATCTTCATGAGAGCATCTCCACTTCGGATTCACCAGTTACGACCGGATCGTGCGTCCAGGATCCGGAAGAAAATCCTATCGGCATCGAACCGCGTGAGACTGCACCAATCCACCTGCCATCGCGTGAGACGAGGGCCGAGCCGTGACAATCGCCCGGCAGCGCATAGCCACGGATCGGTGCGTAACCGTTGTCGCTTGGCCGCTTCATCCTTAACCTCCGGTCGCGAAGCCCGGGTAAAGCGTCATCCCGCCATCGACAAACAACGTTGTGCCGTTGACGTAATCGGATTTGTCCGAAGCCAGCCAGACCGCCGCGTCTCCAATGTCCCGCGGCACACCGACGCGCCCATAAGGAATCAGCTTCAGGAGCTTCGCTTCCGCTTCCGGCGTTTCCCAGGCGACGCGATTGATCGGGGTCTTGATCGCTCCCGGTGCAATGCTGTTGATGCGGATTTTGTGCGGCGCCAGCTCCTGCGCGATGCTTTGCATCATCATGTTGATGCCGCCTTTGCTCGCGGCGTAGTTCACGTGTCCCGCCCACGGGATGATCTGATGCACCGAGCTGACGCAGATGATCTTGCCGGCCGCACAAGAAATCTCAGGCCGGAGGCCGCGCCGGCGAAATTCACGCGCCGCTTCCCGCGAACAAAGAAACTGCCCGGTCAGATTGATATCGATGACGAGATTCCATTCCTCGAGAGTCATCTCGAGCAATGCCGCATCGCGTTGCAGGCCGGCATTGTTGACCATGATGTCGATCGTGCCGAACTCCTCCAGTAACTTCACGAACATGGCCTTGACCTGATCTTCCTTGCTCACATCGGCCTCGAGCACGACGGCTTTCCCGCCCGCGCGCTTGATTTCATCGACGAGCTTTTCCGCCGCTTCGGGATGGCTGACGTAGTTTACGCCGACGGCCGCGCCCGCCTCGGCCATGCAGCGCACGATCCCTTCGCCGATGCCCGAGTTCCCGCCGGTGACGAGGGCTACTTGATTCTGAAGTGGCAAGTTTGGATCACGCATAAGTTTGCAGGGTGCTGAAAAATCGTGGCGTTCGAACGAAATAGTCGGACTGCGTACGCAATCCGAGGGTACTTTTGCAGTTCTGCCGCGAGCGAATCGTCAATCCACGGAATGGTCGTCATCCGAG
>Ga0163144_10004149_pt1 | contig 32818 bp, 41 predicted proteins | sample OliLak19BULKMAT1_FD_123175 | JGI IMG/M metagenome (GOLD analysis project Ga0163144, IMG submission 123175) | Freshwater microbial mat bacterial communities from Lake Vanda, McMurdo Dry Valleys, Antarctica - Oligotrophic Lake LV.19.BULKMAT1 | ecosystem: Environmental > Aquatic > Freshwater >... | reverse complement strand
GTCCGGGTCCGGGTCCGGGTCCGGGTCCGGGTCAGTAACTGGCCAGGACCTCCAGATCAACGTGACACGTCAGGACTTAACCGCTCGCTTGGAGCGAGCGTCATTTGATTCCCACCGGGTCTGGTTCAAAAGAGCATCAATTCAGTATCGTCAGTACGGGGCTACGATCCGAGATGGCTCGATAGAGCGAGTGGGTCACACGATCAAAGCAAATCACACAGAGATCGTGCTGGACCTGCCTATCAGGATCCCCAGACTAGATAGGCAGGTGACCCTGAGCCTGTGGGATCTAGCAGTGTCCCCGGCAGACAGGACTGCTAGATTCAAAACACTCGTCATCGATAGGACCAAAAACTCTCCCGTTTCTTTTCTTGGATCCGACGGTCGTGTTTGGCTGGATCCGCAGGCTCTACATATCACGTTAGTCTCAGCGGATGTGCAGCACCCCTGGATATCCCCTGGTCTCATCACATTTAAGAACCTGGCCGTCGTCGTCCCTAGTACGATTTTAAGGGGGTCTAAAGATAAGATCCTGGTCAGGTTAGGGCCGGTTCAGATCCAGGTAGAGCCGTGGCTCATGCATATCCAGGGGCACGCGTCGTGCAACGAGTGGATACAGGCCATGCCCGAGCCACTACCATCAGCTCTTAGCCAGGCGGGCGAACACTTTCGAGGCGAACTCTCATTCGAAGTGAGGCAGTTACCAGTTCCACATTTTGGTTCGACGAACTCGTGTCGTTTCGATTGCAGCGAAGAACCAATCGCGAGCTTGAAAAAGGAATTGATTCGATACCAGGCCTATGATCAAAAGAATCGTATGTTCGAACGAGTAACGGGCAGGGGGGCTGCGTCGTGGACTTCGATCCAGGACTTGCCACCTCATATCCCGCAAGCTTTTATCACGATGGAGGACCCCGGGTTCTTGAATCACCGGGGTATTATCCCCCAAGCGTTGGAGAATTCTCTTAAAGATAATCTGCAAATAGGCCGCTTCTTTCGCGGGGGCTCCACCATATCGATGCAGCTTGCCAAGAACCTGTGGTTGAAAAGGGAGAAGACGATTGGACGTAAAGCTCAGGAAGCTCTCCTGACTCTGGCTCTTGAGTCATGCTTGACCAAATCGGAGATCCTGGAGCTTTACCTGAATGTAGTCGAGATGGGTCCTGACCTGTATGGTATCGGGCCCGCCAGCCAGCATTACTTCAATAAGGATGCAAGCCAGCTAGAGCCCGAGCAGGCATTTTACCTGGCATCAATCCTACCTCGTCCCAGACGGGCCCTGGCTCCCGATCAGGGTGGGTTGGGGCGAGTGCGACGCCTCATGACCACGTTAGCCAGCAGGGGTCTGATCACGGAGGATCTGATCCCTGTGCAGGAGAGCGAAGTGGACCAGGTGGGGTGGGATACTGAGTAAGTCTTTTATCAGTTCTTTCCATTAAGCTATGGAGACTTTGAAACTAGGTGTGGCCGGACCCGAGGTAAAGCGCTGGCTGTATTTCCTACGCGGGCTTGATATTTACATGGGGGATGTCCAGGAGACATTTGGCCTAGATGCAGAGGTGTCGACCATGCATTTTCAGGTCATGCGACACCTGGACGTAAATGGTACGGTAGACGACACGACTTTAGAGCGGGCCCGGCTGGAGGGGTTTGATGTTCCCCCCACTCCCGAGGAAGATGAATCTGGACCATGCTGGCCGGCTAAACCGACTGACATAAAACAGCTCAGCTCAGTCGAAAGGGCCAGGCTATTTGGCACATTCAAATTCAAGCCAGCCCCTCAACCGGATAACCCTGAGGCGATTCAGATCCTAGATAACTGGGATCAGAAGAATGTCTCCCTGGTGGAGATCCCGCAGCTCAAAACTGTAAAATACGGACCGCGGTTTCAAAAGGTGCAGTGGAATACAAAAGTGGCGGGCCAAATTCAAGCACTATTTGCCGCCTGGGAGCAAGCGGGTCTGATGCCTCATGTCCTGACATGGGGAGGGAGCTGGAACTCCCGTTTTATCCGAGGCAGTCAAGTTAGCTTGAGCAACCACGCCTGGGCAACGGCATTTGATATCAACGTGCCATGGAATGGTCTGGGATCCCATGGAGCCCTGAAGGGTAGACCGGGGTCTGTCCGGGAGCTGGTAGATGTCGCGTTAGAGCACGGCTTCTACTGGGGTGGGTGGTTTAGTAGACTGGACCCTATGCACTTTGAGGTTTTTCGAGTCGACCCTAAATAAAACACGTAGGAGCACACATGCCTGATTTAAATACAAAACGAGATGTGATAGGTAAAGCACTGACGCCAACCGAGGCTGACACGACAGACCGGGGGGACGGGCAGCAGCGGGGTTATGTCGTGCTTTCTGACGAGGAGAGATTAAAAGGGTTCGTGAGGCCCGTCAGGGATAGCTATCTACACACGGAGTGCGGTGCCATCACTAAAATGGGGTACAAATTAGCGGAGACATATGCTCGTGACCCGGCTTTTTACGGCGCTACTTTTTGCGTAAAGTGTAAGGCACATTTTCCCGTAGGCCCCAAAGGCGAATTTGTCTGGGACGGCACGGAGGAGAGGGTCGGAGCTTGAGCCCCCGAGACGCACGGAAGGATTCTCTGTCCGCGGAGCAGGGCCTGCTGGTGGATAAGAAGCACCTAGAAAAAGGACTTTCGGTAAGGGATCGTCTGAGGCTGGAGTACGTCCGCTGGCAGTTAGACCAGTGGGACCGAGACGCTATCTCGATCCCACTGGATCCCTAATCCATTTTTGATCTCAAGCTAAGTGAGATGTTCTCCCTGCTGGCTAATCTAGATTCTTTGCCTGGGCAAAAGCAGTCGGAAGATGCTCTATCCAATCTGGTTAGCCAGGGCACGCTTGGCTCTACCTGTGCCCTGTTGATCGTAGCCTTGTTTTTCGCGGTCAAATCGATCATGAAAGCAAAAGATGACCGTTTTCAGGACCAAAAGGCCATGACCGAGGTTCTGGGAAAGTCGAATGAGGCAGCTCGCGAGCTAGCGATTGAAATGAACCGGGCTAGCTCAAACCTGGTGATCGAATCAACACGGCATTTAGATGCCGTGCGGAACACCCTGCTCGCTCAAGAGAAGAGCCTGGATGACCTGTCGGAGGCTATAGATGCTCTCCGGGAGGAGAATACTAACCTGAGGGTCATGGCCCAAAACTTCAAGTGTTCCCGAGGTCCGGCATGAAATTGCTGAATTACCTATGGCCTTGGAAACGCCGTGAGCGTATCGAGGAGGAGAAGCGTCAGGATGTCCTGTTCAGGGCCCAGATCCAAGAAGCCTTGCTGAGTCAGCAAAATTTACTTGATGCCGTGGCCCTGATGAAAAAAACACGAGAGGATCGGGTGATCGAGAGTCGTCATTTTCGACGAAATTTCCCCTCGGACCCTCTAATAAGAGAGACCTGAAAGCTATGGAAAATCCCTTGAATGAAATAATTCGATCTATCCCACCTGATAAATTGGAAGACATGCGGGCCGAGATGTCTAACTTTGAGCAGGGCAGCCGGACTCATGTAGAGGCGGCGAATCAGTTTCGAACCGGTCTAGATAAAGTAATTGACGTGCTGCTTATCCTGGTCCTCAAGTTCGGGCGAGCCACGTCGGTCCTGTTAGCCGTGGGGATCCTGATGACACTCGGTACCGTAATCCTGGTAGTGAACACGATCCAGGCTGTACAGCTCAGGTCTGATGTTGCGGCATTGTTAGATCAGCAAGAGCAATTCGCTCGTTCTCAGAAGCGGTTAGAAAAGACAGCTGCTGAGAATCAAGCCAGAACTCAAAGATCAGTCGAGGCGACGAGAGACCAGATTAAGTCAGTCGAGACTCAGATTGAGAAAACGCCCAGGATAGAGGTAGATCAGCACACAGGCAGAGCCCGGCTGGTTGTGCCTAAGTCTAGTCAGGCCAAAAGCGGAGCTAAGCAGCTTAAGATCGATCTAGAGTAACGTCGTGTCCACTGATTTAGCCAACTTGCAGTACAGACAAGCGAGATTGTCCGGGCAGTAAGTTTCATCATCGGGGGCATCGCTGCAAATGCCCATGGCGCTAACATACTGCTCCACCGAATCTCTTATGATGCAGTATTGATCCTGGCTTATCTCAATCACGGTTCAACTCACCCACCACAAGTACACCACACCCGCGACCAAGCAGGTCAGGAGTAACCACTTAAACATCTTGACTACAAATCTGCAGCATATCAGGATGATCAGCATAGTCTTAGGCGAGTGTCGCATGAGAAATTTAAGGCTCCAGATCAGGCATAATAAGGCTACCGAGATAGATAGGAACCAGAACACGCCACTAAGGAACAGGTTAGGGACATAGTGAATGAGGGCTAGCACGATGGGGACCCAGACAAGTTTTTGCCAAGGTGTAGGACTGGCGGGCACGGGACGTTCGTCAAAGCTCTTCCTGCTCCGCGGGTCTTTCAGGATTGAGTAGGCCTGATTTATTTCCAGCATCCTGTCAGGGGATCCAGAATCCCTATCAGGATGATGCTTTGCGGCCAGCTTACGATAAATTACATCAATGACATCCTGCTCCGCCCCGGGGTCTACCTGGAGTACTCTGTAGGGGTTCAGGGGGACACGGCTCACGGGTTCTCTCCGCCCCACGTGTCATCCTGGGTCGCCATGACCACCAGCTTCTTATTCAAATCATCCAGCAGAATCCTCATGTGGCGCTCCCGCACGGTGGTCGAGATCCCGGGGTGCAGCTCTAAGCCCTTCGCATTCATGGCCAACCGATGCTCGGCATACGGGTCACGCTTGGGCGTGGCGTTATCCAGCGTCCTCATGCGTGGATCAAGATTCGACATCTCATCCTGTACCTGCTTGGCCGGTCCCCTGTATTTAAACGAAATGCGGTCATGTTCTCCAGGAGGCGTGATCTGTTTCACGGGCTCAGTCCAACCGGCATCAACCGGCCGCAGCTCCCCGTCGATATTCGGATTCCCGAGCAGCGGCAGGCTGTAGGCGAATTGTTTGATACAGTCCTGCAGCTCTTGCTTGAGCGTCGGGCTAACCCGGTGCCCCGCGTAGAGCAACGCTTGCTCCGTAGCCTTCCAGCGTGCAACATACCCCTCCTCCCCCGTGGCGTAGCTCCGTGTGTCTAAAAACAGCATGTATGCCGTCAACCCCGTACCTAGCTGTACGAGCCTCTGCCATTCGCCGTGCGCGCAATCCGGTCCCGTGATCAGCTTGAGGGGCACGCTCTCCTTCTGGAAAATGGTTTTCAACGCATCAATGTGCACACCCAACACCCTCTCGACGGCGCTCTCATCCTGCCCATCTCCGCCACCGCCGGCCGGACCTGTCGTGACGACGCTGACCTTGTCTTTGCCAGTAAACATGGCTAGCCTCGCGCTGTCCTTCGCCAGGTACATATTCAGCGCGTTATCCAGACCCAACTTAACGGCGGACAGTTTCTCCGATCCGCAGGTGATCGCACATGCCGCTAGCAGGTCTTCTGCAAACGCACGCACGCTTATGCCCTTTTGCAGCGTTACGCGCTCTTGGGAGCTGTTGGGGAGCTGGATGTTAAAGGTTAGTACTCCATCCCTCTTCCGGTTGTACACCCATGTACAAGCCAAGCCGCCTTGCGTCGAAATCACGATCTTTGCTTCGTGTACGAAAGCACACAAGCCCTCCGCCATTTTATCCTCGCTGGAGTCCATAACAGCGCGGCCGAGCGGCACATTTGCGCTCAGAACCTGGTGTTTGCCTGCCGGAGAATACAGCTCCACCCAACCTGGAAGATCCCAGTACTCTAGGGTCCATTGTCGGCCGGACAGTTCCACGTTGATCGTATTGATCGTGTGGTGCCGAGGCTCGTCAGTGTCCAAGTACACGGGCACGTCGCCTACAGACAACAGGACACAGCCAGCCCAAACAGACCTCCAGCCCCACGGCGGAAGGTCGCCATCATCTTCGTGTGCTTTGCCTAAGAAAGACTCCAACCATTTTAGATCACTACGCATTTTTCTCTCCTTTATCATTTATTTCCCGCCAGCTCCGGCGCCGTCAGGGTCACACCCGCCAGCACCAGTAATCCTATCCTCCAGCAGACTATCATGAAGTTCGTGCTGGACCTGACCCAACACCCCCAACAAGTGCAAGCAGTCCATCCCCGTATCGACCGCCGTAGTGAATTTACCATCAGTGTGCAGGATGGTGATGGCAAACGCCTTCACCCCATCCTGCTTCACATTCTCGTCCACGGCCAGGAGCGACCTTTGCCATGACTTTTCTATCCCTGTCTTGTTTTTCATTAGTGCGCTTCCAATCTCGATTTAAGGGGATGACGGCACCTTGCTTGTACACCGGCTCCCGGGACTCACCATTTTATTACGGAAATCTGCAAGAACTTTTGGATCTATAGGTTCTTATTGGCGCTTCCCGCAAGCTGGGCAGTAGTGCACCCACACGGTCAGCCCGACGGCTACCAGATCTAGCACAGGACACCCGGCCACTAGCCGAACGGCGCCTCTAATTAACAGCGTCCCCATAGCCCCACAGCACGCGTGGGCCTGCGTGGTCACACCCGCCACCGTCTCTACGAACACATCATTTGTCAGCAAGGGCCGCGCCTTTCCTTTGCCATGACTTTTCTATCCCTGTCTTGTTTTTCATTAGTGCGCTTCCAATCTCGATTTAAGGGGATGGCGGTACCTTGCCTGTACACCGGCTCCCGGGACTCACGTAATAATCCAACGGCGACTTACGTCGGCAAGCAGGCGTCGTTTTTCGATGTCTTGGAGGACAGTGGGGATTACCTTGAGCGGAAATCTGCAAGAACTTTTGGATCTATAGGTTCCAATCCGTCCATCAAGTCTAAAAAGTCATTCGTTGTCATCATGGGTGCCACCAGAGATTCAACTTGTTAGATCTTTTTCTCAAAAAACCTAATCCGGGTTTGATTACAGGGACCACAAGCGTACACCGCCCGGTGTACGGACACTCAGATGAAAACAACAGAGACTGAAGATTTTCCTGACGTGCCGGTGAACCATCTCGATCTCCCGGTCGGAAAGATGATATCCCCTCCTGTCAGGGGAGAATGCCTAGCCCTTCCACTTTTCGGCTGGATAGCACGCCGGGTGGGGGATCGGGTACCTCTCGTGATGCTGGCCCTGCTCTTAATCAGGTCCCTGGATGAGCCTGATCCTATCGGGACCCTGGAGGTCACGCTCCCCTGTCCAGATAGGAATCTCCTGGCCACAGCACGAGCGTTGGAGTGTTTTGGATGGGCGGGAGGGCAGTGGCCTCAAGATCCTGGCTGGCTCGCTGGGGACAGTCAGGAAGAGGCGGCGGTCAGGGCCCTGTTGGATCAGGCGGGACTTAAATCAAGCCTAACGTTTCCCCCGGGCCCAAACGGAGTAGCGATGCTGGATGTTAACGTCGCGAGAGCATCGGGACCGTACCTCATGCCTCCCCTGATACTAGATAGTGACCCGGACCCCTATCTAGTCGAGAAGCTCAGGACCCTATTGGTCTCGTAGGTCTAGTCGAGAAAACTTATAAACTTACATAACACGATGAGCAAAGAAGACTCGGCCAGTCAGTCAGCCAAAAGACTAAAGAAAGTATCGAGACGATGCCTGGAACGGAGTTATCTCTTAGAGCAGATGATCTTCACTCATCATCTGGATACCGTAGAAAGCTTGAGACATTTGACTCATGGCACGGTAGAGCGAAGTTATTACACAGCCGGGTATTTGCAAGCTCTAAAAGATACAAGGGAGTTAATACGTGAAGGAGAGTTCCCATGCCAGCTCGACAATGACGGGGGGCCCAAGATCTTTGGAGCCTGTCGTAGCGAGCGGCCAGCCTGCCCGGACATCGAAGAATCGGGGCCAGATGTGTCTAGCCTGTAACGTCAAGCGAGCGGTTAAGTCAGGGCGAGCCCTAGTACCTCTGTGCCGTGCCTGCATTAAACTGATACCCGATCCCAGGGCAATCAAATTTGAGAAATCGCCATGAGCTTACGGGATATCGAAAATCAGATTCTCGATATCCTACAGGATAGGGCTCAAGACCTGCAGCAGGATGAGCTAAATCAAGCATTGTTTTTCGCCAGTCTTGAATTTATCGAGACTCGGTTCCCCAACCCGGCTCTAAAACGAATAGCCACAATCCTTTCCTACATGGTAGAGCAGGGGATAACACGTGCCCATTGGTCTTCAAATATCAAGACCCTGGCATTTGTCGTAGTGCGACATCGTGACGTGATTCAGTCGGGCATAATGATCCCTGAAAACTGGTCTAACTATCTACTCCAAGATCCCATTACACAATTGGGTGCCCTGATATTCACGGGAAGCCAGGCGGTTGATTATGTAAATGACATGTTCCTAACTGAACAGGATCGGGTCAGGATCAGGGCTGAAATATATGAAGCAGAGTTTCTATCTCAGATCCGGAACATGTCCCCCGATTGGGAACCTGGGTCCTATCAGGCACAAATCCTTCAGGACTACCCACGCGGGCTAGCAAGTCCTGGGGCCCGAGATATCATCTATCAGATCAGGCCCTTGATCCAGGCCTAACGGTGTAGATGTCCAGATATGCGAGACTGGGAAACCAAAACGATCAGATTGACCCTGGACCTCATGCCGGAAGAGATGCAGGAGTTAGACCGCTTACGGGACAGGCTCAAAACCAGAACCCGATCCCGTCTTGTTAGACAAGCTCTCAAGTTTTATTCGGTCCTAGTAGACCACCGGCACGAGGGATACATGATCCAAGCTGTGAAACAAGGTAGCTTGCTTCAGTTTCCGGACCTGGATGTTCCGTATCCGAAACACGTCCAGCTAGCCCCCCCGCCTATCAGGCCCACAAAAAAGCTTGGCAAAAGGAAACCGGTGTAAGAGAAGGGTAGCTAAATGTACTACGATTCCTTAACTGAGAAAATTAAACTTAATCAAGCCAGCATTGTCGTGATGGGGCTCGGCTATGTAGGGCTCCCGTTAGCGTGCGAGCTGGCTCGGGGGGGCCTCAGTGTAATGGGCCTGGATCCGGACCAGAAGAAGATCCGGTCCGTGCAAGCAGGCGAGAGTTACGTGGACTACCCCACGTCCGAGACTCTCCAGCACATCACTGCATCGGGGGCTCTCCAGGCATCAGTGGACCCGCAAGTTATCCGGCAAGCCGACGTGGTGATAATTTGTGTCCCCACCCCGCTCAGCAAGACTAAGGACCCGGACCTCTCATTAGTGCAGCAAGCGGGGGCTCAAATTGCGGCTAATCAGAAACCGGGTCAGCTTGTGATCTTGGAATCCACATCGTACCCGGGTACGACCCGCGATTTATTGGCCCCACTTTTGACGACTGGCGAGTACAGGGCAGGACAGGATGTATTCATCGGGTATTCTCCAGAGAGGATAGATCCCGGTAACACGAAATATAACCTAACCAATACGCCCAAGATCGTATCGGGTATGACGGACTCTTGTGCCAACCTGACCCACAGGCTCTATTTTAAGGTCAACGAACAGGTCGTGAGAGTCTCAAACCCCGAGACAGCCGAAATGGCAAAGGTCCTGGAGAACACGTTCCGAGCAGTCAATATTGGGCTCGCGAACGAGGTAGCGATCATGTGCAAGCGGCTGGGAATTGATCCTTTTGAGGTTATCGATGCAGCGGCGACCAAACCATTTGGATTCATGCCTTTCTACCCGGGACCCGGTCTCGGAGGCCACTGCATCCCGATTGACCCACTATATCTCTCCTGGAAACTCCGATCCCTTAGAAGTCAAGCGCACTTTATCGACTTGGCAGATCAAATCAATCAGTCCATGCCTCGTTACGTGGTTAACCTGGTGGCGGAAGGTCTGAATAGTTTGAGCCAGTCTTTTCGCAATAGCAGGATCTTGATTATGGGTGTGACGTATAAACCTGACGTGCAAGACATGCGAGAGTCACCCGCATTGGAAATCCTGGATTTGCTTCAGAAACAAGGAGCCGTCATGTCCTATCAGGACCCTCATGTAGACCAGATAGAGATGGACCGGGAGACTGACCGGTCGGGCTTGCAGTCCTGTATGAGAGTCGTGAGCCCTAACTACCGGGACTTCGATCTAGTCGTCATCGTATCACGTCATCGAGATTTTGACCTTGAGCAAGTGCTGAGGCAGTCAAGACTGATCGTGGATACAAGGGGGGTTTTGCGAGACCAAAACGGGAAGAATATCCAGGATAAACGCATCTTCCGTATCTGACATGCCTACCCCCACTTCGACCACCCCAGTAGACCCGGCCTGGCTGGAGTCATTTCTAGGACCTCCACTTCGCTCGGCCCGTCGAGCCCGGTTTGTCCTAGCTGGGGACCTGCCTTGGCGATTCCTCACGACGTCTATTGGCGTGATGCACTTTTATTGGCCGGGCCATGGTGACGACATGGATAGCCGGGACTTGCGTAGAGGCGAGACTCGGGAACAGTTTGTAATTAATCTCAACGAAAACATAGCCGCCGCCGGATATGCGTGTCAAGTCAGGCTTTACGGAGGGGATCGGGTTAGTGTCTACACGGGGTCCTGGGTCCGGAATCTGAGTAAGGAGAACACGCTCCAGCAGGTGTTGGCCAACGAGCCAGGCTTTACGGAGGGGTCCAATTCGCTTGCATCAAGAGTTACGCATGATTGGCTAGAGACCTTCTTGGGACCCTCCTTGAGAGTTCAGGAGCATACGGCAGAAAGGACTGAGTCTCTAGGCACGGATCCCGACGAAGCTTGGAGATTTTCACCTGTTCTTGAATCAGGCACGATATTTACATACTTTCATTGTGAACGTCCAGATGGGTTTATTGTCAGTGAATGCCTGCGATTAAATGAGACCCGCTCGCAATTTGTGAATAGGGTCAACGTGGCACTAAATAAGTCAGGGTATGATGGTCAAGTCTTTCCCCGCGAACATCCAGAAGGGTCTCTAGCGCTTCATGGAAGGGGTCTGGTCTTAATCCTGCACGCTGGCAATACTCTCCAGCAAGCCCTGACAAGAATCCCTCGCGAGCCCGTGCCTGTCGTAGGAGTCTATCCGTCGAGAAAGTGGTTACAGTCTTTCCTAGGTATTCCCGCGGATGGAATTGCCTACCCTGCCCCCTGGCGGTGGTTAGAGCTAAATCCTTCTGTGATTCAGGTATTCCTGCCTCTCAATAAGGATATATCTCTCTCTTGTAACGCGAGCCGCTCAATCTTTATTCAGGGCCTGAATTCATCGCTTAAACAGTATTGTGACGATTTGGTATTGAGCCAAGATCAAGTCGGGGTCCGAGAAGGTGATAGGGTTATCCTGTTGAGTCAGGAGCTTCCTTTATGGAAGTTTATGAGTACACGTCAAGACATGATACCTGCTGGTCGGGCTTGGTTAGATCGACTGATCCTAGATGAAGATGAACTGTGATAATATCTCCGAAAGGCTTGAAAAATGTCTGACTTGTGGATTTTGGTTAAGACTCAGCAAACTCATGAAGGGAAGGCCTCCCACGAGAGCTTGCCCGCCAGAAGGCATATTATCGAGATGCTTTCTCGCTGGACCCGTGAACACTTGCAGAGAGATGAGGATGGCATGGGCACCGGATTACCTAATCTGGTTTTGTCGATCAAGCCCTACGAGCCAAAAGGTTTAGACGAGGAAAAGTGAGGAAACAACCCGTCAGCAAGTTGAAGCACGGACCCCCTAATCCCGCCAAAGAGCTGATCTTCGCTATAGAGCATAATCGAGTTGAGATTCAGCACTTCGTCGTTAAGTCATTGCTAAGTAAAAGGCTAACCCGTGCCAAATTAGCCACCCAGGCAGGTGTACCCATCAGGAAGATCGCGACCCTTCTTTCAGAGGTCGGGAATCCTGACATCAAGACCGTGGTAAAGGTACTCCACGTTTTGGGAGCTAGTTTAAGACTAACTAATAATGCCTTCGATTTTAATATCGATCAAGACCCCCCGTGCTATTGCGAGAGGCCGAGGTCTGCAAAAAGAGTAAGCAAACTTGGCCACGATCCCAGGCCCTGATACAAGGTCATCATGTCCAAAGTTTACTGCTTCGAGTCCGCAAAAAAAGCCCGTAAGTTGGCGAAAGCCAACATGGCCTGCTCCATAACCTATGCCTCTAAAGGCAGGGTCTGGATCCACACTAACGGCCAGGCGTTCAATTTCTCACCCCTTGAGGTGAGGGGCATAGCTTCGTACCTGAAGGGGTACGAGGAGGAGCTGACCGACCTAGCTGAGGACGCGGAGAGTCAGGTAGAGTTAATCGATTCATCGGCAGGCTAGGTTGGGTAACTATGTCGGGACAGAGGCGAGAATCAGGTGGGTACTGTGACCCTAACAAGCTACCTCGCGGACCTAACGGCAGAGCCCTTTGTCGACTGTGTGCTGAGGAAGTTCCAACTTCTCGCCGAACTTTCTGTGGTCAGGCCTGTGTTCATAGTTGGAAGCTCAAGACCGACCCAAGCTATCAACGGGAGCATGTCTGGATCAAGGACCTGGGGGCTTGTCGGCTGTGTCAGCATGACCTGAAAAAAACGGTTAAGAGATTTCAAAAGGTAGCCAGGGTCTTGACATCTGAAGCACCTTCAAAAACAGCTAGCTACGAAACTTGGCCGCTAGGACCCCGGATACCAGCGATTGAAACCATGACCCAAGAGCGGGAGCGGATCCGATCATACAAGTCCAACTATGCACGAAGAAAACGTGTAGTTGCGATCTGGACCTGCTGGACGGGCAGGTCAGCCGAATGGACAGTCATGAAGTTTAAGCTAAGCCAAGCTTGGGACATGGATCATGAAGTCCCCCTGATTGAAGGAGGGACTAACGACATGACAAATCTCAGGGTCTTGTGCCGACCTTGCCATAAGAGAGTAACGAAAGAGCTGGCTGGTCGACGAGCTGCCAACCGCAAGGAAGCGAAGCGATTAAGCCAGATTGATCAGCCCTGATTCGAACATGCTGTAGTCCCAATCCCAAAGTTGCCCTGCCACACCCGTTTGGTAGATCAAAATCCGGTTCCCCGTGTGGATCAAAGCAAATGAGCTGGTGGCGGACCTGTCCACCGTGTCATCGAAAAATGGAGGTTGGAGGACCTGACTCGTCCACCAATTCTTACCACCGTCTTTGCTAACATATGTCAAGATAGCCCCGTTTGTGCCGGAGGCCAGGCCGAGCAGGTACCGACCAGCGGGATCAATCGGTTCAATCACCTTCAGGTATGTGGAGAAAGCTGACGCGTTGTTGTTATTTATGATTGAAGGAAGCCACGTGACCCCATCATCGTCACTATACTGGGGGCCTGAGTTACTACCAACAACCCATCTGCGACTCGCCAGGCAGTACTGCACATCAACGGGAGCACCTGCCCCCCCGACGGAATTGAACGTTGCCGCGACAGTCGCACCTCCGTCAGACGAACGATAGACGGCCCCGATTGCGTCTACCAGGATATGCGTTGTGCCCGTATTAGACACGCCATAACCTGATAGGATACTGATTGACATCGTGACGGGGGAGCTGGACCTGACAGTGAAGGTGCAGGCAGGAGTAGGGAAGGCGGGGGACCTCATGATTTTCAGCGTGTCGGCGTCAAGATTCTGGGCGATGCAGTACAGGAACCCTCCATCTCGAGCTTTTACCAGCCTGTCCACACTCACGTTAGTGTAGGCTGCGGGGGAAATTTGGCTTGCAAGCAAGGTCCAGCCCCCGTAAGTATCCAAAGCTCCACCATTAGCCAAGCCCGACAATATGGGGGCTGTCCCGTTAAATCCTAGGGCCCAGAATACCCCATCAATATTAGTGATGGACGTAATTGACCCTGAGATGGCGATATTAGAGGTGCCGAACTTTCCGTAGTTATCAGCCGTCGTGCTGGCCCTGATGGTCTGGACCTGACCGCTTCTCAAGACAGCACGGGGCTTGTGTAGAGCACCTTCTAAGTAGTGAGATCCTCGACCTAATAAGGGCTGTAAGACCGAGGAAAGTAGAGAGCCCGTGTGTAGGACCCGAACAAAACTAAATTTAGTTCCACCCTCCAAGGCTGAAGGAATCAGGGTCGAGACCTTATTAAATAGAGTCATGGTTAAGCCTTATTCAAAACTAAAAATCGATATTGTTGAGAGGCTATTGTCGTACATGATGTGCCATTCGCCGAAATCTTCGTCGGCAGCAATACTAACACTCATCCAGGAAGGCCGAGAGGGGTTGTCAATTAAAGGATCTCCAGCGATGTGACCACATAGGCCGGGTTACCGATGGCCTTGGTCTTGAACAAGACACCTCCAGCACTACCGCCGCGCAACCAGAGCCTTTGGTTGTCGAAAAACAATTTCCAGTAAGCCTCGTTTTCAACCGGATCAATCGCTGACACTCTCCATATGACACCAAGATCTGAACTGTAAAGAAGCACCACGCCAGGCATGGAGATGACTGCCCCGACCCGTCGGTTATCGTAAACCCCCACAATGATGCCATCCACGATGGCGCAGGATTCGATATTGGTAAAATAAGGGGCTGCGGAAAATGCCACGTTTCTTAGGGCGAACGCCCCGTCTGGCGTGGGGCTAGTCCAAACTCGACCCTTGGTGCCAACAACGATCCAAAGCTCCAGCGTTGGGCTCCAGTTCATTCCTATAATTGGCTCAGAACTGGCTATTGTGGTGGTGGTCCAGGTTGTGCCCTGGTCGCTCGAGTAACTGAATTGGCCGATGGCGCTACCATCTTCGCCGAACACAATTAGAAACCCATTGTTTGCGACAACGGGGCGATCAGCCGCTAATGTGGTAACGCCTGTTGCCGCGGTCTTGACGACCCACGTTCCCGCGGCGTTACTAACGGCCCAGACCTTGCGTGCTGCTGCGCCCGAGAAAACGTAGAAGTATCCGTCGGTCTGGTCAGCCACGCACCAACAAGTTGTGGTCGCTATGTCGCCGGCCACCATCCCAGTAAGCGTCCCGCTCTGAATGATGTCCTTAAGGTTGGCCCTGCTCACTAAATAAGTCGCCTTAGTGTAATCCGATGTGCCTTGCCCCAGGAATAAGGCTGTGCTGCCGTAGCCGCAGCAGTCTATCATCTGCCACGTTCCAACCGATGGGTAAACGTATCCCGGTGAGGTGTCCGGAATAACGTCCGCCACGTAACTTACTTCGTTCACTGTGCCGGTCTGCCCGCCTGAGACTGTGATCCCGGAGGCTAGGCGCACGATGCCGCCGCCTTTGCCAGCAAGCGTGGAACTCGTCCAGTTCTGCAACCAATCGTCGACTTGATCTGACATCAGCTTTTCTACACGGGCGGGTACAATGTCAAGACGTTTGCCGTCGCTTAATATCGTGTTGGTGAACTCCACCGGGGCTTTAAAGATTGGCATCAGGACCTCTTAATCTATGGATCTTGGTGTAATGAGCAATAATGAGGATCAGATCCAGGTTCGTCAGACGTCTCTACACTAGGGTCCTGGTCTCCCGACCCTAAATTCATCTTTTTCAAACAAAAAGAAGAGCCCTTCACGGCATCTAGTTGTCGAGCACGACGGCAGAACCTGAGGTCCACTCCGCCTTCACTCGACAGGACTCGGAGGAGCAGATCCTCATGTTCCTCTCAGCGACACGATCTTCACGCTGATTGTTATCCTTCATCTCTTTTCGGCAAGCCGGACAAGGGTACACGGCATCAGCATGACCGGCCAGGCCCGCTTCGACGTAATCCGTGCTCGATAATTTGTCTTTCATGATTTCTTCCCAATCCTTCTGTGTTTTCCGGCGATCTAATTGAGAACCTTGGTGTAGCCAGTTGATAGAAGCAAAAGTCATTGCCCGGCAAGGGCCCAACCCTCCAATATCAGAAAAACCAAGATATGACTAAAGCAAAATTAATTCAAGCCTTGGCCGAGCGTACCGAGCTGACAAAAAATCAGGTCAATATAGTACTGGACCAGCTGATCGACATCACGGAGGAAAGCCTTAAGGCCGAGGGAGTTTTCTCCCTCCCTGATCTGGTCAAATTTACAGTAAAAGACAAAATCGCGACCCCAGAACGTCAGGGTGTCAACCCATTTACCAAGGAGCCTATCACTGTCCAGGCGAAACCGGCCAGCAAGCGGGTTAAGTCGAGCGTGATCGGAAGTTTAAAAAAGATCGTACTCTGAGTCTCTGTTGAGCCTCGCGAGAGGTTCAGGTTCATCAAAAAGCCTGACCTCTCGCGAGTCTACTACCGTTTCGGACAATGGCCTTAATTATCAACCTGCTGGATCCGTAGTACAGACATGAGAGACTTGGTAATCCAGCCCCAGGAGGGTAAAAAGGGCCGATCCTACCGATCCTGTATGGTCGCGTGCTGCATGGCAGACGGCCTATTTTCAGAAGCGGGAAATGGGAATACAAATAGGCCATGCTGGGCCATATTTGCGGGGACCGAGCAAGAGTTACGCTCTTTCGCGACCAACCTGAGGCTGGGCCGAAAGGCCGAACCGTGGGCTAACAGGAGAGGGGATGGGGAGAGATTTGAATTTCTAAAATCCATAGGATACCATCTGGCCTGGCAGAAAGAGGACGAGGGATCGCTAGTCACGATATACCATCCTGAACTATTTAGGATTGATCCTGGCATGACTGACCCTCAGGGCATGCATTTTGTCATGATGGTGCCTAAATATTGGATAAAAAATCAAAAATTAGATCGTGAGCCCGCAGTACAGCACTGTCAGGGACACCCATCATTAAGTGACCTTGCCCTGCATGACCTAGTACCGGTAGCTCACCTGTACGCGGCTTACTTGGATCGCCGGACACGCTGCCCGCTAATAGCGGACAGCCGATTTTATCTTCAAATCTTGATCGCGAGTCTGGATCAAGGGCTTGCCAGTCTACCAGGACAGGATGTGACTCGTAACTCCTACAGCCGCGGGGATTGGGGTCGTGTCTCTAGCCACGGCCTGCGAGCTGAAGGGCTGGACCTGGTAGGGATAGATCATGCCATATCATTTCTTGCCAGTCACGAAACCTTCGAAACTTTTCTGTCTGAGCAAGTAGGGATCTACTTTGAGAAAGTAGGGAACTTTGTCCCGATAGCCCAAAAACTGGACCTGCAGGGTCTCTAAGGGCCCACGGTGTACCCTACTGCAGTCCCTCCTGCTAAAGGTTTTCAAAATGTCCGAAATAGTCCCACACATATCTGCGGCATTAAGAATCTCCATCATATCCTTCGTTCAGGTACTGCCTGAAGACGTCGTGTTGGATGTCTTGACCCGGGGTTTCGCCAAAGCTCTCCGGGACCCTGGCATCAACCATACCGGGATCAAGGACCGACAGATCAGGTTTGTAGGACGTTACTTAGTCATAGACATATGGGGACACTGTCTAGAGAATTTCGTATTTGATCGAGATTTCTCAACCTTGACCGAGTTATTGATCGGGTCGGACCCTACTCGACCCGGGTCTAAGTCCAGATGTGTCCGATCCGACTGGTTTCAGGTACTGATGCGGTGCCTGCTTGAATCTATCGATCCCGCTCAGGTTTATGATATACTTTATCGTTGGGCCCACAAATTTAAGAGGCACGCAGACGCCTATGGCGACGTGAGGGAGAATAATATACTCCTGGGCCGCTTCGCTCCTCTGTATCAGATGCTTTGCTCCAAGCCGGACCTGGAGGGGCTGTTTGAAATGTTGAAGGACTTGCAGAAAGTCAATGCACTAATCGAAGCATCGAAGGGTGTTAAGCCTAAGTCCGAGCCTAAAAATACGCAGGCCCTTGAACCATCTGAACTATATGAAGCTCTTCTAAATGCCCCGCTCGCACCCGAGGCACAGAAAGTTGCTCACTCCAAAGCTGTGTCCCCCGGGATAGATGATTTTGATACTGATTTTGAGTTCGTTGAAAACCTGGTCCTAGAACCCTGCCTGCCTCAACTAGACAACAGTGACGATGATGACCTGGTCGACCCCGCCCCACCCCCGTACACAGATTGGGATGAGTTTTCTCGATTTTTAGACGCGAATATAACGATCAAGGAGCCTGAGATATATGAGCCTTGGAATCCTGAATATGATCGCATGATCGAGATGTGGCCCCGTATTCGGATTATTGATGACCGGATCGTCCTGATGACGCTCATCTACACACCGTTAGACGAGATCGGTGAAATATATGAGGGAGGCAAGGCCTACGTCACGTCTGAAGGGCATACAAAGGTGACGCCATGGCAGACCTTGGAGACAGCTCTCGTCTTTCATTTTGATGACCCTAAACGATCAAACAAACGGATCAAGGGGTTCATCACATACCTGGACCTGGCCCGGCCTGACTGTTTTAATCTGATAAAGGCTTGGGCGCACAACAAGGCCGAACCGGGATCGGCCGGAACGGAGCAGCGCTGGACGACAGCCCTGCTCAAAGAAGATAAATGGTTGATATACACGATCCAGGGGCCCGACATGTTTAAGCAACACCTAAAGCATGTCCAATATAAGACGGCTCGGACGCTGGTCTTAACTTCTGGCACGCCCGATCCGTAGTACAGGCATGGCTAGATTAGAATCCATAGCAATCGGGGGTTTTTTCCCCACTCCTCCACATTTGGTAGGAAAGATCGCGGAGTTCCTGATCCCAGGATCCAATGCGTCGATAGTGGACCCGTGTGCGGGTGAGGGCCAGGCATGTCTGGAAATCGCTAAGAGGTTGGGCGTTTGTCAGGAAATATACCTGTGCGAAATGGAGCAATCCAGGCATCAGACACTCAAACAAAACCTCAAACAAGACTTTTGGGTACCAGCCCCACTCCATGGGGATGCATTTCAGATCGAGATTCAACCCTGTTGGGCTAGCGTGCTCTTTCTCAACCCTCCGTATGACCTGGATCCTATCCATGGTAGGCTGGAGCAAAGGTTCCTAGACCGTTTTACTGACCTGTTGGTCCAGCGGGGCATCTTGATCTTCCTCGTGCCCTACTATGCCCTTGAGGCATCGGCCCGCACCTTGGCGACCCATTACCAAGACCTTCAATGTTTCAAATTCCCTGAGCCAGATTATCAGGCGTATAGTCAAGTCGTCCTGTTCGCAAGCAAGGTTGAGACCCTGCCCTATCCTGACCCCCGGACATTGAGTCAAATCCAAGCCTGGTCATCAAATCCTGAAACGATCCCCGTTTTAGGCCGAGGAGTCGGAACCCCCTATCAAGTCCCCACTAAGAGTTACAGGCAATCCTGGTCCCTGCGAGAATTTGACCTAACGGGGCTGATCAAGAAAGCTCGGCCCTGGACTCAACAGCTAAGAGGGACCAGCAGGGCCCTAACGCAGATGTTGCCTGACGGGCCTGTCCAGGACCTGATGTTCCGCCAATACGGGGTCGCTACTGCTCCCAGGCCGGCCCATATAGCGTCCGGGATCGCAAGTGGACTGTTTAACGGACGTCGAATCACGAGCCACACCCAGGGCCTGCCAGACCTCCTGGTTAAGGGGGTCTTTGACCGAGACTATGTAACGATTGAAGAGAAACAGAACAAAGACGGGGTCGTGACATCGGTAGTGCAGGTCCAGCAACCCCGCCTTGTCACAACGTGCCTTAACCTATCTAACCAGCAGTACACGACCCTAAAAACATCTGGTCGGTCGCAGACTCGCGAAATAAGCGATTTCTCGATTGAAGACCTGATGGAGCACTACGGGGTGAGTCTGATGCAGGTCATGTCCGAACAGTGTCCTGTCTTGTATGACCCTAAGAGGGACCGGGATTCACTGCCTCTCTTCCCCACGGGCCGAAAGCTATACCCGGCTCAGAAAGATGCCGCTCAGGCGCTTCTGCAGCTCCTGGGGGGCTCCGAAGCCCGGAATCGTCAGGGTAAGGCAGCTATCCTGCTAGGCGAGATCGGATGCGGAAAAACTTCCGTCTCCCTAACCTGTGGAGCTACTATTGCGAATAGGATCCTAGTCCTATGTCCACCACACTTGCTAGATAGCTGGCGAGATGAAACGAAACAGATCTTACCTAACAGCACGTTCCGAGTCATCCAAAATATACAAGATGTGGATGACCTGAAGCTCATTCCGAAAAGCGAGATGGTGGTGGCAGTCCTGTCTCGTGAGACGGCCAAGCTGGGACACAGCTGGGAGTCAGTCAAACATAGTTGCCCCAAGTGCGGCTCAAAACTTCCTACGGGGGACATTATCAAAAGACGCCTGACCTGTGAAGTTAGGAAAGTGCGTTGTGTGGACGACCTTGCCAAACGGGCTAAGGAATTGGCTTTCAAGCTGGCACGCTCGTGCCCTGAGAGCCCCCGGGTCTTACAGTTGATCCAAAGTCGGTTCTATCGTGAGTGGATCAAAAAATATGAAGTCGCGCCCGCAAGCTGGACCGGTCTTGATCCTGAGTGGGTTGATAGCCTGCTCGATAGTGCGGTCCAGCAAGCTATCGACAACCGGGAGGCCGGCTCTAAACTGCTGGGAAGGCTCCTGCTTGCTTGCCCGAATGACGCAAGAGTCCTGAAGGTAATTCAATCACTCAAGGGGCCAGATTATTTTACGTCCAGCCTGGCCCGAGCACTCTTGCTGCTCATAACGCCTGAATCTGAGATTCTGAGTCAGGCTTTAGCGTGCCCCGTATTCACCAGTACGACGTCTAGTAATGAAAGCTCCCTGAAGTCAGTTCAAGTGTACGATACACATTGCGACCTTGGGATCGTGAGGTGGTCAGAAGGCCAGTTAACGCTAGATGGGCTGATCCCAGGATCAACCAAGATGGCCGAAAGCTTGCTCGCCCGCTTGTGCGAGTTAGGTAAGTTCAAGCAGACCGGCCCTTGCGGGGAACCCTTGTTCCAGGCCATTCCTGAACCCCGCAGATTCCCGCTAGCCCAGTATATCGCAAAGAGGCATCCCGATTTATTCGATCTACTTATCGCTGACGAGTGCCACGAGTACGGTCAAGGGGACAGTGCTCAGAGTCAAGCGGCCCATCGGATCAGCAATCTAGGCATGCCGTGCATATTCATGACAGGATCAATTATGAACGGGTATGCCGATTCACTATTTGCTAATATGTGGGCCTGCTCGAAAGAATTCAGACAGGATTTCCAAAGATCAGACAAGCCGCGATTCGTCACGCGATACGGCTATCTCAAGCGGGTCTTGACTGAACGAGATCAGAAAACGGGAGAGGTCCTGGCATTTGGCTCATGCACTGATCGTGTGGAGAGATCGGAACGTCAAGTAGGTGTGGCTCCCGGGGTCCTGCCCCTGTTTCTATTCCAACACCTGTTACCTATCTCGGTAACACTCCATAAGGCGGACCTAGCCCTAAATTTACCTTCCTGCCGTCAAATCAGGGTCCCGATAGATCCAGAACCAGCCCTGCTTGAGAGCTACAAAGCCCTTCAAAGGGCCCTGATAGATCAGATTCGAAAAGACCAGCGGAATCCTGAACTTTCTGGCAAATTATTTGGTGCTCTCTCGGAACTCCCCAGCTACCTTGACCGAGCCACTGCCGACACGGGGAACCAGCCTGACGGGTCCTACGAGATTCGATATCCTGCTTCCGTCCAGGAGGGGGCATTGGTTGCACGGGGAACCTGTTTCCCTCCTGAGCACCTATCGACCAAAGAGTTGTGGTTGCTGGAGACACTCAAGCGTGAGTTAGCCGAAGATCGGAACTGCATGGTGTTTTCCTGGCACGTGTCGCTCCTGCCCAGACTAGCGAGAATCATTAGCCAGGAATTGGGTGAGGAAGTGCCGGTCCTGTATGCGAACAAGGTCCCGACAGGGAAAAGGCAGGAGTGGATTACCAAGACTGTAGTGAAAAAGGGTCGCCGGATCCTGGTCACTAACCCGGTAGCGATCCAGACTGGGTTGAATAACCTGGTCCACTTTGCTAGCGAGATCTGGATGGAGAACCCGGCAGCTAACCCGACTATTGTTAGGCAAGCTGTGGGACGTGTAGATCGTATTGGACAGAAATTAGAGACCCGGATTTACATGCCGATCTTTGCCAACACGCTGCAGACCACTCTCTATGACCTCTTGCTACGTAAAGTAGCGGTCGCGACGGCAACGGACGGGCTTGATCCTGAATCAGCCCTGATCGCAGCCGGAGCGTCCGATGATGCTTACCTTTCGGGACTCTCGATTGGCCGGCAACTCTGGAATTTACTTAACTCAAATTGATTATGGTAAGCGAACCTTGGGGCAAACGCGAACGCATCGAAAGGTCAACAAATGAAGCAAAAACTGATTTCGCTTGATAATGGGTGCAAGTTCTTGACGAATAGTCTATAATAATCCTCATGAACAAGCAAAAACTGATTTCGCTTGATAATGGGTTAACATACCATACCCCTGCAGATCTTGACCCATTTGAACTTAATCGACTGTGGAGTGCAATTGCGATTGCAATGGTTGAGACAGCACGCGACGCTGCTTATGATGATAAGCGATGGCCGCGATCTGCAGGAGCCTGGCGTCCGTTTAACGCCGTGTTGTTCCTAGAATTATACCTTGAATATGCTAATGGATCATTAACAGTTGGATAATTATGGTAGCTCCAAACACCGTAGTGCTGGAAGTAGACGAGGAGACGCGTGCCTTCTACAGATCCGGCCAGGACCCCCCGCTAGCCATCGATCTACCAAAGGTATCTGAGGAAGACCTGGATCGATTGAGCTTGCTCGGGCGAGCCTGTGCCGAGGAAACGGTGGAATTCAAGATCTACCCTGGGGAGGGGCGCGACTTGAGTCAGGTCGAGTACCACGCTTACGCCCTAGCACCAATAATCTCCAACAATCCTATTTTTGCCTGCGTGCTGGCTCCTCCAAGATGCCTAGAACATATGCTTGAGCAGGATGGGATCTTGGTCGAGTCTTGCTATTTTCAAGCATGCGATGGTCATGATCCTCAAATGCTAACTCACGCCTTGTCCCGATGGGCCAAACGGCAGTTCCCAAGCCTAACCCCCAGGATAGAGGTCCAGATAGTCTCGTGAGTTGGTGTATAATTGGTCATGATTCTTAATCAGTCGATCTATGATTCAATCTTGCCCAGTCAATCAAGCAAGACAACATTGATCGAAGACTTGAAGCAGGTCTGCTCTCTCTTTTTAGGAGAGGTCAGCACACCTAAAACACGCCGGACGTTGGAGCATGCCTGTCAAACGGTCCTGGTTAAAAACGAGCTAATTGGGTGGAAACCTGTAATCCTCACTTTCATGGGAGACCCCTCTCATATTTTTCTTTTCCTGGAAGACTCGGCAGGGTTCCTATGGGAACCGGGTCAGGTCCAGGACGTGTTTTGTGTAGTTTAACAAGCGAATACGGCCAGAATCTCATGATATATAGCGCAATCGGAGTCTCCATACTAAGCATGATCTATGCCGATTTGTTTGTGTCCGGACACAAGTCAAAACGGCCCCGAAAAGGTAGCCGGGAATGGCATAGGGCAGTCACACCCGAACGGGAAAGGCTGGCTCATGTCTGGTTTAAAAGATCGAAGTATTGGACGGGGAAAAAGGCGAACCGGGCCGGTCTTAAGATCATGCCCGTAGCGAACTTCTTGTGTTTCAAGGCCACTCGCGTGATAGCTCAAGATATTGCTAAGCAGCATGACCTGACCCTGAACCAGGTTGAGAGGATTTTGGGCCTGCCAGGATTAAAGCCCAAGAGGAGATGTCTTAAACGAGATCCAAGTTGGAGCACCGTGTTCAAGCTGGCACTCGTGTTGAAGGAGTGCCCGGAAGAAGTACAGCGTCATGTTCGGGGTGATGTTTTTCAGATCCCCATTAAATAGACCTAGCGCGACGAGATGGCGATCCCGCAACTAGCTAGGCGCTCGATCAGAATATCGCCTGGCACACATGCCTCACTCATCAGGACTCCTCGCTCCTTAATTGTCCCATCGATAAGCATGGCCGCTACCGCGCCCGCTGAGAACCCGGTCGTCTGTGCCATGGCGCTGAGCCCCAGGTCTGGGTTTCGGCCGACCGCGAATTCGCAAAACCAGGGCTTGCTCAGACCGTTCTGATCCCGCCCGCAGCACGAAACTCGACCCAACACGATATCATCAAAATCCGGTAGATTCAGGTTGGCTTCTAGAGCCTCCGTCAGGATTTGGCGAGCTGGGCCCTCCAGCACGCCTAACATGGTCCATGCCTTGATTATGGTTTGGTGCCCGGGATATCTCACCGTCCTGTACTCCAGGGTTCGAACCTGCCCAGCCAACAGGTTTGGCAGATTGCTTGACCCACCCCCAGTCACGAACGCCTCGTAGTGTGTCCGAGTGTTAAGCTTGTGATGCCACACCAATGTCTCTAGACCCGAGAGGGCCGGCATCTGTGCCAGCACGCCATCATGAAGTACATCTCCAGGAGTCACGTACTCATTGATCAGACCTTCGGCTGACCATGTCAGGCCATATTGTAGAGGATTCTCCTCAACAGTTCCGGGGTCCCGCGGCAGACCCCCGACAAAAAGCTTGACCGTTATATCATGCCCATATCCGGACCTCTGCAAAGATCTGACAGCCTGCATGGCCAGGATGTTGATCAGGCCGGGCGCAAGCCCGGAATCCGGAATGATCGTCGCCCCAGAGTTAATGGCCTGCTGGTTATGTGTAAATTGATCCCTCACTACATCCCTGTTACCCCCTAGGTCCACCATGTGGATGCCTAGAGCGCTACAAACATATGTCAGGTAATGGTACCGTCTGTACCCACAGGTCGCGATCAGAACCCCTATGTCCCGGTGCCGACTCTCTAGATCTGCGACGGAGTCTACCGTGAGGTCCGGTCGCCAGATCTTTAGCTTTTCCTGCAAGGCCTCGATGGCTTCCTCGGAATGATCGATAAGCCGGATCAGCTTAGTGTCGGGTAGCTGAGCCAGATACCAGGCACAGGCTGTTCCCATTCGACCACAGCCAACAATTGCATATCCGGTTCTTGTTTGCATAAATATTCAATCCTACTTTAGGTTTGTGCTGTCTAGTCGAGACGAGCAATCGGGATTCTAAGGTCTACACCGCAAGCGCAAGGCTTGAAGCTCCTTAAGACAGGCCTTGATCTCTCGCACGGTCAGGATGCTCCGGTCGTGCACGCGAGCACAACGCCTGCACGGCTCCCCCCGGCTAGCGATGTAGAGACCTTGTAGTTGGGATATGCAATCAGGGCAGATCACACTCAGCATGAACCACTCTATCACGATTAAAATTATTGCTCCGAAAAATAGGGGGGCCTTGAGCCCAGGAGGTGTAGTCAAAAATCAGACCCAGCTACAGAGGTAAACCCAAATGGATATGTTGGATACTGAGACAAACTACGCTACCGAGACGCCATCTCAACAGCAGGACTATTCCCCAAAGCCCCCAAAAAAAGACAGGCGGGCCCCCAAAGGTTTTAGCAAAAAGGCCCGGCCGGAGAAAAAACCTCCAAAACCGATAACCCTATTTACGCAGAAGCATTTTTCCGGCGTTCGATTTTTGAAACGGGTCATACGAGATGCCTCAAAAATACTCAAACTGAGCGAGTCCAGGACGATAACATTTTTAGAGCAGGCGATAGAGCGTGACGGGTCAGCCCCGCCTGACGTCACACCCCCCGTCCATAATACAATCATGGCCGTGACACGGCCATTTGAGGAATGGCCGGAGGTAATCCTGTCCAAGGCGCTCCAGAAACACTGCTATGCCCTGACTAAAAAAATCAAAATCAAAACATGGCCGAAAAAAGGGCCTGGCAAAAAATGTCTGGCAGCCTGGAGTGCTCGGACGAAGATCCCCCTGATCCCCGGGCAGGTGCAGGCTACCAACGGCCTATTTGATCGGATCGGATCGATATACGATGGGGTTGAGAAAAAAGTTACAAATCGCAATGCAAACAAAAAATTGGAATATGATGAGGCCATCAAGGAAGGGAGGAATCCTGCTGTGCCCGAGTATGAGACGGCATACAATATAGACGGGACGTTAATCAACAAGCCAGGATACAACCCGAATCTGTATATCACTCAGAGCCGGACTCCTAGACTAATAACAGAGGCAGATAGACCCCTGGTAGAAAAAATCCTGTGGCAAATGGTCGAGAAAAAGACACAGAGCAGGAACCAGGCTCGACGGGCCAGGCTCGAAAAAGCGGCCCATTTGCAAGGCCTGCCCGTCCCAAAGTTCGTACCCGAAAAAGTTGATCGATCTCAGAAAATTGAGATCCGGATCATAGATCCTCTAGATAAAATCGAACCATATATGCCGCAGGATAGAATGGCTATCAAGGCCAGTCAGGATGGACACGTGCCGTATTGGCAACGTCCATTTTTGTCGAAGCGGAGAAATCGGAGGGTTCGAGCGGGGTGGGGGAAACAGGTGTCCTCGATCCAAGCCTGGCTCACGGGAGCCCTATTGGTAATTGTGCGGCTCGGTAACGAGGCTTTTTTGGCGGATATCCGAGGTGCCTTGCGAAACGCACAGTGGCGTAAATTGCTCAAACCAGATGCGACATATCAATCTCTGTTCAATTTGTTTACCGGGGACCCCGTGGTCAACACCCGAACGAATCATCTAACAATGGCGTACAGGGAGGGGGTGGTCGACATCGTTAAAAGTCGATCATTTAAAGGACGGCAGACGCGAGAGCATCTGTTGACGTTATTAGGTCAAGGCAAAACGGTAGCCGGGGTCAGTTTCGATCTCGGTCAAAAACATGCAGCGGGCCTCCTAGCAGCCCACTTTGGGTTAGGCGAGGATGGTAACCCGGTGTTTACTCCTATCCAGGCTTGTTTTTTGCCTCAACGCTATCTCGACAGTCTGACTAACTATCGCAACAGGTACGATGCGTTAACGCTCGACATGCGTAGGCAGAGCCTCCTGGCTCTCACGCCCGCTCAACAGCAGGAGTTTGCGGACGCTCAGCGGGACCCCGGAGGTCAAGCGAAACGAGCATGCTGTCTTAAACTCAATCTAAATCCTGACGAGATTAGGTGGGACCTGGTATCGGGTATCAGTACGATGATCTCAGATCTCTACATCGAACGAGGGGGTGACCCGCGAGACGTGCACCAACAGGTCGAGACTAAACCAAAAGGCAAGCGGAAATCCGAAATCCGGATCCTCAAGATCCGGGATGGTAAATGGGCATATGATTTTAGACCTAAAATTGCCGACGAAACTCGAAAAGCTCAGAGAGAGCAGCTGTGGAAACTCCAGAAGGCAAGTTCGGAATTTGAGCGACTGTCTCGATACAAGATCAATATCGCTCGGGCTATCGCAAATTGGGCACTTCAGTGGGGCCGGGAGTTAAGCGGCTGCGATATCGTGATCCCCGTGTTGGAGGATCTAAATGTGGGAAGTAAATTTTTCGACGGCAAGGGCAAATGGCTGCTAGGTTGGGACAACCGGTTCACGCCCAAAAAAGAAAATCGGTGGTTTATTAAGGTTTTGCATAAAGCGGTGGCCGAACTGGCCCCACATAGGGGGGTGCCAGTTTATGAGGTGATGCCTCACAGGACCAGCATGACCTGCCCCGCCTGCCATTACTGCCATCCCACAAATCGAGAGGGGGACCGGTTCGAATGTCAATCATGTCACGTAGTCAAAAATACGGACAGGGACGTAGCGCCCTACAATATCCTGCGTGTAGCAGTTGAGGGTAAAACGCTTGATCGCTGGCAGGCTGAGAAAAAACCTCAGGCTGAGCCTGATCGACCCATGATCTTGATCGACAATCAGGAGAGCTAGAGGCTGACCACGGAACGGAGTTGTCACACAAGCGAAACCCCGGTCAACTAGATCGGGGTTTCGGTTAAGCCCAGGCGTTAATCATGGCCTGGGCCAGTTTCAATCGATCCCCCTTAAGCTTATTTGATTTCACGGCGACGGTGAGGGCATCAATAATACCGTCTTTCAGCTTTTGGAGTAGAGCTGAGTCGATATCAAGATCGGGGACTGCTTGAATAGAGAACTTAAGATTTATGTACTCTGGTTGAGCAGCTGTTTTGATCTTGCTTGGTCGATTGTAGTCGTACATGATAACACACGTTTCCTATAATTAAATTAAGTCTCTTCCCCAGTCAGGACATGGGGCAAAATAAACTGAGGGTGATCCCAGCTCTCCGCTAAAGCTTCCAGAATTATCTCCCTGGCTTCCGTGGCTGCCGGGTCGGTTTCGAACCAGGCCCCCTCTGTGTCCCGCCAGTGGCTTATCCGCTCTCTGAGGACTCGACAGGCTTTCCAATGCTCCCATTCGGCTAGAGTGGGGGGGACGGGTCCCATCCCGTCGTCCGGTAGGCTAGCCAGGACTGGCCCATCCTCCCATTTAAGCCGGTACTGACCCGCACCCGTAACAATCACAACAAGTCTAGACATGGGGCAGGCTTGATCTAGCCTGCTTAACAATAATTTATTCCATCCCTTGGTACTCTTCGATTTTAGTTGCATGCAGGGCGGAGCGAGTTTATCTTAATAGACAGTAAACCCGCCGGGCCTCTGCCGCAAGGTACGCTATCCTACGGCGGGTGTTTCTTTTTTGTCTGGGGGATAGGCACGAAGCCCAAGACGCCTAAGCAGCGTCGCTCCCCTGAGGGGTACTTCCCGGGGATGGTTACTGCGGAGCGGCTGTTTGCGCTTCTAACGATATCAAACAACTGCCTTCCCCCCATCCGTTAACTTCTGGCACGCCCGATCCGTATACCCTGCATGACGATCAACTACGGTGAGACTGCTGCCCATAAAGCACTGCTCGATACTCGCCCGGACATTTCGGGCAGTCTACGGGGGGCCCTTGGTAAAGTGCCAGTAGCCTCCCTTGAGAGAATCCTGGTCTTGTTGCCAGTCTTCCCTCCCTGTCGTCCTGACACGCAATAAAACACTAGCCCGACCCGGGGTTGATTACCTTCCCCATCCTACACCGACTCTCTCAGGAGAGTCAATTTTTGAGAAAAAGGACTGATATGAAAAACGACAGCGTAAAACCAGGTTGCTTAAGCCAGGCCCCCATAAAGAAGGAGGTCTTGATCCGAGTCACGGAGCAGGATCTGAGGGACTACATGCGGGATTGTTGCGGGATTTGTCTGGCCTGTGGAGAGTGGTCTGACGGCGGGGTCGAGCCAGATGCTAGGGCATACGAGTGTGATTATTGTGGAGTATCCGCAGTAATGGGAGCCGAACAGGCAGTCATTTCGGGCCAGATTCTGCTTATGGGGGACGAGGGTGGAGACGACGGTCCTGCCAATGACATGAAGGGTCAGGGTTAACCGTGCTGGACCCGAACCTGCGCCACCGCCTACAGGCCAGGAGAGCCCTTGAGCCTCTGGCCCGCACCCAACATGACCCTAACTTGTCCCGCTTGTATCAAGCCCGCCAGGAGAGGCTTGAGAGGGTCCGGGCGCGTCTTCTCAGCATGGCCAGCATGGCCAGCCTGGCACTCCCTATCATCATGACATTTATTGGTCTTGGGACCGACCTGACGTTAGGCCAGACCTTTTATATTACTCTAGCTATCTGGATATCAGGCCTGATCGGACTTAATTGGACCATTGGCCGGCTGGAGACTTAGACGCGAAGCTCCGTTGATCGAGACTAGGGAGCAAGATTCAAATTTACTTCTTTTTTGATGCCCCGGGCTTCAAAATCTCAGGCTTAAGCTGAATGAAGTCAAACGGGGCACCGGTATAAAGATCGATTGTGGCCCCCAGGAGGATCCGTCTAGCCATCTGATGGGCTGTCAAGTGGATTGTGGGATGGGCAGTCAGGGCTTCATAAGCGGAGTAGGCATGCTTAGCTCCAGAGCCGATGGCATAAAAGTCATCCACAGGCTCAACGCTTCCCGAGGGCTCCAAATAGAAAATGGCTCGCCCGTCCACAACATAGAGGGCTTCCCAATTCCCCCTATCATCTCCGCCGCCCAGGTTTTTCACCCCTTCTGCGAGGAAGGGGAACATTTTTGTGAGAACCCAACGCTCCAGACCACGTTTGGGGGGATCGGGCAGCTTGGTGCAGCGAAGCCACGACACGACAGGGCTCACCTCCCCGGCACATAGGAAGGTGTGGACTCCGAGCCTTGTTATCTTGGTGGGCGTGTTAGCTCCGATCCTGGTGTGCTTCACAGTCCAGCGACGGTCAGCACCAACCATTACGCCATCATCAGTCCGTAGGGCAATGCAGCAAGTCATGCTTAAGATCTCCTATATCAAAGCAAATCAGGAATCTATGTCTTCGGGTACAATATTAAATCGATCCAAAATCGCACTCAAGACCGCCTGTGCGACCTGCTCTTTAATGTAACTGGGATCCGGATTTTGCTGATGCTTGTGAGCTTGATGCCAACCCCATGCCGTGCCCTCATCCACAGCTTCAACAAGCAGGGGATAAATCTTAGCTACTAAGGCTTCGGACTTGACTGTCTTTTTTGGCACTTGAAGTCCTTAAGTATTGTCGCCTACCCAGATTGCTGGCCATTCTCGAACACCCCGTTGGGAGTCTATCAGGAATTGAGCCTGTTGAGGTCTTTCATAATCGGCCCCAATTGCCATACTGTACTCTGAGTATCCGATTAAAGAACCATTCGTGATTGCCCGGCCAAACAAGTTGTGCGTATGGAAATGACCGATGCAATGGAGATCACATTTTCTTACCTGATCCCACTTGTGAACTCTCTTCAGGAGAGGGACGGCTAGTCCGCCAATACCGCCACCGAACTTAACCTCATCCCCGTGATGAAAGTGGACACGGGTCCCAAACACCTCCAAATACTGATGAGCCGACTGATCCACAATGAACTGAATCCTGGGCTCCTTCTTATACCGCTCTTGAAGTTGGGTATAAAGAAGCCACTCAAAGCTGTTCTTAGCACCCGTCTTCCGACGGATTTTCTTTGTAGTCCTGCCATGATTTCCGTGGGAACAAGGAACCCAGATCTTTTCTAGCTGACTATCTAGCAACATGAGATCAATTTGCTGTACGATTTCCTTCTGGAGAAACACTAGCGTCTCAATTGGAGACAGCGAATTGTCCTCTTCCAGCTCTTCGTGGATGTATCCAGTCAACAAGTCGCCCCCAAGCCACACAACAGCGTCCCGGACCTTGTATCGTTCACGAGCGAAACTGGTATGCCACGCATAACCCTCGAACAACTTACGGATTCGTGCTCTAGCGATCTCGGTGTTGTATTCATTGCGACCCGCGACCCGCTCGGAATACACATTCTCTTCCACGTGCCAATCGCTGCAAAGAACCACGTGAGCCGCTTCGCGGAGCCCTGATTTCTTTTCGCGACGTTTGAGAGTCGGAGGATTGGATGCTGTCATGAGACGATCCAGGACCCTCTGCCGGTCATTCGCTTCCCTCAACTGCTCCTGCAGGTCCTTAAGCGATGGCAGGGGGCCATCATGCAAGGGATCCAGGATTCGCGGGGTAGCCAGATAGTGGCTCGCAGGCTTAAATCCATGTCGGAGAAACGCTTGGGTGACCGTCGAGGGAGCGATCTTCGACCGTACTAGCTTCCGTACTTCAATAAGAGACGCTTGAAGCGTATCGTACTTTCCTAGTATTTTGATGATCTTCTCACAAATGGCTCGGTTTAGGACTTCAATAGCTGGCATAGTAATACCCTCTAAATCACGCCAGATTGCGTGAAGTTTAAGGACCTTTAGGGTTTGGTCATGGACTAGCCCCAATGTCATGGACTGTGTGGTTACCCGTACAGTCTCATGGTCACGGTTGAAATCTAAGTTCAGATTCTCATCTTGGATCCACGGGGCTTTTTTAGGCCTTACCTTCAGGTCATCCTGACACTTTCGCAGGAGCATTAAAAGATCCGCGCTCGGCATTTCACTTGCACCGGGCCCGGCTAAAAAGTAGCTCTGTTTGGATAAACAGAATGTCGATCCGGTGTAAGGACTACGGGATCATGGCTATCACGCTACTACAGGGGTTGAATAATCAGATCTTACCCAGCTTGGAGCCAGGGTCTTTCACGCTGATCTATATGGATCCGCCCTTCTTCACGGGACGCCAATTCAAAGATCGATCCGGTGAAGTACAATTCGTCGACAATCAATGGACCAGTCTAGAACACTTCGTTGCATCTATCACGCACGTGCTGACACTATGCCGCCCTCTCCTCACACACCAGGGTAACTTAGTCTTACATCTCGATAGCAGGACGAGCCATTACCTAAAAGTTGCGGGTGACGGGATCTTCGGATACTCTAATTTCAGGTCGGAGATAATTTGGCGATACCGACGCTGGCCCACCAAGACGCCCAACTTTCAGCGGATTCACGATACCTTGCTTAGGTGGAGTTTTGGACCCGAGCCTTGCTTCAATCAGCTGTACGAGGTCATGTCTAGCAAGACTCTCAAACAATGGGGGCAGGATCGACAAGTCGCGTCCACGACCTTGACTGGAAACCGGATATCCAAACGATCTGGAGCACTGTCGCCAGGCTGCCCTATGGGGGATTGCTGGCATGATATAGGCATAATAGCTCCCATGGCGCATGAGAGGACTGGATACCCGACCCAGAAGCCTCTAGCCCTACTTGACAGGCTGATCATGTCCCTAACAAATCCAGGTGACCTTGTCCTAGACCCTTATTGCGGGTCCGGCACTACCCTGGTAGCTGCCGAGCAGGCGGGACGATCCGGTGTAGGTATAGACCTGAACCCGAGAGCCCTTGAAATCGGGTCTCGCCGGCTCGGTCACACTTATCAGGAAACCTACTTAGGACCAGACGACGACGATGAATGAATCTAAAGATGTCAAGAACCCTTCCCTGCCTGCCCCTTTCCCGTGGTTTGGGGGAAAGAGGAAAGTAGCTAAGGATGTGTGGGCTCGCTTCGGAGTAGTCCGAAATTACGT
>Ga0163144_10004148_pt1 | contig 32820 bp, 25 predicted proteins | sample OliLak19BULKMAT1_FD_123175 | JGI IMG/M metagenome (GOLD analysis project Ga0163144, IMG submission 123175) | Freshwater microbial mat bacterial communities from Lake Vanda, McMurdo Dry Valleys, Antarctica - Oligotrophic Lake LV.19.BULKMAT1 | ecosystem: Environmental > Aquatic > Freshwater >... | reverse complement strand
CGCGCGATCGACGCGCTACTCGCCGCCATCAACCAGCGCGGCCTGACCCTGCCGGGTGATCGCCGGAGGCTCCCGCTCCGCTTCGAAGCCCACCTCTCATGAGAGCAACGGTATGAACTCTGGTGCGCCGGATTGTAGTCCCCGAAGATCTCCCGTCACGCGCGCTAGAACGCGAATCGCCGTCCCTGCAACGAAACGATCTTCACTCGCTCGCGGCTGAACTCCGTGAACAGTTCGAGATGACGTCGCATCCAGCCGTCGTCGGACGAAGGAGTCCTTGCTGCAAACTCCGCCAAGGGTCCCGCATCGTCAAAGCCGATCCGGACACCCTGATCGTGAGGCGCGTAGAGGCCAGCAACTCTCCTCGAGAAGTCCTCCTGCTCGTCTGATGACAATGGCCGGACAAAGTAGACGACGTGCCAGCACTGCGCGCTCGCCTCGATGGCTTCTTGCCTTTGGATTTCTTCGAGCGCCAGTCGCGTAACGTCGGGACGTGCGAGGAACCGCTCCACGGGGATCGCGGCGGGGCTGGAGATCACGACCGCACGCATCCGCTCCCTCCCTAGTCGTCGCGCCACCTCGAAGTACTTGTGGTTTCGGACGACCGTTGCCGTATCCCCTTCGACGACTACGGTGACCGCCGGCAGCTGCGTTCCCTTCGAACAAGTCCTTTCGAGGTGGTCGAGGATGAGCCCATCATCTCGGTCGGGAAAACGCGACTCGTCGACCTGCATCGACGCGACCGGAGCTTCGACTAGCAACGTACTCATTGGAGCCTCTTACCGATGGAGCAGGAACGAGGAGATCGAATTGAACTCCGGGATATGGGCTGCCGGGATAAGCGTCTCGGTCGCTCCAGAAAACGGGCCACGCGGGATCGTGCTCTCTACGCTAACGCATCGGAGGCGAGCGAATGCTTCCCATCTCGGTGTCGGAATGTCGATTCTCACTACCGCCGGCCCGAGACCTCTTCCCTGGAGACCGGCAAGTTCGCCATAGTAGACGGCGGTTGCCTCCTGCGAGGTGACGTAGGCGCCGGAGCCGGCCGCCCCAGGATTCAGCCTCTGGTTTGCGAGAATTCGTTGGGCGTTGAGCCCCTGTGCCTCGATCACTTCTAGCGCTTCTCCGTAGGTCATTCCTCGGAAGAATGTGGTTGTTCCGTTGGCCCCCGATTCTGCTGCGGCGCCAACTCCTGCGCGCAAGACACCAAAAACCGCAATATCGGTCGTCGCCACTCCGGCGGCGAAGCCGACCTTGTCAGGGTTGGTAGCCACATAGTCCACAGCGTTGCCCACGGAACCGATCGGGTCGTCGGCAAAGTCACCTGCCCCATTCAGAATGCCGCCGACTGCACTCACCTTCTCGGCGTCGGTGATGACGATGCTCTCAAGAGCCTCTGTCCGCTCATACCCCGTTGCCGTACCGCTGGTACCGCCGGTCAAGACGCCGATCTGCTTGACCCTGTGGACTACGCCGTCCCCGAATCCCCCGAGGAAGCGGGACTCCCACTGCTTGTAGCTCACGGCGTTGATGCAGCAGCCGGCTCCCCATGCGGTGTCGACGGAGCCGTGACCGAAGGACATGTCGCCACCGAGCTCGAAGTAGGCGCTGATGAACTGCGCGGCCACGAATCCCCAGAAGGAGGCGTTGCTGGGCGTGAAGGCGCGCATGATCGATAGGTAGGGAAGCGCGCCGCTCGGATCCGCGTAGTTGACGGGGTCGTTGAACGAGAACGAGTAGGGGTTCGCGCTCGTCGAGGAGCCGGCGAGGACGAGAGGGTCGCGTTGCAGGAACCGGCCGATCTTCGGGTCGTAGATGCGGGCGCCGAGGACGACAACGCCGACGGGTGCGAGCTCGTCGCCGCCGTTCCAGAGATCGTCGCTGTAGCTGATGCTGGATGGGTTGCCGGTGTCGGAGCCGAGGATGCCGTACGAGCTGTAGGTAGCGGACTGGACGATGGCGCCGTTGGAGCGGGTGAAGAACCGGTTGGCGCGGCCGTCGCCGTGGACGTAGATGGTGTCGCGCACGCTGCCGTTGGCCTGCGTGCGCAAGGTCGCCACGATGCCGAGGGGCCCGGGGATGCGACGCTCGAGCTGCTTCTTGCCGTCGGGTCGGACACGCTCCTCCACGAGGCCGCCGAAGCTCCACACCCGGCGGTCGAGAGTGGTGGCACCCGTCCAGACTTCGGTGCGAATTCGGCCCCCGCCGGGTCCGTAGCGGAACGACGCGCGCGCGGATCCTCGGGCGATCCCGGTGATGCGCGAGGCGCCGTCGTACGTGAAGGCTCGTGCCTGAGCACCTGAGCTGTCGGCCGTGACATTGCCGCGCCCGTCGTACCCGAAGTGACACGCGGAGCCGCTGTTGCCAGCTGCGTCGAACCGACAAAGGCGATCGGGGTCGGATGAGTCGTAGCTGTACCCGTAGCCCTGCCCGCTGACGGCGGCGTTGTCCTTGCCTTTGAGATTTCCCAGTGGGTCGTAGGCGAAGTCCTCATCGGAGAGCGTCACTGAGGTCGTGTTCTGGGTCGTCACGTCGCGGATCAGGCGATCGAGCGCATCGAACGTGTGCGTGATGGTCCGCCCGCCATCGAGGCCGGCGTAGACCTGCTCCTCGAGGAGTCGGCCTTCACCGTCGCGGAGCGCGAAGCTGTGACCTCGATCTTCGGTGGTCGTCTGCACCGACCACTTGCTCAGCTCCTCGCGGCCGTCGGCGAGGTACGCGAAGTCCTCTTCGACTCCGTTCCCGAGCCGTACGTGCCGGTAGCGCCCCTTGGCGTCGATCTGGGTGGCGTCGAACAACGTGACGCCGCCGACGAGGTCCGTGATCGAGCGCGTCCGGCCCGCGGAGTCGTAGGCGTACGCGATGTGGTCGGTGCCCACCTGGGTCTCGAACGTGAGCTCGCGGACGGCGCCGCCGGGCTCGTGCTCCCACCCGGTGCGCACCGTGTTGGGATGGCCGGTGTAGGCGTGCGTCTCGGTGGCGAGGCGGCCGAGCACGTCGTACGAGTAGAAGATGTTGCCCGCGCCTGCGGCGTGAGCCCACGACAGGCGGCCGCGGAGATCGCCGGCCGGTTGCAGCGCGGTGCCGCTGTGGAGGTCGTAGTGGAACACCTCGCTGGAGTCGACGGTCTCGACGCTCGTGGAGGCGTCGTAGCTCGTGACCTTCCGGCGCTTCAGACGACCGAACCCGTCGTAGGTCATCGCCGTGAGGCTTTGCAGATTGCCGTCGATCATCTCGGAAGAGATCGGCGCGCCCCACTCGTCGTAGCGACGGACCAGCGGGGACATGCCGGGCTCGTTCAGCTCGAGCGCGCGGCCGAGCGAGTCGTACCGCGTCGTCCAGCTCACTGGGTCGGTCGCGGCTGCGGGTCCGCCGTAGCGCCGCACCTCCGTCTGGTGCCCGAGCGGATCGTAGTCGTAGCGGACGAGATCGATCCGGTCGCCGGCGCCGGTGTACTGCGCCTGCTCCTCGATCCAGCCGAGCGCGGTCGCGCTGGTCTCCGTCCACGCGCCGAAGGTCGGCGACGCGAAGCTGTGCTCGTTCGGCCCCAAGACCCGCACCTTCGCGCGCCCCGCCTCGAACGCGTAGGCGTACGTCGAGACGTACTCGTCGTCCGGGACCGAGGTCTCGGTGACATCGGGCCGACGGCCAGCCGCTTCGATCGTCGCGACCGTCCGTCCCGCCTCGTCGTAGAGAAAGGTCGCGCCGTAAGGCAGGTCGATCGGGTTGGGTCCGAGATCATCCGGCGTGAACGGGATCTCCGGCCACTCGAACGGCGCGGCTTGATAGACGACGCGGCCGAACGAGTCGTACTGCACCAGCCCGGAGACGATCGTCGCGCCCGCGTAGTCCGCGCCGAGCTCGGTCTGGCGGAACACCGGCCGGCCGAGAGCGTCGAGGTGCACGTGCGACTTCTGCGGACTCGTCTGCGAGGTTGGGTACTCGACGGTCGTCACCTCGCGCCCCGACGAGTTGTCGTCGTAGATCGTCTCGCGCAGGGTGTGGAAGAACCCGGGCGCGGTCACCTTGGTGCTGGTCGGCCGGCCGAAGCGATCCTTCTGCACGATGCTGACCTCGCCGTTGAGGCTGGTCATCTCGTTCGCAACCGACGGCCAGGTGGAGACCCGGAGTGTCCGAACGAATGGGTCTTCGGACACATCGCTGGCCTGCTCGCGAACCTCGATCAGCGAGGACCCGAATGCGTCGTACTCGAAGTGCGTCTTGCGGACGCCGGTCGAACCCTCGTTCCGGGTCCGGACGACCTTCTTCACCTCGCCCATCGGGTTGTAGGTCAGCTCCTCGGCGACGTGCTCGCCGAAGAAGGCGCCGGTCTCGACGTCATAGACCTCGACGACACGCGAGCTGAGCTTGCCGCGCTCGACTTCGCCCTCGGGGAGCTCGTCGTAGATGTAGCGGGTCCCGGCGAGCAGGATCGGCGCGCCAGCCATCGGTTGACCACCAGGGATGGAGTTGGTCCATCCACAGTCATCGATGTAGACGGAGGCGAGCGCAGAGGTGGCAGGCGTCGCATCGTCGGTCGGAACGGCGTAGTGCATCTGGATGCACAGCTCGTCCGCGGTCGTGCGCACATCGCCATAGCGAACGATCTCGCGCGGTCGACCACGCGCGTCGACGGACACGACCTCTGTCACCTGGACGACGTTCTCGTCGCTTGGAAGCGGGCGGCGCCCCTCCCAGGCGGTCGTGACCCGGTCGTAGACGATCCCCGCTCGGGTGCAAAGCACGTCAGCGAAGTCGATGCCTGACGGATCGACATCGACACACTCGGCCAGGCCGAGATCGCCGGACGTCCAGCCGCCCGCGGACAGCGGTTGGACGCCGTACTCGACGCTGCTCGCGGCGCGGACTCGGATATCGTTGGGCGCGGCCGACAGCAAGCGCCGGGGGTCGACGTTGAACAGACCTTCGAGGCGATACGAGCGAGCGACGCGACCGCCCAGCACGAACGCCTCGTAGCCGGCGCCTGGCTCGCTCTGCGGCACGTGGTCGATCATCGAGGCGATGCCCTCGACGATCTCCGGCCCTGTCCGCGGCGTGGACTCTGCGACCACCACGACGGTCCGCCGGTAGCCAGCGAACGATGTCCGGTTGAGCAGGGGATCGTAGCGGGACTCGGCGTCGCCGTACGCGAAGCGCACCACGGCGCTGCTCACCGCCGAACCATCGAGAACGACGGTCTGCGTCTGTGAAACCACGATCTCCGGCGCAGGTACTCCGTGGGTGCTGAACACGTCGGCCTTGTTGTTGCTCCACTGGATCTCCGTCCGCGCGCCGTAGCCGTTCTCCACCGCGACGAGCCGACCCGCCTGGACACCGCCGACTTCGGTCTCGACCACTAGCTCGGCGGCGCGGATCCCGTTCTCGTCGGCATGCACGACCTCGGGCTTGCCGTCGCCGTCCAGATCGATCAGCGCCGCGGTCGTGTTGGTCGTCGACCCGCCGCATGTGCCCGAGGTCTCTGAGATGGCGAACCCGAGAGACGACCCGATCGCGTGAGCGGGACCAAACCCGGAGGTCGTTCCAAATCGCACGCGCCAGACCTGCTGATTCTCGGGGTCCTCGTGGTTCAGGTAGACGTGATCCGCGATCCCGTCACCGTTGATGTCGGCCAAGCCGGAGACCTGGCTGGTCTCCCACACCGGGTAGTCCCCGGAGCTGGGCGTGCACACCATTGGCTTGGTCGACTTGAACTGCTCGTAGCCCCCGGGGACATCGTCGCGGCGGTACTGGGGGATCCCGAGGCTATGCACGTCGACGAATCCCGACGCCTTCCAGCTCATGCTGAGGTTGATGGTTTCGTCGTACATGCCTTCCGCGGCGCCCGTGGTCCATCGAGAGACCCCGTTGCCTCCGGCCACAACGGTGGCGGGATACGAGCGCGGCTCGTCCGGCAACCCGGTGACCGCGCCTTCACGGTTGAGGAAGGCCATCTCGACGTTGGGCTCGACCCCCTCCCCGGCGAAGCAGTTGTTGGTCGTCAGCCACTCGTCGTGAGTGAACGTGCACGTCTCGAGCGTGTTCGAAGTCCCTTCGATCAGTTCTGCTTCGCATGGTGGATTGTCGTCAACCGCGCACCACCGAACAGGGTTGCTGTTCACGACGGTGTCGGGGAAGGAGTCCCCGTTCACATCCGCGAGCGTCCACTCGGCGACGCTGTCCTGCTGCTCGGGTTGCCCGTCGTCATCGGGAGTGCAGTCCACGAAGTCACTCCACTCGCCGTCGAAGACTCTTTCCTCACATCGATAGGTGTGGACTCGCGGCCAGCTGCGGGTTCGCTCCAGCGGCACGAACAGGCGCGTCGGATCCAGCCCGTGCTCGTCGATGTGCTCGAGCAGATCCGACGGCTCGATGTCGTGGGCCTCCCACTCGACCCCGAGGGTGCCCACCGGTCGGTTCAGCCAGACGCGCCACATGCCAAGGCCAGCTGAGCGAGCGTCGAGGACATCGAGCCGACCATCTCCGTTCCAATCCAGGAACTCGGCCCAGGTCTCGGTGGTGACCATCTGCGCTCGGTGCGCGGCCGGCTCAAGATCGTCGTAGCTCGAGGTCGTCTGCAAGAACAGCTCCGCGGGTTCCGTCCAGCTCGAAACCACCCCATACCCGAGCGTGACGCCCGCGTCGCTCACCTTGCCTGGGTAGAGGTACCAGGTGTCCTCGTGCTTGAAGAGGAAATCCGGGACGTTGTCTCCGGTGAAGTCCCGAATCAGATGCCGACTCTGGATGTTCTCGCCGTGCATCCCCGGAGGGTCGAGGGTGCTGCTCTCCCACGACGTGGTCACCGAGCTCGCCAGGGACGTCCGCCCGATCAGCTCGACGAAGTCCGGCCGCGCCACCGCCTCCGCGTCACCGTAGTGAACGCCGTTGGTTGCTGCGGCGGCGTACTCGTAGCGGACGACGGGGAGCGCGTCGCCCGTCGCGCCCTGACCGAGCACGTCCACGCTGGTCAGGCGCGGCAGTGCGGTATCGGCGTCGACGGTCTCGTACGCGAAGTCGTACCGGCGGAGCACCTGGAACGAGGAGGTAGCCTCGAGGTTGTTGCGGGCCTTCACGACCACGCGGTCGATGACGCGGCTGCGCGACCGCTGCGGTCCGAGGTCGTCGTAGCGCGAGAGCTGATAGCTGACGCCCAGCGAGCTCGTCTCGCAGGTCGTGGCGACTCGCTGCGTGCTCTCCCACCAGGGCTCGTACTCGACGGCGACGTCGTAGAGCGCTCGACCGTTCGGGCGGAGCCCGTACGAGAGGCCGATCAGGTTCACCTCGGAGGGGCACGCGCCGTGCGGTTCGGAGTCGTAGCGGAGGAGGACGCGGTCGGTGCCGAGGCGGTCCCGGATCTCGGTCAGCAACTCCACGCCACCGCCATCCGTCTCGAAGACGTACTCGACGCCTGTCGCGAGGTGGAGGAGCCAGCCGTCTTCGGTGGCGCGGAGCACCATGTACGAATCGCTCACGAACGCGAGGTACGTGCCAGCGGTGGTGCTGGGCACCATCACCGTCATCGCGCCGGAGAGCGCGACGATGATGCGCTCGGGCACGTGGTCTTCGTCGACCAGGTTGCTGGCGCTCGCGGGCTTGCGGTGACGAACGGTGTTCGAGACCGAGACGTACGAGAGCGGGACGTCCCAGCCCGCGCCGGCGGCGCCAGCCCGGGCGAGACCCGTGTAGCTGACCGCGAACGGAACCGGGAGGTTCCCGCGCGGTGAAGGGAGGTCGATCGGGACCGTGGCCTGATAGCCGCCGGTCGGTGACACCGGCGAGACGACGCCCGCTCCCGGGCCGACCGTGGTCGCGTCGGCCCCGGAGGGCGCGACCTGTGCGGCGGCCACACCGGCAAGCGCAAGAAGCGTCAACGTGATCAGCCACATGGACCAGCGACGAAGCTTGAAAGAAACCATCACGTCCTCCTGCGGCTCGCAGCGCAAGGGCTGCTGACGACCGTCCATTCTTTGTAGCCACAGCGATCCGAGATCGGTCAAGGACGACGTCGTTGGCACGCGTCCGGATACCGGACACTTTGGACGCGGCAACCTCTGGGCCAACCAGATTCACCGCTGCGGGGTGAGGCCCTCCGCTCAGGGCAGTCGGTGGGATGGCTGGGCAGTCGGTGGGATGGACCGATGGATTCCCGGCTCACGAGCTCTCGCAATCGGAAGCGGTCGCGAGCTGGTAGCATCGAGCCGATGTCTCACACGCGGCAAGCCTCGGTCCTCGTCGTCCTGCTCGCGGCGTGTGACGGCGGCGGCGCGGACGCGCCGGATGCGGAGGTCGCGGACTGCGAGGACCCGACGACGGCGCTGCCTGCGGAGTTCGTGCCGATCGACCTGGTGTCGGGGGGCGCGGTGAGCAACGCCGCGGCGGGGACGACGACGACGCTGGTCGACGCGAGCGCGGGCGGGTTCGGGGCGTCGGACGGCGAGCCGTTCGTGTACCTGACGTTCGACGGGACGGACCTCGCGAAGCAGGCGTTGACCGACGTCGACTCGTACGACGACGGCACGTGGGACCTCGCGATCAAGCGGTACGTGTTCCGGACCAACGGCGGCGACTCGGGGCCCGGTGACGTGCGGGTGGCGGTGGTGTCGGCGGCCTCGCTCGACGAGGTCACCGCGGTCCCGATCGCGTCGTCGTTCGGCGTCGATGACTGGGCGACGCCCGCGTGCGAGCTGGTCCCCGACGGGCTCGGCGCGCCGCTGACCGCGGTGGGCGACTGGTTCGTGGTCGACGGCGGCGTCCTGTCGCCGCAGCCGCTGGTCTACGTGCTCGCGCTCGCCGGTGGCGAGCACGTCAAGCTGCGCATCGTCAGCTACTACGCGAACCCCGGGGATCCCGCCGAGAGCGCGTACTTCGAGCTGGAGTGGGCCCGGCTGTAGCCGCGCGCGCGCGGGTATACTGCGGCGTGCTCCCCGCCGACGTCGCGAGGCTGTTCTGGGAGATCGACGTCACCACGCTCGACCTCGAGCGCCATCGCGACTACGTGCTCGAACGGGTCATGACCCGAGGCGGCCTGGAGGCGATGCGCTGGCTGGTGCGTACGTACGACCGAGCGCAGCTGGCCGAGTTCCTGTCGCGGCGAGCGGAGCGACTCACACCCCGGGACCGCGCGTTCTGGGGGCTGGTCGCCGGCGTCGCGGTGCACGTGGGCCCGGGCGGAGGGCGACCCACGTGGGCGGGATGATCACCGAGGAGCAGCGAGCGGCGCTGGCGAAGCTCGCGACGGTGCTGCCCGCGTCGTTCTATCTCGCCGGCGGCACGGGGCTGGCGGCGCACCTCGGGCATCGGCGGTCGCTCGGTCTCGATCTGTTCTCGATCGACGACCCGACGCCGCTGATTCCGGCGCTCGATCGGCTGGCGGGTGTGACGGTCACGTCTCGCGCGCAGGGCACGCTGTACCTATCCGTCGACCAGGTCCCGGTCAGCCTCATCCAGTACCGGTATCCGATGCTCGCGCCGACCGCTCGCGTCGACGAGCTCGCCGTCGAGGTCGCGTCGATCGACGACCTCGCGTCGATGAAGCTGTCGGCGATCGCCGGGCGAGGCGCGGCACGCGACTTCTGGGATCTGCATACGCTGATCACCATCCTCGGCCGCACGCTCGGCGAGTATCTCGGCGCATTCGGGCGCAAGTACCCGACGCACGACGCCGGGCACGTGCTGCGCAGCCTCGCGTACTTCGGCGACGCCGACGCGGCGCCCCTGCCGGTGGGCCTCACGCCGGAGCGCTGGGCGGAGATCAAGCGTGACTTCGAGGCCTGGGCCGTCGTGCTGATCCGATAGCGCCGGCTGTCTCGATCCACGGCGGCGGCTGGACCGCGCCGCTCGCGCGGCCGAGCTGGGACTGACCGGCTACTCCAGGCCCATAACGCAGGTGCCGTCCTCGGGCGCGTCGGGGTCGAGCGTGGGCGTCGCCGTGTCGTAGCGATAGGTCGAGGCGCAGCTGTTGTACCAGACCGCCTTGTCGCGATCGATGATGGTCACCGGGCCGGCGGGGTCGAGGTCGAGCACCCAGAAGTTGTCGGGGTCGTAGCGCGCGGGGCCGAGCACGTACTGCGGCGCCTCGAAGAACGTCGACAGGTCGACCCAGCGGTGGGTGTGACCACCGAGGTAGAGCTGGACGTTGTCGTGGGCGTCCATCGTGTCCTCGATGTTCGGGGACTCGCCGAGATCCCACAGCAGGCCCATGTAGTGCGACATCACGACCGCGGGCTTGCCGTCGGCGAGCTCGGTGTCGAGCCAGTCGAGCTGCGCGGCACCGAAGCTGGCGAGGTCGCTGTCGCACGCGGGATCCTCGGGATCCCACGTGCGGCCCTGCTGGCCGTTGAGCAGGTAGAACTTCGTGCCGCCGACCTCGACGGCGTAGTACGGCTCGGCGTCGAAGAACCGCCGGAACAGGTCCTCGCTGAGCGCCTTGGGGTAGTCGTCGGGGGCGTTGCCGCAGCCGGTCTCGTAGTCGTGGTTGCCCATGAGCACGTGGACCGGCATGTCGAACCCGTCGAACAGCTGCCGCGCGACCGAGTGCGCGTTGTCATTGTCGTCGTACCAGGCGGGGTCCATCGAGTGATGCGCGGCGTGGATCACGTCGCCGGTGATGAACACGGCTTCGGGGCGCGGCTCCATCGCGTTGATCGTGTCGCGCATCGCCATCACGCGCTCGGGCGTGAGGAAGATGCTCTCGTTGTCGGCCGGCGAGTTCTCGTCCGGGGTCGTGTACTGCGGTCCGATCACGTGCGTGTCGCTCATGACGACGACCCGAGCGTGGGGCGCCGCGTCGGTGGAACACGCGGTCAGCCACATCGCCACGAGCGCGCCACATCGACCTGCGAGGGTGCGATCCATGTCGAGCACGATACCTCACCGACGTCATGCCCTGCTCCGCGGCGGCCGCTGGCACCTCGCGCGCTCCAACTCGCGCGCGCTGTGGACCTCCGCGAGCCCGACCGAGATCAGCGACCTGCTCGTCACACTGCCGCTGCGCCGGCAGCTCGAGCAGTTCCTGCAGTTCGCCGCCGAGGCGATCCCGGAGGTCGAGCGGCTGCTGGTGTTCGACGACGAGTGCGTCGATCTGCTGGTCTCGGTCTCGCTGATCTCGGTGGCCGCGTATCACTGGGACTGGATGACGCAGACGTGGGCGCGCCCGGCGGTCAGTCCGTCGCGAGGATCCGCAGGTCCACGCGATCGTTGAGGCCGGCCTGGCCCGGCTCGCACGGCTCGCGCGAGTCGTCGCCGGACAGCGAGTCGCGGCCACCGCGCGCCCCCTGCGCGCCGATCGGCTCGGTGCCCATCGCGTTGACGAGCACGATCGCCTTGACGCCCGCGGCGAACAGCGCCTTGCGCACGACGTCGCCGCGCCGCTCGGCCACCGCCATGCCGTCAGGCGTGCCGAGCATGACGTGGACGTCGATCGCGACCTCGGTGATCTTCGAGTCCTCGATCTGCTGCGCGAAGCTCTCGATCGTGGGCTGACTCGACGCGCGCAGCACGACGCCGTCGAAGCAGATCTCGGGGAGGTTCACGCTCTCGTCCTCCGTGGTCAGGGTGCGGCACGGCGCGCCGTCCTCGACGGAGAACGTGGGGTCGGGGTGGCGGCGCACGATCACCTCGGTCTCCCCCGCCGGCGCCTCGACCAGCGACAGGCGATCCTCGGGCACGCCGACCGCGAGCAGCTGGCGCTTCACGGCGCACCACGACAGCGCAGGGTCCGCGGTGATCTGCACCGACGGGCGGGCCTCCTCGCGCGTCCAGCTCTCGACGAACGCGTGGAACGGCGCGAGGTCCTCGGGGTGGATCACGCGATCGATCCGGACCGCGCCCGGGCTGGTGCGCGTGCGTCGCTCGATGATCCGCACGGTGACCTCGGTGGGCGCGACGACCACGCCGGCGCTGCGCGCGAGCCGGACCTCGGCGAGCCCCGCGCGCTGGCCCTCGTACCGCGTCGACGGCCGCGGTGGAGAGCACGGATCGCAGTGGAAGCCTTCGCCGCCGCGGACGTCGAGCGTCTCGGCGCCGGCGAGCGCGTCGTCGCGGCTGTCCGTGGCGTACGGGTAGCTCGCGTAGCGCGTCGCGGTCCACTCCCACTCCTTGCCGAGCAGATCGGGCGCGACGCCGAGCCGCGCCGCCCACTCCCACTCGGCGGCGGTGGGCAGCCGCGCGTGCGCGCCGTACGCGTGGAGCAGCGCGGCGTCGAACGTCATGGCCTCGGGCTCCTGGCGGACCGTGATCAGGTACGGCGCCAGGTGGACCACCGCGACCGGGACCTCGTCGGGCGCGCCGCCGCCGTCGACGTCGCCGATCCGGACGTCGCCGCCGGGGATGAACACGAACCCGTCACGCCGCTCCGGCGTGGGCAGCGCGATCGTCCGCGACGCGCCGGCGCCGAGCGAGATGACCGCGTAGGTGTACGTCGTGCCGCCGACCTCGTAGCGCAGCCGCTGCGGACCGCGCGGCACCGCGAGCTGGCCGGTCGCGAGCAGCGCGTGGTCGACGAGCGCCGCGCCGTCGGGGAGCTCGACGGTGAGCAGCTCGCAGTCGCACGCCTGGGCCGCGGTGACGGCGGCCTGCTGATCCGCCATCGGGTCGGGCTGCTTGGTCGGCCACAGCAGCACGCCGATGACGATCACCACCGCGATCACGATGACCGAGATCCACGGCCACTTCCGGACCCGGTCGTCGTCCACCGGAGGGGCGGGCGCGACCGGCGGCGGCGCGAGCGCCTCGAGCAGGGCCTCCATCGACGGCCACCGATCGTCGGGCTCGACCTGCAGGCCGCGCAGCACCGCGACGTGGATCCAGGCGGGGACCTCGCGGTCCGCGGGCGGCGGCGAGAGCGCGCCCGCCTCGGCGTTGCGGCGGATCGCGTCGTAGGTGTCGCCGGCGAACGCGCGCACGCCGTACAGCGCCTCGTACAGCGTGGCGCAGAACGCGAACTGATCCGTGCGCGCGTCGGTCGAGGGATCGCCGCGATGCTGCTCGGGCGACATGTACCGGGGCGTGCCCATGACGTCGCCGGTGCGGGTCAGGCTCTGGTGCAGCGGCGAGCTCGACGAGCCGAGCGGCGCCGCGCGCTCGTCCGGAGCCGCCACCGGCGGCGGCATCAGCGTCGCGTCCATCGCGCTCGGCGCGGGTCCGGGATCGGTGCGCTCGAGGTCGCCCGCGGCGGGCCGCGCGCCGTGCAGGCCGGCGAGGCCGAAGTCGGTGACGAGCACGCGGCCGTCGGCGTCGATCAGCACGTTCTCGGGCTTGAAGTCGCGGTGGACGAGGCCCGCGGCGTGGGCGGCGATCAACCCGCGGCCCGCCGGCTCGAACATCGCCAGCACCTCGGCGGCGGACGCGCGCGGGTGCGCCTCCATCCACGCGCGCAGCGTGCCGCCCGGCACCAGCTCCATCGCGACGTAGAACCGTCCGTCGTGCGTGCCCGCCTCGTGCACGGTCACGACGTTGGGGTGACGGAGGCGCGCCATCGCCTGCGCCTCGCGCATCAGCCGCGTCCGGCCGACCGAGCCGCCGCCGTCGTCGTGGAGCAGCTTGATCGCGACCCGGCGATCGAGCTCCGGGTCGTGCGCGGCGACCACCAGGCCCATGCCGCCGCGGCCGAGCGGGCCGTCGACGACGAACCGGCCGATCATTTTCGGCGGAGCTGCGTGTGGAGGGGCCTGCGGCTCGGTCGCGGCGACGGTGGCGCCGAGCTCGGGGTCGTCGGTGCTCATCGCTCGGCCACCACGAAGTCGACGCGATCGTGCACGCCGGCCGGGCCGGGCTCGCACGGATCGCCGAGCGCGCCGCCGATCAGCGCCTGCTTGGCGCGCGCGACGCCGCCGTCGATCGGCGTGGCCTCCAGCGGGACCGCGGCGCCGTGCCCGAACACGCGCACCCGCGCAGGATCGACGCCGAGCGCGAGCATCCGGGCGCGCAGCGTCTCGGCGCGGCGCTCGGACACCGCCTGCGCGTCGAGCGTGGCCGGCGCGACGTGGGCGTGGATCTCCACGCCGATCCGTTGCTCGCGGACGATCCGCGCCACGGTCTCGACCATCGGCCCGCTGGTCGCGCGGAGCTGGTCGCCGTCGAAGCAGATCTGGTCGAGCACCTCGACCTCGTCGGAGGTCGTGATGCAGCGCGCGGGCTCGCCGGTGTAGGCCGGCACCGGGTGCCACCGGATCGTCACGCGCTCCGCGCCGGGCGCGGCATCGATGACCTCGATCCGCGTTGGCGCGACGCCCGCGGCCTCGAGCGCGAGCTTCGCGGGGCACCACGTCGCGGTCTGCTCGAGCTGCAGCGCGGGGGGATCGTCGAGCGCGCCCCACGCCTCGACGAACTGGTGGAGCGCGCGCAGATCCACCGGGTGCACGACGTCCTCGGAGCGCTCGATCCGACCTTCGCGCGTCGACTGGCGCACGACCCGCACCGCGACCTCGCGCGGCGGCTCGATCGACGACGCGGACCGCGCCAGCCGCAGCTCGGCCTGGCCGGTGCGCTGCGCCTGGAGCCGGCGCGACGCGCGCGGCGCGTCCGCGGGATCGCCGGCGCACGGCTGCGCGCCCCCGCCGCAGTCGGCGAGCTGGCCGCCGCGCACCTCGATCGTCGCGCCGCCGGCGTACGCGTCGTCGCGGCCGTCGTCGGCGTACGGGTACGCGACGTAGCTGGTCGCGGTCCACTCCCAGCGATCGGTGAGCGCGCGCGACACCACGCCGAGGCGCACGGCCCACTCCCACTCGGCGGCGGTGGGCAGGCGCGCGTGCGCCGCCCGCGCGCGCGGCCGGGCGTCGGCGAACGTCACCATCCCGGGCTCCTCGCGCGCCGCGATCAGGTACGGCGCGAGGTGCACGACCGCGACCGGCTGCTCGTCGAGGGCGCCGCCGCCATCGAGATCGCCGACCGGCACGTCGCCGCCCGGGACGAACACGTAGCCGTCGCGCTGCTCGGGCGCGGGCAGCGCGATCGTCCGCGACGCGCCGAACCCGCCGCTGCGCACGGCGTAGGTGTGCGGCGCGCCGTCGACCACGTAGGTGACGCGGTGATCGCCGCGCGGCAGCGCGACCTGCCCGGTGGCGAGCGGCTTCGTCTCGCCGAGCGTCGCGCCCGCCGGCAGCGTGAACGTGACCAGCTCGCAGTCGCACGCGCGGGCCGCGACCTCGGCGGCGCGCCGCTTCGCGTCGGGGTCGACGCGATCGCGCGGCCACGCGACGACGCCGATCGCCACCGCGGTCGCGACGCCGACCGAGCCGATCGCGATCCACCGCCGTCGCGCCGGCGGCGGCGCGGGCGGGGTCAACGCGGCGAGCAGCGCGTCCATCGTCGGCCAGCGGTCGTCGGCCTCGGGCCGCAGCCCGCGCAGCACGGCGTCGCGGATCGCCGGCGGCACGTCGCGCTCGCGCGGCGGCGGCGAGACGGTGCCCTCGAGCGCGTGCTGGCGGATCACCTCGTAGGTCTCGCCGGCAAAGGTCTTGACGCGGAACAGCGCCTCGTAGAGCGCGGCGCAGAACGCGAACTGATCGCTGCGGGCGTCCGTCGCCGCGGCGAGGTGCTGCTCCGGCGCCATGTATCGCGGCGTGCCCATCACGTCGCCGGTCCGGGTCAGCGTCGACGCGTTGGCCGAGGCACTGATGGGCGGCACGGCGCCGACCATCGTCGACTCGAACTGGCTCGGCGCGAGCGCGGGATCCGGCGGCGGCAGCTCGGCCGCGGCGCGCGGCGCATCGCCGAACCCGGCGATCCCGAAATCGGTCACGAGGACGCGATCGTGCTCGTCGACCATCACGTTGTCGGGCTTGAAGTCGCGGTGGACCAGGCCCGCCGCGTGCGCCGCCGCCAGGCCGCGGCCCGCCGGCACGAACCGCGCGAGGATCTCCGCGCAGCTCGCCTCGGGGTGACGCTCGAGCCACGCGCGCAGCGTCCCGCCGGGGACGAGCTCCATCGCGACGAACACGTCGCCGTCGTGGTTGCCGACCTCGTGCACGGTCACGACGTTGGGGTGACGCAGCCGCGCCATCGCCTGCGCCTCGCGCAGCAGGCGGCCGCGGCCGGCGCTGCCCTCACCGCCGTCGTCGTGGAGCAGCTTGATCGCGACCTTGCGATCGAGATCCGGATCGTGCGCGGCGAGCACGACGCCCATGCCGCCCTCGCCCAGCACCGCGTCGACGACGAACCGCCCGATCTTGCGGGGCGCGGGCTCCGGCGCCCGCGCGCCGCGCTTCCCCGCCCGCGTCGCGTCGTCGGTCACCCGACGACGATAGCATCAGGCCGCGCGCAGCCGCCCGCGCAGCTCGCCGGTCTCGCCGAACAGGCGGTCGCGCCAGACGGCGAGCAGCGCGTCGGTGTCGCGATCGTTCGGGTGGAACCCGGGCTTGAAGTACGCGAAGTACGCGGCGAGCGTCTGCCACGCGTGACCCTTGCGGAGCCACAGGCGCATCAGCCCGCGCCACTTCCACGGCTTCCACAGGAGGCCCCGCTCGCGCGCGAAGCTCGCGTGCACCCACGCGAGCTCGGCGAAGAAGATGATCGTCGTCAGCACCATGACCGACGAGCGCACGAGGTAGCCGCCGCCGGTGTGCCGGTAGACGTCGAACGCGACCGCCTTGTGCTCGCTCTCCTCGAGCGCGTGCCACACCCACAGTGGCCGCACGCTGGGGTCGAGATCGTCGCGCATCGAGCCGTCGCGCAGCAGCAGCTCGGCGAGGATCGCGGTGAAGTGCTCGAGCGCGCAGGTCGCGGCGAGCTGGCCGCGCGCGGGCACGACCTTGCGGACGAGGCCGAGCAAGCGGCGAAGGCCGGCCTCGCGCCGCGGCGCCGATCGCAGGCCCTGCGCCTCGCACAGCTCGTTGAACGCGCGGTGCTCGCGGCCGTGCATCGCCTCCTGGCCGATGAACCCCGCGACCTCCTCGCGGAGCCGCGGATCGGTGATCCGATCGCGGTAACGCTTCACCGAGTCGACGAAGAACCGCTCGCCCTCGGGGAACAGCAGCGACAGCGCGGCGAGGTGCGTGGTCAGGAACGGGTTGGCCTGACACCAGTCCTGGGGCACCTGCGCGGGGTCGAACGGGACGTCGACGTTGCGGCGGGGGATGTCCATGTCTCGAGGATGGGTTCCCGTGCCGCCTCCTTATAGATGATGGCGAGCCCTTTGGTTATCATCTGGGGCCACGTGAGCGACCTCCCCGCCGCCTATGCCCTCGAGGTCGTCGAGCTCGCCGGCCGCCTCGGCGCGCCGGAGGACGCGTTGCTGCGAGGCATCGGCCTGACCCAGGGCAAGCTGCGCGATCCGTCGGCGCGGGTGTCGCTCGATCAGTGCGCGGAGCTGGTGTCGCGCGCGACGCGGCTGACCGGCGAGCCGGGGCTCGCGCTGTACATGGGGATGCAGATGCGACTGTCGTCGCACGGCTTCCTCGGGTTCGCCGCGATGACGGCGGGCACGGTGCGCGAGGCGATCGAGCTCGCGGTGCGGTTCGCGGGCACGCGGACGACCGCGCTCGCGCTGTCGCTGTTCGTCGAGGGCGACACCGCGTCGCTGGTGATCGAAGAGCGCGCGTCGCTCGGCACGCTGCGCGAGTTCGCGGTGATCGCGCTGATCGTCGAGCTGTGGCAGCTCGGCAACGCGTTGACCGGCAAGCCGCTCGGCGGCGCGGCCGAGTGCGCGTTCCCGACGCCCGCGTTCGTCGCGAAGATGCCGATGCTCGCCGGGCTGGTGCGGTTCGATCAGCCGGCGAACCGCCTGGTGTTCGCGGCGCGGCTGCTCGACCTGCCGCTCAAGACCGCGGACCCGGTGGCGATGCAGCTCGCGCGCGAGCAGTGCGAGCGTCAGCTCGCCGCGCTCGTCGACGCCGGGTTCCCGGGCCGCGTGCGCGGCGCGATCATCGGCGACGGCCGCACCGGCTTCCACGCCCTCCCCGAGGTCGCGAAGCGCCTCCACGTCTCGACCCGCACGCTCAAGCGCCGCCTCGCGGCGTGCGGCACCACCTTCTCCACCCTCGTCGACGACGAGCGCCGCCAGCGCGCGCTCCTCCTCCTCGAGGATCGCGCGCTCGCCATCGGCGACATCGCGGGCCGCCTCGGCTACACCGAGCTCCCCAACTTCACGCGGGCCTTCAAGCGCTGGACCGGCGTGACGCCCGCGGCCTATCGCGAGCAGCGAAGACCCAGCGGTTAACGCCAAGGACGCCAAGGCCGCCAAGCTGAGATCCAGAGGGTTTTCGGCCGTCTGGTGCACGGAGGGAGAGCGACAACTCCCTCCCTGCATCAGACGGCCGAAAACCATCTGAGTCTCAGCTTGGCGTCCTTGGCGGCCTTGGCGTTAACCGCTGGGTCTGATCAGTCGTCGTCGCCCTCGTCGCCCGGGCAGGCGGGCAGCGCCTTCGTGACCGCGGGGGCGACGAGGAGATCGAGGTCGGCGGCGATGTTGTCGGTGCGGAGGCCGGGAGGGCCGGTCATGTCGGCGGCGCCAGCGCCGAGGGGGCCGGACCACATCAGCTTGTTGTCGACCCACGCGAGGAGCTCGTCGCCGCGGATCTCGGCGTGGAGCGTGTGGGTCTCGCCGGGCACGAGCGCGGGCACCTTGCGGTTCCGCTTCGCCTTGACCTTGGTGTAGCCGTTCGCGCCGCACTCGGCGTGCGTGTGCTTGCCGGGGTTGCGCTTGATCGAGACCTCGAGGCCCGGCTCCGGCTCGATCCGCCACATCACGTAGACCAGGTTGCAGCCGTCCTCGGCGCGGAGCTTGAGGCCGAGCTGGCGGCGGAGCTGGCCCGAGGCGAGCAGCACCGACTCCTCGCTCGGCCCGCCGTAGGTGAACTTCAGCGCCGCCGCGTCGCCGCGCGCCGCCGGCGCGACCGCGCGCACGGTGGGATCCTCGATCCGGAGGTGGCCGTTCTCGGCGCCGAGCGCGCCGTGCGTCACGCACAGCGCCTCCTGCGGCGTCGCCTTGACGCCGACCGCCGGCCGCCGCGGTTTCGCGTCCTTCTGACACGCGGAGTAGCCGACGACGAGGCCCGCGAGGCCCCCTGCGATGTGCCAACCCTTGAGCTTCACGGTGACTCCTCTCCGAGAATCTCGCGCAGGCTCGCCGCGTGCGCGGCGTGGTACGCGTGCTCGGCGCTCGCCTTGACCCAGTCGAACCACACGGTCTGTCGGTAACGCTTGGCCTCGGAGCCGCCGAGATCGTCGAGCGCGTCGAGCTGCTGCTTCAGATCCGCCGCGAGGATGCCGGTCTCCTCCTCGCGCTTGCTCTCGATCACCAGCAGCGAGCGCATCCGGGTGTCGGTCGACGCCATCTCGGCGCCGGCCTCCTCGCGGATCAGCCGCGCTTGCCCGCGCGCCGCGCGCTTGTTGCCGCTGCCCTGGAACAGCACGCCGAGGTTCACGCCCACGGTCACGACCGCGAAGTACGGCGAGTCGTCGTCGCCGCCCGCGAACTTGTCGAACCCGAAGCGGAAGCTGACGTCGATCGCCTTGGCGCGGCGCAGCGCCGCCTCCTGCTGCTCGACCTCGGCGTCGGCGGCGTAGTACGCGTCCATCGCGCGCGCGTTCGACTTGCTCGCGGGCGCCGGCAGCGCGTCGAGCTGACGCTGCGTGTCGGCGGCGAGCTCGCGCAGCTCGTCGACCCGCAGCCGCGTCGCGGTGACCTCCTGCGCGGTCGCGCGCCGCTTGTCGAGATCGGCGTCGGCGGCGGCGAGCATCTTGTCCGCCTTGGCCATCGCGTCGCCGAGCACCGCCGCCCGCGCCTCGAGCGCGCGGTACGTGGTGTCGCCTTGCACCTGCTCGAGCGCCTCGTGGCGCTTGCAGTCCGCCTTCGCCCGCTTCTTGGTGACGATGCCCTCGTAGATCCCGCTGAGCCGGTAACGCAGCCCGGCGGTGATCCGGACATCGTTGGCGGTGCTGTCGGGCACCATCACGGTCTCGGGCTGATCCACGTAGCCGAAGCTCGCGAACAGGTCGGGCGCGAACAGCGTCGCGCTCTGCGCGTCGGCGACGCCCTGGACGTGCTCGCAGTAGGCGTCCGGAGGTTCCGCGCGTGCAGTCCCGGCGAGGACCGTCAGCAGGGTGGCGGTGATGGGGATGCGCATCTAGAGGAACAGCGGGCTTCCGCCCACGAACAGCACGTCCTTCTCGGCGGCGGCGTCCTCGTCGAGATCGAGCTCGACGAGCTGGCCGCGGACGATCTTCTCGCGGTGCGGGTGCTTGAACGTCACCTCGCCCGGCAGGACCTCGATCACGCTGCCCACGCGGTGGCAGAAGATCATCTCGAGCTTGCAGGAGTGCAGCTCCGCGCCCGGCGAAAGGTTCTGCATGTTGTCGTAGGGCACGAACGCGACCTGCGCCTCGTCGGCGAGCGCGCGCAGGTACGGCGACGACCGCAGGCCCGCGAGCACCTCGTCCTGGCGGATCAGCGCGGCCTGCAGCGCCTCGCGGTCCTCGATCGCCTTGAGCGACTCGAGCCGCGACTGCTGGTACTCCTGCTTGATCTGGAGGACCTCGAAGCTGAGCGCCTCCTCGCCGCCGGTCTCGTTGAGCAGATCCTCCAGCGCGCCGGCCTCGGTCTCGAGCTCCTCGGCGCGGGTCTCGTACTCGGCTTGGCGCTCGGCGAGCGACAGGTTCGAGCCGGAGATCTGCGCGAGCTGGAACTTGCCGTTGAGCATGTCGCTGCGATCGATCATCCCGGCCGCGTACTCGCGCTTCATGCGGCGGCGCGACTCGCTGGCGTACGCCGCGTTCGAGCTCTCGATCTTCTTGCGCGTGCCCTCGTAGCCCTGCGCGAGCTTGCGCACGCGGGTCAGCGCGGCCTTGCGGCCCTCCATGTCGGCGCGGACCGCCTTGACGAACTCGGCCTGGAACTCCTGCTGCAGCTCGATGTTGCGATCGGCCTGCGAGAGGTCGGCGATGATCCGATCGCGGACGCCCTCCTGCTCGGCGACCTGCGCCTCGAGCGCGAGGACGCGCTCGTCGCTGCGCGACACCACCATCGGCTGGATCCACGAGTCACTGACGAAGTAGAACGCCGCGGTCGCGATGTACGAGACCAGGATGACGACGATGATCGAGAGCACCACGAACCCGAGCGCGCGGTACGTGTTGACCAGCAGCTTCGCCGTGTTCTTCTGCGCGTCCGCCTTCGGGCCCAGGCCCAGCGCCTCGAACACGGCCCACGGCGACGCGACGCTCGGCGGCGACGCGACGGGATGCTGCGCCGCGACCACCGGCTCCACCACCTTGGGCGGCGGGCTGACGATCGTCTGATCGTTGCCCGGCGCCGGCAGGAACACGGCGGGCAGTGACGCCGACGACGACGCGCGCGGCACCTGCCGCTCCGGCTTCGGTAGCACGGGCAGCGGCGCGGGCGCCGGCTCGAGCTTGCGCGCGGTCGCGACCGCGGCCATCGGCGCGGTCGACGCCGACGGCGCGAACTTCGGTGCGGGCTGCAACGGCGCCGCCTGCGGCAGCGCCGGCAGGGAGGCGACGGCGCGGGAGGTCTTCGCGACGGGCGCCGCAGCCTGCGGCATCGGCGCGACGCCCGGCGGCGGCGCGCCGGGCGCCCGGCCGACGAACTGGATGACGTTGCTCGAGCGCGGCTCGGGAACTTTCCTGCGCGGGCGAGAGCCAGCGCTGCCCTCGGCGAAGCGGATCGCCTGGGGGGCGGCCATCACCTCGGTCCGATCGTGATCGGAGAACTCCGAGCGGGGGTCGGCGCGGCGGCGAGGATCGGGCGACTTGGGTTCGGGCATGACCTGCTCGGGTGAAGGGTCCGGCTCGAAGGCGAGACTGCACGGCGTGGGCCACGAGGAATCGCGCGGAGTTCGTGGATCCACATGGAGGCGGTGTGGGACGCGAGGCTCCAACCCTGGGGTCGCGATCCTTCGATCGCGCATGACAGCCCCGCGACATTCCCCTGTGACTCCGAGGAGCTGTCCGGAAGTTGCGCAGTCCCCGAGGTCGGCATCGCTCTTGCGATGGCGTCCGGCACGCGCCGTGGACCTCCCGATCTACCTCTTCATCTTCATCGTGTTCCTGAACCGCTACGTGTTCGGGCTCTACCTCTCGCTCGCGAAGGGCAAGAAGTTCGACGAGAAGATCGAAGGCTTCGAGCCGACGGTCACCGTGGTGGTCCCGCTGTTCAACGAAGGCAAGTCGATCTACGAGACGATCGCGAGCCTCTCGAAGCTCGAGTACCCACGCGACAAGCTGCGGATCACGATCGTCGACGACTGCTCCACGGACGACAGCTACGACTGGGCGTGCAAGGGCGCCAAGGACTTCCCGAACGTCACGGTCCTGCGCAACCCCGTCAACATGGGCAAGCGCAAGGGGATCAACCACGCCGTCCGGGAGACGGACAGCGAGATCATCGTGTCCGTCGACTCCGACGTGATCGTCTACCCGACGGCGCTCAAGGAGCTGATCGCCCGGTTCACCGCGCCGGACGTCGTCGCGGTGGGCGGTCGCATCCACGTCTCGAATCCCAACGAGAACTGGCTGACCAAGCTCCAGACGATCAAGTACTACTTCGGCCAGGAGCACCTGAAGAACCTCGAGCGGTCGCTGCAGAGCGTGATGTGCCTGTCGGGCTGCCTCACCGCCTATCGCCGCCACGTCCTGATCCAGCTCGAGCCGATCCTCGAGAACCGCAACATCCTCGGCGTGCCGATCAAGTACGGCGAGGACCGGTTCCTCACCCGCCAGATCGTCAAGCACGGCTATCGCACCGTCATGACGATGGACGCGATGTGCTTCACCAAGGCCGCCGTCGATCTCAAGGGCTACTTCAGCCAGCAGCTGCGGTGGAAGCGCTCGAACATCGTCGACTTCGGCGGCGGCATCACCCACGCGTGGCGGCTGCACCCGCTGCTGTGCATCCAGTACCTGTCGATGATGATGCTGCTGCTCGTGTATCCGTTCCTGATCGTGCAGCACGTCCTCGAGGGTGAGTTCCTCGACCTCGCGATGATGCACCTCGGGGTGATCGCCGCGTTCAGCATGGTCTATTACTTCTCGCCGTCGGTGCGGAAGCTGCCGCCGTGGCTGCGCGTGCACCCGATCGCGTTCCTGCCGATGACCGTGCTGATGCCGGTGGCGTACCTGATGCTCACGCCGCTCGGCCTGTTCACGCTCGACACCGCGAGCTGGGAGACGCGTGGCCACCTGCAGGGCGCAGCGCCGAAGCCCGCGGCGGGTGCGCCGTGATCGTCGCCGCGCATCAGCCGTCGTACCTGCCGTGGCTCGGCTACCTCGACAAGATGGCCAAGGCCGACCTGTTCGTCGTCATGGACGACCTGCAGTACGAGTCGCAGAACTTCCAGAACCGCAACCGCCTCAAGCTCGCGGGCGGCGCGACCTGGCTGACCGTGCCGCTCGAGAAGGGCTCGCAGAAGGACCGGATCTGCGACAAGCGGATCCAGAACGCGTCCTCGGCGAAGGAGCACTGGCAGCGCAAGACGTGGCTGACGATCAAGACGAACTACGGCCGCGCCGCGCACTTCGCGCCGTACGCCGCGGAGCTCGAGGACCTGTACACGCGGCCGTGGACCAAGCTCGTCGATCTCGACCAGCACGTCCTCGGGCTCGCGCGCGAGTGGCTCGGGATCACCGGGCCGCTCCTGCGGTCGAGCTCGCTCGACCTCCAGGGTGAGAAGACCGATCGCATCATCGACCTGTGTCGCAAGGTCGGCGCGAAGGTCTACCTGTCCGGCCGCGGCGGCTCGACCGACTACCTCGACGTCGACGCGCTCAAGCGCGCCGGCATCACGGTGATGTGGCAGCAGTTCCAGCACCCCGTGTATCCGCAGCGCTACCCGTCGCTGGGCTTCGTGCCCTACCTCGGGTTCCTCGATCTGGTCCTCAACTGCGGCCGGGACAGCCGCGACATCCTGCTCGGCTCCGTCGAGCAGCGCTACGCCGAGGCCTGACATGAATCGCATCCTCGAAGACAAGGGTGGCCGTGTGCTCGCGTTCGGGGCTCACCCCGACGACCTCGAGGTCGGCGCGGGCGGCCTGCTCGCGCGGCTCTCGAACGAGGGCGCCGACGTGACGATGGCGATCGTCTCGATCCCGAACAACGCCGAGCAGCGGACGCTCGAGGCGCGCGCCGGCGCCAAGGTGATCGACGCCGAGCTGTTCATCTGCTTCGAGGAGCGCCAGGCCCGCGTCGAGGACATCCCGATGCACGAGCTGGTGCGCCGGTTCGATCAGCTCGTCGCCGACGTCAAGCCCGACCTGGTGATCACGCACTCCGCGCACGACCTCCACTGGGACCACAGCCTGGTCAACCGCGCGACCGTCTCGGCGCTCCGCCGCACGCCGTGCGATCTGCTCGCGTTCCTGTCGTCGCCCGAGATGAACGCGCAGTCGCGCACCTTCGGTCAGTGCTTCGCCGACATCTCGACGACGATCGAGCAGAAGATCACCGCGATCTCCGCCCACACCTCGCAGCTCCCCAAGCTCGACGTCGACTCCTCCCGCGACCTCGCCCGCGCCATGGGCCGGATCTCCGGCTACGGCTACGCCGAGACCTACGAGGTCCTCCGCGTCCGCGTCTGACCCAGCGGTTAACGCCAAGGACGCCAAGGCCGCCAAGGTCAGACGCCAAGCTCAGAACCCAATTGGGTTCTCAGCTTGGCGTCCGAACTTGGCGGCCTTGGCGTCCTTGGCGTTAACCGCTGGGTCTACGGCCGCCGATGGCTGCCTCGGCACACCACAGGAGGCCGCTGATCGCGACCGCGACGGGGACGATGAGGACGGCCTGCGCGAGCGAGGAGGAGTCGGAGATCGCGCCGATCAGCGGCGGCGAGGGGACGTCGCCGAACAGGTGGATCGAGAAGATGCTGAGCGCGACGGCGCTCGCGCGCTCGGCGGGCGCGACGACGTTGAGGATGACGGAGTTGATCGGGCCGGTCGACGCGAACAGGAGGATCTCGGCCACGATCACCGCGGTCATGTAGACCTCGGGGCGCGGGTCGGTGAACACGAGGTACGCGAGCGGCGCGGCGGCGAGCGTGGTCAGGCCCGATAGCCACAGGTACGCCTGCGGGTTGCGCCGCAGCCACAGGTCGCCGATCCAGCCGCCGAGGAAGGTGCCGACGAACCCCGTGCCGACGAGGATCGCGCCGAACTGCGTCGTCGCCTCGCCCTGCGGGACGTCGCGCACCCGGTGCAGGAACGACGGCATCCAGTACGCCATGCCGCCGAGCGCGAACGTGTACGCGGCGTAGCCGAGCACCGTCATCACGTACGGGCGGTTGCGGAGCAGTGATCGGTAGGTGGCACCGATCGCCACGGGCGTGGCGGGCGAGGGCCCGTCCTGGCCGCCGCGCGGTGGATCCGGGAGGCGGAGCGCGAGCAAGGCGAGCAGGATGCCGGGTGCGCCGGCGAGGAAGAACGCGGCGCGCCAGCCGAGCGCGCTGTCGACCAGGCCACCGAGCACGAAGCCGAGCGCCGAGCCGACGGGGATCGCGGCGAAGAACACGGCCATCACCCGGCCACGCACCTTCTTCTCGAACAGGTCGGCGAGCAGGCCGGGCGCGATCGTGCCGTATGCGGCCTCGCCGATCCCGACCATCGCGCGCGCGAAGAACAGCGACACGAACCCGACCGCGAACCCGCCGAGCACGGTGGCGACGCTCCAGATCAGCACGCCGAGCGCGATCAGCCGCGGTCGGCCGCGGCGGTCGCCGAGCACGCCGAAGAACGGCGACGTCGCCATGTAGACGACGATGAACCCGCTCATCAGCAGGCCGGCCTCGGTGTCGCTGAGGCCGAGGCCGTCGGGCCGGCGCAGCGTCTCGACCAGCGCCGCGACGACGTACCGGTCCAGGTAGTTGAACAGGTTGATGAGCGTCAGGATCGCGAGCGCGCGGCGAGCGGTCACGGCGCGACCGTATCAGGCTCGGGCTGCCGCAGGCGCAGCGTGACGGTGACCTCGGGCTCGCGCGAGTCGCCGTCGGCGTCGACCGCGGGCGGGAAGCGCCAGCCCTTGATCAGCGACGTGAGGCAACCGGCGCGCGCCGCGTCGTCCAGCTCGGCGCCCAGCTCGGCGCGCGCGTCGACGGTCTTGCCGTTGCGCTTGACCGTGAACACGAGCTTCACGGTGCCGTCGTTCACGCACCGCTTGATCGCGGCGAGGTGCTCGCGCTCGATCTTGGTGGCGACGAGCTCGCCCGTCAGCGAGCTGTCGAGGTTGACCGACACCTGCACCTCGGCGAACGCGCCGTGCGCGTCGCGCGCCGCCTCGATCTGCTCGATCACACTCGTGCCCAGGATCACGTCGGTGTAGAGCTCGGCCTCGCCGGCGCGCCGCACCGCCGCCATCACCGGGACGAACACGGCGGCCGTCACGTCCTCGCTCGCCATCAGCGTGATCCGGCGGCTCGCCGCGGTGCGCGTGCGTCCGGTCCAGCGCCGCTCGACGATCTCGCCCAGGGTCTCCTGCAGCTTCGCGCGCGCCTCGGCGGGTTCGGTCAGCGCGACCCGCAGCGCGGGCTGCGCGAGCGTGCCCTCGGCGCCGCTGAGCGAGAACAGCGTGATCGTGTCCTCGGACAGCCCGACGACCATCTGCTCGAGCGGCTCCGCCGGATCGTCGGGGCGCACCGACGCCGTGTCGGGCAGCACGATCGGCACGATGCCGCGGCCACCGTCGGCGGACGCCACCAGCGCGAACCGGTGGTAGCTGGCCTTCACCGTCGACATCACGTCGAACACCACGCGATACGGCGTCTCCGGATCGAGGATCAGCGTCAGCGAGCCGGGCCGCAGATCCGCGAGCGGCTGGATCTGCTCGGCGAGCGCGTCGAGCGCGACCTCGGTGTCGCCCGACAGCATCAGCTTGCCCTCGGTGATCACGATCGTCGCGCGCGCGTCGAGCGACTCGAGCTGCGCGGTCCCGACCTCCGGCACCGGCCACGGCGCGAGGACGTCGAACACCGGACAGGTGTCGAGCCCCGCCTTCGCCTTGGCCTCGGCGAGCATCTTGCGGCGGTCGAGGCCGCCGGCGCCGCCGAGCGCCTCGATCAGCGCGAGGCCCTCGGCGTTCGTCACCTTCTCCTCGGCCCACCGCGACATGATCGCCGGCCGCTCCGCGGGCGAGGCGGTCGCGAACCCGGGCGCGTCGTCGACGTGGCAGACGATGTCCACCGCGTCGCGGTAGCTCTGCCCGGGCTTCGACTTCGCACACGCGGCGACGGCCACGATGACCGGCAGGATCCAGCGCCTCATCGCGGCGATCGTGCATCATCGGCTCCGTGCCCGCCACCGTCCGGCTCGCCTCGATGCTGGTCCTCGTCGCCGCGTGCGGTGACGATCTCGCGCCGCCGATCCCCGAGGACGTGGTGGATCCGTGCGCCGCGGCCGGCTACTGGCCCCACGGCGTCCGGTCCGCGACCCTGCCGATCGAGGTCCGCTTCCCCGACGACGTGACCGACGCGCGCGCGCGCGACGTGCTCGCGCTGCTCGAGGACGACTGGGAGATCGAGCACGGCGTGCTCGGGTTCCGCGAGCCGATCGCGGTGCCGGGCTGCGGCGACGACGACGACGCGCTCGACGTGTTCCTGTGGCCCGGGACGGACGAGGCCTACGTCGAGGGGCTGGTGCCGATCGACAGCACCGCGCACGACGACTGGGCGACGATCATCGTGATCGATCCCGATGGGCTGTACGGCGGCGACGAGCTCGCGACCACGCTCGCGCACGAGCTCAACCACGCGTCCCAGGCCGCCGACGACTGGTACGAGCCGATCGCCGTGTTCGAGGCGTCGGCGACCTACGTCGAGCTCGCGGTGGTCGGTGACGAGGACGTCCGCGCCGTGACGTTCGCCGACTTCCAGGCGCAGCCCGGCTGGGCGTTCGACCACGACGACGGCTACGAGACCTGGTCGATGTACGGCGGCGCGCTCTACCTCCAGGTCCTCGCCGCGATCGCCGACGACGAGGCCGTGGTCGGCGCGATCTGGGAGGGCATGCGCAACACCGGCCCGGCCAACGAGCCCGACTGGGCCGACGCGGTCGCGGCGGTGGTCGCGCCCCGCACGCTCGAGGACACGTTCCTCGAGCTCGCGATCTGGCGCTGGTACGTCGGCGCGCACGACGACGGCGCGCACCTCGACGACGCCGCCGCGATCCCCGAGCCCGCGATCGCCGGCGCCGCCTCGCCCGGCGTGACCCGGGTGCCGCTCGGCACGATCGATCCGCTCGGCATGGCCTACGTGACGCTGACCGGCGTCGGCACCGCGACGATCTCGGTCGAGGGGCTCGGCGACGAGCTCGCCGCGCGCCTGCTCGTCCTGCCCGGGGTCGCGGGCGACGCCGACGAGCTCACGACGACGGTCACGCTCGACGGCACGCCCCGCACCCTCGCGATCGTCGTCGTGCCGACGGTCCCGTACGATCCCGAGACCGCGCCCGCGCCCGCGGCGCTGACGCTCGCGCTCACCTGGAGCTGACTACTCGCCGCACTCCTCGGCGATCTCGTCGGTGAACGAGCTCATCGCGACGTGGTCGTAGGACCCGGTCGCGGGGTCGTAGGTCGCGACGCCGTCGAGGAACGCGAGCTCGGGCCAGCCGTCGCCGTCGGTGTCGGCCGCGCTGCGGAGGACGAGGTCGGGGTCGTCGAGCACGACGTCGCCGACCTTCTTGCCTTCGACCGGGTAGATCACGGTGACGCCTGGGATGCCGTAGCACTCCTGCTCGCCGCGCCAGGCGTACGCGAGCTGGGCCTTGCCGTCGGGCGAGGACAGCAGCTCGACCTGCACGTCCTGGAGGTCGTACTCGTCGAAGCCACCGTCGAGCTTCAGCTTGGCGAGCACGGCCTTGGTGACGTCGGCGGGCGCGTCCGCCATCGCCCACGCGGTCGCGGCGGGCGCCGAGGCGAGCTGCGCCCACGTGCCCTTGCAGCCGCCGGTGAGGCGCCCGACGAGCGCGGCGCCGTTCGCGAGCACCGCCTCGGCGACCGAGGCTTCGTCGCTGCCGTTGGCGGTGACGGTGGCGTACGTGACCTCGGCCTCCGCGTAGAGCTCGACGCGATCGACCGTCGCGGTGCACCCCGCGCCGTCGCCGCCGCCGATCCGCACCTGCTGGCCGATCCACGCCGCCACCTGCCTGGGCAGCTTCGCCGGATCCACCGTCGCGCTCGCGGTGAACGAGCCGTGACCGCGATCCGGATCGCTCCCCTCGCACTCCCAGTACCGCTCCTGGTCCGCCTCGTAGTCGGGCGGATCGTCATCGCAGGCGGGATCGCGGTCGGGGATCGAGCCCCCGATCAGCTTCGGTTCGGTGCCGTCGATGCCGGCGGTCTCGCCGCTGATCAGCACGACGCTCTCCCACACCGGGTAGAGCGGATACGTCTGGTCGAGGTCGATCGGCTTCGGCGTCTTGACGATCTTCGAGACCAGCAGCTCCTCGCGCGCGATCTTGAGCACCGATCCCTCGGCGACCACCTCGAGCACCTTGGGACCGACGTCGTGGTACTTGCCCGACGACCACTCCTGGCTGAACTTCGCGGTCGCGCGGCCGTTGCCGAGGACGATCTCCACCTCGCGCGCCGCGACCAGCATCGGGCGCGCGAACATCTTCTTGCGGTCCTTCAGCCAGCCCGCCCGATCGAGCCGCACGGTCTGCTTGCCCGAGCGCCGCACGCCCTTGAAGTCCTCGGTGAACAGCGCCGCGTACGCGGTGAACTCGCCGGCGTTCTGCGCCTCGAGCCAGCTCGTCATCAGCGCCTCGACCTGCTTGCGCTCGATCAGCGGCGCCTTCTTCGCGGCGGCCGCGCCGCCGTCCTTGTCCGCGACCGGCGCGGCGCCGCCGCCGTCGGTCGTCGCGGCCTTGGTGCCACCGCCGTCCTTGCCCGCGACCTTGGCCATCGCGCCGTCGCGCGGCGGGTCCGTCGCGGCGGGCTGATCCTTCTTGCCGCCACACGCGGCGACGAGCACGACGAGGAGCAAGCGCTTGCGCATCGCGCGCGAGCCTACCGCAGCTTCGTCGCCGGCACGCCCTCGAGCAACACCTCGCCCCGCGACCGCGCGAGCACGCGCACGCCGAGCAGCCTGCAGTCCGTGACGGTCACGCCGTCGACCTCGGCCTCGCCGAGCACCTGGATCAGGAACTGCGTGATCAGCGGCTCGTGACCGAGATCCTCGAGCAGCTCGCGCGCGACGTCGGGGTCGAGGTCGAGCGTCCCGTCGAGCTTGCCGTAGAGCAGGCGGACGCCGCCGCCGAACGGGCCGGGCATCTCGCCGCGCGAGACGCTCGGCTGATCGACGAACGTCACCGGCGTCTTGGTGTCGAAGCCCTCGAGGCCGTGGCCCGAGAACGCGAGGTGACCGGGCGAGGTCTCGGCCAGCTCGCCCGACGGAAACGTCACGACGTACGTGCCGCCGACGTAGTCGTCGACGTCGTCCGGGCCGATCACCTGGTGCCGCCAGTCGAGGACCGTCGCGTCGAGCTGCGCGCTGATGATCTGCTCGGCGGTGCGGCGGAGCAGCGGCTCGCCGGTCGCGCGGTCGACGCGCGCGCGATCGCCGATGCGCGGCAGCTCGACCGGATCGTCGGCGGAGCCGGGGGTCTCGTGGCCGGGGCACGCGGTGAGCACGACGGTGGCAAGGACGAACAGGAGGTGACGCAGGGTGTGAGCTCCGAGGTGGTTGTCCCGAAACGACGCGCGCGCGGGCCGTCCGTGAAATCGCGGATCAGCGTGCGAATCTCGCTAGTTACCGCGCGTCAGGCCGCGAGGCGTTGGCGGGCCTGCGCGACCAGCTTGTCGAGCTGGTCCTGCGGGTACGAGGCGACCCCGATCGTGTACCGGCCGGCGGCGCGCTCGAGGAACAGGGCCAGGCCGGCGCCGCGCGCCCGCGTCAGCGTCACGCCCGTGATCTCCGACCACGGCAGGACGTCGGTGCGCGACGACAGGACGACTTCAAAGCCTTCGTCGCGCACCGCCAGGCTGCTCGGGGTGTTGCGCGCCCACGCGAACGCCATCGCGAAGAACGGCACGGTCATCAGGACACAAACCCCGGTGACGGTGAGCCCGACGTTGTGGAGCGGGTACCCGACGCCGACGGCGCCGCCGCCGATCACCAGCGCGCCGATCAGCAGGCGCCTCGGGTGCTTGATGCCGAACGGCAGCCGGCGATGCACGCGGAACAGGTCAGCCATCCTCGAATTCTAATCGAAGGTCGGGGCGTTCTTGCAGAGCCCGGGTAGGATCGGGCCATGCGACGCGCCGCGCTCGGCCTCCTCTTGATCGCGGCATGTGGCGGCGGGGTGGACCACCCGGAGCTGCACTTCGACGTCACGGTCACCGGCTCGCTCCTCTATGTGACGGCGACCGAGGTCGACCGTCCCGACGCGACCAGCCAGCGCCCGTTCGCGCATCCCGACGACTGCGACGAGACCAGCGACGCGTGGAGCTGCGAGGGCGCGTGCCCGGGCCAGTGGCTCGGGGAGCTGAGCCTCGTGCGAGCCGGCGAGGTGATCGACGCGGTGCGCTACGACGCGCCGTGGGGCTCCGGGTTCGCGGTCGCGCCCGGCGATCTCGACGACGCGATCCTCGTGATCGAGGATGTCGACGGCGCCGAGGTCGAGGTGCCGCTCCCCGGCGGGTCGCTGCCCGAAGCCATCATCGACGACGTCGCCGTCACCGACGCCGGCGTGTCGCGCGAGGACGTCGCGATCACGTGGCACACCGACGCGGCCGACAGCGCCGTCGTCGAGGTCAGCGGCGGGTTCGGCGGGCCGCGCTGCCACGTCACGCGCACCGACGACGTCACGACGCTGCAGGCGTCCGCCGGCTCGACGATCGGCGTCGCGATGGTGACCGCGTTCGCCGCGCCGGTGACGGTCGAGACCGCGTTCGGCGACGCCGAGGTCTGGGTCGGCGACGCGACGTCGTTCGACTTCCGCGGTACCGCAGCTCAGTGACGGCCTCCGAGCGCACGCGTCCGTACCGTCGCGTGGCGATCGGCGCGCTGATCGTGGTGTTCGTGCTCGTCGCGGTCTACGTCTGGCAGACCGGCGCGGTGTCCGCGAGCTCGATCCGCGCGTGGCTCGAGAGCCTCGGGCCGTGGGGCCCGGTGGTGTTCCTCGCCGCGTTCGTCGGCGGCTCGATGGTCGGCCTGCCCGGGATGGCGTTCGTGATCGGCGCGCGGCTCGCGTTCGGGCCGTGGCTCGGGTTCGGGCTCGGGTACGTGGGCGGGATGCTCGCGATCTCGATGCCGTTCCTGCTCGCGCGGGCGCTGCGCCGCAAGGCGGCCAAGCCGTGGCGGCCGAAGGCCAAGCTGATCGATCGCGCGTTCGAGCAGCTCGAGACCCACCCGGTGCGCGCGATGATCGTGCTGCGGCTGCTGCTGTGGTTCAACCCGCCGGTGAGCTACGCGCTGGCGCTGGGGCCGATCCGGTATCGCGACTACGTCCTCGGCTCCGCGATCGCGCTCGCGCCGGTGGTCGCCGCCGGCAACCTCGCCACCGGCTGGTTCGTCTGACGTAGGATCGCGCGATGCCTCGCTCGATGCCTCGTTCGATGATCATCGTGCTCGCGCTCGCCGCGTGCGGGGGGGAGAAGAAGTCCGAGGAGCTGCGTGCTTCGACCTACGCGCCGGAGATCATCACGTCGAAGTACTACCGGACGCCTGGTGGCACCGCGGCGTTCCTATACCCGGAGCTCGACGACGATCTGTGGTCGTACTCGCGCGAACGCAGCCACGAGATGACCCGGCTCAACCTCACCTACAACGATGGGCGCGGCCGCTGGGCGATGTTCAGCGTCTGGTTTCCCGAGCGGGCTCCCGTGCCGCTGGAACCCGAGTCGCTCGCCGAGCTGGCGGTCCGCCCGCACGTGCAGTCAGAGGGCGG
>Ga0163144_10004147_pt1 | contig 32824 bp, 27 predicted proteins | sample OliLak19BULKMAT1_FD_123175 | JGI IMG/M metagenome (GOLD analysis project Ga0163144, IMG submission 123175) | Freshwater microbial mat bacterial communities from Lake Vanda, McMurdo Dry Valleys, Antarctica - Oligotrophic Lake LV.19.BULKMAT1 | ecosystem: Environmental > Aquatic > Freshwater >... | reverse complement strand
GCGCCGATGACGATGTGCACGGTGTTCCCCGCGCACGAGATCATGCACATGATCTGGTGGGCGCTGGCCAAGGCGGCGCCGCAGCGCTCGCTCGCCGGCTGGGGCAAGAACAGCTTCCCCAATACCTCGGGGCGCGACGCCGATGGCCTCACCTGGATCATGTACAACTGGGGCGGAAATTCGGGCGCGGGCGCGGCGATGGGTCGCGACGGATTCAATCAGATGGGACCGATGATCACGTTGGGCGGCCTGACCATTCCCAACGCCGAGACCTACGAACAGCTCTATCCCGTGCTGGTTCGGCGCCATGAATTGCGCTGCGATGGCGGCGGGCCCGGCAAGTTTCGCGGCGGCACCGGCGTCGTCTACGAAGTCGACGTGCTGAGCGCCGCGGAATACTCGTTCCGCGCCGAGGGATTGTCGCGCCCGACCGGCATCGGTGTACTCGGCGGCGAATCCGGCGCCATCGGCACCATCACGCTGACTGAAATCGACGGCCAGCCGAGGCTGGGGCCGAGCTATGGAATCTGGCGGCTGGGCCCGGCGCGGCTGGCGATCCAGTCGCCCGGTGGCGGTGGCGTGGGTGATCCGTTGCAGCGCGGGGTCGAGCACGTCGTTCGCGATGTTCGCGACGGCGTGGTCAGTCCCGAAGTGGGGAAGGATGTGTATGGCGTCGTCATGCGCGCCGACGGCAAGGCAGCGCAATTGGCGGCGACCGCCCGCCGCCGCCAGGAACTGGTCAAGTCCAGCAGCTCCGAGCCCGCCGAGGCGGTCCCGGCATGAATGGCGGACCGCTACGCGAACTCGGCTGGCGGTTGATCCTGCCAATAGTCCTGATCGCGCTGTGGTACGTGTTCACCGAAATCGCGCCGATGTTCCACCCCGCGCTGCTGCCGTCGCCGGTCGCCGTGGTCCGCACCTTCTGGAAACTGCTGTGGAACGGCGAGCTGATTGGCCACATCAACGCCAGCCTGCTGCGAATTTTCTACGCCAATCTCGGCGCGCTGGCGCTGGGCGTGCCGCTGGGCCTGGCCATGGGCCTCTATCGCCCAGTGGAGCGCGTGCTCGACGGGCTGGTCAGCGTGTTCCGGCCGATCCCGCCGCTGGCGTGGGTGCCGCTGTCGATCCTGTGGCTTGGGATCGGCACCTTGTCGGTCGTCTTCATCACCTTCCTGGCCGCGTTCTTCGCCGTGCTGATCAACACCATGGCAGGCGCCCGCGCCGTCGACCGGCTGCACATGCGAGCCGCGCTGTCGTTGGGGGCCAGCCAGCGGCGCATCATGACCCATGTCGTGCTGCCAACCGTGGCGTCGTATGTGTTCACGGGCTTGCGCATTGCGATCGGCGTCTCGTGGATGAGCATCGTTGCGGCCGAGCTGATCGCCGCATCCAGTGGCCTCGGCTACATGATCACCTTCTATCGCGAGGTGTTGCGCACCGACGCGATCATCGTCGGCATGCTGACGATCGGTTTCATCGGCTTGGCTATGGACATGGCGACTCGGCGCCTAGAGCAGTGGCTGATGCCCTGGCGCAGCGAGTACCGACTGGCATGACCGCCGCCACCAAGATTGCCTTCCGCGATGTCGGCAAGCGCTTCGCGTCTGCCAGCGGCGAGGCCGTCCATGCGCTGGAGACTGTTTCGCTCGACATCGCCGCCGGTGAGTTCGTGACCATCGTGGGGCCGAGCGGCTGCGGCAAGTCCACGCTCCTCAATATCGTCGCCGGCTCCGACGAGCCCTCGCAGGGCGAGGTGCTGATCGACGGGCACCCGATCCTGGGCCCGAGCGCCGAGCGCGGCGTGGTGTTCCAGGAATACGCGCTGTTCCCGTGGCTAACGGTCGCAGGCAATGTCGGGTTCGGCCCGGGCAGCCGGGGCTTGAGCGCGCGCGAGACCGCCGCGCGCGTGCAGGACTGCATCGCGATGGTCAAGCTGGAGGGGTTCGAGCGCAAGTACCCGCACGAGCTCTCCGGTGGCATGCGTCAGCGCTGCGCGCTCGCACGCTGCAACGCCAATGACCCCGACGTGATGCTGATGGACGAGCCCCTGGCGGCGCTGGACGCGTTGACACGCCTGTCGCTGCAGGAGGAATTGCTGCGAATCTGGAGCGAGACGTCGCGCGCGCGGCCGAAGACCGTATTGTTCATCACTCATGCGATCGACGAGGCGATCTACCTGTCGGATCGAATCGTGGTGATGAGCGACCGCCCCGGCCGCGTTCTGCCGGAGATTCGCGTGCCGTTCTCACGACCCCGCCCGCCCGAGATCCGCACCGATGCGGAGTTTCACCGCCTATCGGATGAGATCTGGCTGCTACTGCGCAAGGATCCGTAAACCAGAGAGAGAAGGACAACGCCATGAAATCCCGAGTGCTGCTGGCGACCGCGTTGGCGATGCTGATCGCCGGCGCCGCCCAGGTCCAGAACAAGCAAGTGACTGTTCGCATCGGCTGAAATCCCTTCGCGGGCAGTACGCCGATCACCGCGACCATGCAGCAAGACAAGCTGTTCGAGAGCGAGGCCAAGAAATTCGGCTACGACGTCACGACGGAATGGCTGCAATTCACGGCAGGCGGACCGCCGGCCAATGCGGCGATGGTCGCGGGTCGCCTCGATGTCGACGTTGATTTCGGCTCCGCCGCCATGGTGCCGCGGATCAAGCAGAAGGTGCCGATCGTCATCTTCGGCGTCCATGCCAGCCATCTTTCGAACGCCGTCGTCGTGCGGCCAGGCAGCAATATCAAGAACGTCGCGCAGCTCGCCGGCAAGACGGTCGGCGTGCCGATCGCCACCTCGGCGCATTACACTCTCGCCAGCATCGCGCAGTACCAGACCTGCAAGTCGCTGTCCGAACTCGGCGTGAAGCTCGTCAACATGCCGCCGACCGAGGGCATCAAGATGCCGCCGGGAATCGACGCGTCGGGCGTGCGGGTGCCGATCCGCTTCATGGGCAAACCACTGGGGACAGCGGAACTGCTGGTCGACTCCAGCGGCTTCACCGGCGCCGGCACACCCACGGAAACCGTGAAGCAAGCCTGGGCCTATCCCGAGGGTTACCTCGCCGATCGGCTGTACCTGTGCGCCCGGGAAGGCTTCGCGAGGGAGCATCCGAATCTGCTGGTCGCCTTCCTGCGCGCTCGGGTCCAGGCGCAGAAGCTGGCCAACGACAATCTCGACAAATCGCTGGCGACCGCCAACGAATGGTGGAAGCTGGAGCCGGCCGTCGCCGCGCAGACGCGCGACACCTATCCCGAGAACACCAACATCCGCAACGCGCCCTTCGTCCTCGAATATGATGCGCTGGCGATCATCAAGACCTCGGAGTTCTTCACCTCGCTCGAGACGATCGACAAGCCGGTGACCTGGGCCGAACTCAGGGTCGTCCTGATGCCCGCGGCGGCGATGCAGAAGGCGGCTTGGCAGGAAGGCGGCTCCACGCCGAGCGTCGCGGCGATGGAGTCCCATTTCAAGGGCTCGAACCCGACTTGGCCGGAGCTGAACGTTGCCGGTGGCAGCCCGGTCTGGATGTGGGATGAAACCCCGAATTGGGGCGAGCGCCAGTACAAGCCTGGGCCGTTCCTGATGAAAAAATAATCGTGTGGAGCCGGTGGCGCTGAACGCGGTCTAGGCCGTCGGAGGCCGCTTGGCCTCGGCGGCCTGTCCGCGCAGGTCGTCGCGCTCGACGGTGATCCCGGTGTTCCGCAATCGACGGCGCGGGTGCGGGAGGCACAGCGTGATCGAAAGTGATTCGATCTGATCCGGATCGATTGAGTCGGTGGTCCCGCTTCCACTACCTTCCCCCTCCACTCCGCGACAGATGACGACGAACGGGAGATCACGACGTGCCGAAACCAGCCAATCTGCTGTTCTTTCTTTCCGACAATCATGCGCGCGGCATGCTCGGCTGCTACGGCCACCCTGCGGTGAAGACGCCGACGCTCGATGGACTCGCGCTGTCGGGCACACGCTTCACCAATGCCTACTCCGCCTCGCCGATCTGCTGCCCCGCGCGCGCCGCGATCGCGACCGGGCGCTATCCGCACCAGACCGGCTATTGGGACAATGCGATCGTCTATGACGGCCGCGTCGCCAGCTGGATGCATCGCATGCGCGACGCCGGCTACGAGACCGCTGCGATCGGCAAGTTGCATTTCCGCGCCACCGAAGACGACAACGGCTTCGACGAAGAGATCGTGCCGATGCACATCCTCAACGGCAAAGGCGGCGTGTCGATGCTGCTGCGCTGGTCCGACGAGGAGCCGGTGAACAAGGGCCAGTGGGAACTCTATCTGGAGAAATCGGGGATCGGCACGACGCACTACCAGGAATACGATCTGCAGATCACCGAGCATGCGATCGCCTGGCTCGAAGCGCGCGCCGCGCACAGCGGCAAGCCCTGGGCGCTGCTCGTTTCCTATGTCAGCTCGCATCCGCCGTTCACCGTCCCGCAGCGTCTGTGGGACATGTACGACGAGGCGTCGATGAAGCTGCCAGTCGCGTTTCGTCCCGGCGAGCGGCCGGAACATCCGGCCGACCAGCATTTGCGCAAGACCATGGGCTTCCAGGCGATGACCGATCCGGCCGCGCTGCGCCTGATCGCGCGCGCCTATTGTGCGCTCACCACGCATCTCGACGAGCAGATCGGCCGCGTGATGGCGGCGGCCAAGCGCCTGCGCCTGCTCGACTCCACTCGGATCGTCTACACCAGCGATCATGGCGAGGCGCTGGGTGCGCATGGGTTGTTCGGCAAGTACTCGCTCTACGAGCCTTCCGTCGGCGTTCCTCTGCTGATGTCCGGCCCGGAGATCCCCAGGGACGTCGTGATCAACACGCCGGTCTCGCATGTCGATCTCTTCGCCACGCTCGTCGCGAGCACCGGCGCGCGCGTCAATCCCGAGGATCGCAGCATCGGCGGAGAGAGTCTGTGGCCGATCCTGACCGGTCATCCGCGCACGCAGCCTGTCTTCGCCGAATACCACGCCGCGGGTTCGCGCACGGGCATGTTCATGCTCCGTCGCGGCGACGAGAAGCTGATCTATCACGTCGGCGCGCCGCCGCAATTCTTCGACCTCGCGGCCGATCCCGACGAGATCCACGACCTCGTGCAAACGCCGGCAGGGCGAGTCGGTGCGGCCGAGCTCGAGCGTGCGCTGCGCCGGATCTGCGATCCCGAGACCGTCGACCGCCGCGCCAAATCCGATCAGCGCGCCAAGGCGAAATTCTGGGGCGGCAACGCGCAGATCCTCAAGGAAGGGCTGCTCGTCTATACCCCGCCGCCCGGCGTGAAGGCGGAGATCGAGACCGCATCACCGTCCGCATCGTGAATCGGCGATGCGGCCATGGATCGAATTGCGCGGCGTGACGAAGCGCTATGACGGCGACGCGGCGCGCGCGCCGGTGCTGCTCGATATCGATCTGAACGTCGCCGAGAACGAATTCGTCACGCTGGTCGGGCGCAGCGGCTGCGGCAAGACCACGCTGCTCAACATCGTCGCCGGACTCGTCGAGGCGAGTTCGGGCGAGGTGAAGGTCGATGGCGCGCGCGTCACCGGCCCTGGGCGCGGCAAGGGCGTCGTCTTCCAGCAGCACGCGCTCTTCCCCTGGCTCACCGCGCGGCGCAACATCGAGTTCGGCGCGAGCAGCCGCGGGTTGGACGCGGCCGCCGCGCGCAACGAGGCCGATCAGCTGCTCGCGCTGGTGCGGCTTTCCGAGTTCGGCGAGAAATATCCGAACCAACTCTCCGGCGGCATGCAGCAACGCGTGGCCATCGCGCGCGCGCTGGCTCTCGACCCGCAACTCCTGCTGATGGACGAGCCCTTCGGCGCGCTCGACGAGATCACGCGCATCGAGATGCAGGAGGAGCTGCTGCGCGTGTGGTCGTCCCGGCGCAAGACGGTCCTCTTCGTCACGCATTCGATCACCGAGGCGCTGATGCTGTCCGATCGCATCGTGGTGATGCGCGCCAATCCCGGCGGCATCGCCGCGGAGTACCGCATCGACCGACCGCGGCCGCGCAACCGCAGCGATGCGGCGCTCGCTGCGCTGCACGAACAGCTCTGGACTCAGCTGCGATGAGCGCGCTGCGCGACCGGCCGGCCTTGCAAGGCGCGATGTTCATCGTCGCGCTCTTCGCGCTCTGGGAACTCGCCTCCGCACTCGGCTGGCTCAGGGTCTTCCAGTTTCCGCCACCGAGCCGCATCGCCGAAGCGCTGTGGGAGCTCGCCGTCAGCGGCTTTCCCGAGGGCGTGCGGATCTGGACCCATGCCGCCGTCACCATCGCGCGGATCCTGCAGGGTTTCCTGCTGGCGATGATCACCGCGATTCCCATCGGCCTCGTCATCGGCCGCGCGCCGCTCCTCGATGCGGCGACGCTGCCGATCATCACTTTCGCGCGCTCGGTCGCGACCTTGAGCCTGCTCCCGCTCGCCATCGTCTGGTTCGGGATCGGCGAGCTCTCGAAGGTGATGCTCATCGCCTATGGCTGCTTCTGGGTCATGCTGACCAACACCATCGCCGCGGTGAAGTATGTCGACCCCGTGCTGATCCGCGCCGCGCGCACGATGGATGTCGACGGCGCGCGGCTGTTCACGCAGGTGATCCTGCCGGCCGCGGCGCCGCGGCTGCTCGCGGGCGCACGCGTCGCGCTGGGCGTCGGCTTCATGGTCATCGTCGGCGCCGAGATGATCGGCACGATCCGCGGCCTCGGCGCGCTGATCATGGAGGCGCGCAACTTCTACCGCACGGACATCAGCATCGTCGGCATGGTCGCGCTGGGCCTGCTCGGCATCGGCTTGACCGCAGGCCTCGCCTGGCTCGAGCGCGTGCTGCTGCCATGGAACACCGGCCTCGCGAGCGTGCGGCGATGAGCACGACCGGCAGCCGCGACGCGATGCTCGGCGCGCTCGGCGCCGTCTTGCTGCTCGGCGCATGGGAGTCGGTAGCGCGCAGCGGCATCGTCAGTCCGGCGGTATTTCCCGCTCCCAGCGCCGCGGTGCTGGGCACGCTTGCGCGCATGCCGCTCGACGACATCGCCGGCCATGTCGCGATCAGCCTCGGACGCATCGTCTGCGGCTTCATGCTCGGCGCGATGCTGGGCATCACGATCGCCATCGCCGCCGGCTGGTATCGCATCCTCGGCAATCTCGTTCGTCCGGTGATCGAGATGCTCAGGCCGATCCCGCCGCTCGCCTGGATTCCCATGGCGATCGTGTGGTTCGGCCTTGGCGAGCCGTCGAAGATCTTCGTGATCTTCCTCGGCGCCTTCTTCCCGATCCTGACCAACGCCTATCGCGGCATCGCCGGCATCGATCCCGTGCTGATCCGCGCCGCGCAGACCATGGATGTCCGTGGACTTCGCCTGCTGACGAAGATCGTCTTGCCCGCCGCGATGCCTGATATCGCGACAGGCCTGCGCGTCGGCTGGGGTCTGAGCTTCGGCGTGCTCGTCGCCGCCGAGTTGATCGCCGCCGAATCCGGCATGGGCTTCATGATCATGAATGCGCGCCAATTCGGCGAGGTCGGCGTGATCATCTTCGGCATCCTGCTGATCGGCGCCTGCAACCTCGTCACCGATTGGGGATTGGCGATGTTGATTCGCCGCTGGCTCGGCAAGTGGCATAGCATCTGACGACCACAGGGAGGGCATGCATCATGAAGACGACACGCAGGAATCTGCTCGGCGCGAGCGCCGGTATCGCGGCCGGCACGCTTGGCGCGCCGGGCATCATCCGCGCGCAGGCCGACAAGCCGGAGACCACGACGCTCTCGCTCGGTTTCGGCATCGACCCGCCTTTCGCGCCGCATATCCTGGGCATCACGCAAGGCTGGTTTCGCGACGCCGGATTCACGGAGGTCCGCCAACGCAGCTTCACCGCCGGCGCGCTTGCCGGCGAAGCCTTGCTGGCCGGCGAGATCCAGCTATGGACACCCGGCAATCTGCCGCCGATCTCGATGGTCTCGAATGGCAATCCCGTCGTCGTGCTGGCGACGAACTGCGTGAACTGGAATCTCGAGAAGCTCGTCGTGCGCCAGGACGCCAATGTCGACGCGCCCGAGGATCTCACGCGCATCAAGATCGGCCTGCTGCAGGGCTCGACGTCCAGCGCATTCATGCATTACCTCGCGCAGCACTACAGGATCGACGCCCAGAAGCTGCAGCTCGTGAACCTGCCGCCTCCGGAGCAGCTCGCGGCGCTGACGTCCAACAACGTGCAGGGGCTGCTCTGCTGGGAGCCCTGGCCTCATCGCGCCCTCGCTGCCGGCCAGACCAAGCTCGTCCATACCGGCATCACCAGCCATTTCACCGCCAATGCCAATGCGCCGGTCAAGGTCTCCAACAACCGCTCGATCCTCGTCGCGAGCCAGGATTTCGTGAAGCGCAACCCGCGCAGCGTCAACGCGATGATGCGCGTGCTCGTGCGCGGCATCCGTCAATGCGCCGACGCGTCGAAAACCGACGAGAATGTGAGGATCTTCGCCGAGTTCCAGAAGCAGGACGTGCCCACGAACCAGGCGATCTGGAACAACTACGTGTTCAACCCGGCTTTCGACGATTCCTATGTCGACGACATGGAGCGCACGACGGCGTTTCTCGAGGGCGCCGGCCGCATCCGCCGTCGCGTGCCCGCGCTCGACTACGCCTATACCGAGCCGCTGAAGCAGATCGACCCGACGCTCGTGAAGGTCGAAGGACGCTGGCGGGCCTGATGACGCGCAGGGATGAAGTCGGCGTCGCGATTCTCGGCGCCGGCTCGATCGCCGAATATCATCTCGGCGGCCTCGCGGCTGCCGGCGGCGCAGCCGTGCGCGTGATCGTGGCGCGCACGGCCGAGCGCGCGGCGGGAGTCGCCAAGCGCCATGGCATCCCGGAGGTCGCGACGCAGTGGCGCGACGTGCTCGCCCGGCGCGACATCGATGCCGTCGTGATCGCGACGCCCGACGATACGCATTGCGAGATCGCCTGCGCCGCCGCGCAAGCCGGGAAGGCGATCCTGCTGCAGAAGCCGATGGGCAGGAATGTCGAGGAATGCCTGCGTGTGATCGCGGCGGCGCGCGGCGCCGGGATCTTCCTGCAGGTCAGCTTCATGCATCGCTATTTCGAGGAAGTTCTGCGCGCCCGCGAGCTGCTGGCCGAGGGCAAGCTCGGCAAGCTGCTCTCGGTGCGCATGCGCAACGCGACGCCCGGCCCGGATTGGGGCGATTGGTTCTATTCCAAGGCGCGGATCGGTGGCGGCGTGGTGCTCCAGCTCGGCGTGCATGGGATCGACGTGCTGCGGCAGGTCTGCGGCGAGATCGCGGAAGTCTCGGCCATGATCGCGACGCGGTTGAGCGAGAGACGTCTTGCCGATGGCCGCGTCGTGCATCCGGACAACGAGGATCATGCCGTGGCGAGCTACCGCTTCGCGTCCGGCGCGCTGGGCGCGCACGAGATCGATTTCACCGAGATCGCCGGCACGGATCGCTTCGCGATGGAGCTGCATTGCGCCGAGGCAACCCTGTGGCTGCGCTCGATGCGCGGCGCCCTGGCGATCTGGTCGCCCGCCGTGACGGGCAAGCGCGACTGGGTCGCGCTCGATCTGCCGCAGCGCCGCTTAGGCGAACGCCATCACGCCGATTTCCTGGACCGCGTGCGTGGCAAGCTGCCGCATGACACCACGGCCGAAGATGGCCTCGCGACGCTGCTCGTCGCCGAGGCGATCTATCGCTCGGCCGAAACCGGCCGGAGCGTGCGCGTGGCGAGCCCGGCGCAAGCCCTCGCGAGCGCCTGACGTGAAGCCGGTCCGGATCGCAACGCTGGGCTTCGCGCATTACCACGCCAATTTCTGGTCGGAGGTGTTCCGCGGGTCGCCGCAGGCGGCGTTCGTCGGCATCTGGGATGACGATGCAGCGCGCGGACATGATGCGGCAAAGCGCTACGCCACGCGCTTCTGGTCCGATCTCGACGCGCTGCTCGACGCGGTGGACGCGGTGGCGATCACCTCCGAGACGATCCAGCATCGCGCGTTGATCGAGCGCGCGGCTTCGCGTGGCCGCGCGATCCTCTGCGAGAAGCCGATCGCCACGACGCGCGTGGACGCCGATGCGATCGCCGCCACCGTCGCGCGCAGCGGCATCGCGTTCATGCAGAGCTTCCCGAAGCGCTTCGATCCGGTGAATCACGAGCTGCGCCGCCTGCTCGCCGAGGGGTTCTTCGGCAAGGTCTGGCTGGTGCGCGTGCGCCACGGCCATCGGCACGGCAACGACCCGGCCTTCACACAGGGCTGGTGGGCCGATCCCGAACGCAGCGGCGGCGGCACGCTGCTCGACGAAGGCGTGCACGGCGCCGATTTCCTGCGCTGGCTGTTCGGCGATCCACAGAGCGTGACGGCGATGGTGTCGCACGCCGCGCTGGGTCTTGCCGTGGAAGATACCGGGCTGGCGCTCTTCCGCTGGGAGAACGGCATGATTGCGGAGCTCGCGACGGGCTGGTCGTTCCAGGCGGCGGATGCCTCGATCGAGATCTTCGGCACCAAGGGCACGGCGCTGCTCGCCGGCGTCGATCTCGGTTCCAAGGATCATACCGAGAGCGGCTATCTGCGCCTCTATTCGAGCGACCAGACCGAACGCGGCTGGCGCGTTTCGCCGATCGTGCCGCGGTTCAAGACCGGCGGCTTTCACCAGCAGAACGCGCTCGCCTTTCTCGACGCGCTGACCACGGGCGGCACGCCGCCGATCACGCTCGAGGATGGCCGCCGCGCGCTGGCCATGATCCTCGCGGCCTACGCGGCGGCGGCGAGCGGCCGCGAGCAACGCCTGCGCGACTTCACGGATTGACGGAGCCCCTGACATGACTGCGAACGATGTGACCACACGCGATCTGCGCATTCCCGTGGGATCGGGCGAGGACATCCCGGCGCATGCGGCGCTCCCCGCCGCGGCGGAGGGCAAGCCCGCCGTGCTCGTGCTCGGCGAGATCTGGGGCGTGAACGCGAATATCCGCGCGATCTGCACGCGGCTCGCGCGCGCCGGAATCATCGCGCTCGCACCGGACCTCTATCGCGGCGAGGCGCCGCCCAAGGAGAGCGATCCGCTGCCGCAAGTGATGTCGTACTTCGCGCGCTTCGATGATCCGCGGGGCATCAATGATTGCCGCGCCGGCTTGAGCCACGCGCTGAGCGGGTTGGGCGTGCGCGCCGGCCCGGTCTTCGCCTGGGGATTCTGCAAGGGTGGCCGCTTCGCGCATTACCTCGCGGCATTCGATCTGCGTCTCGCGGGTGCGATCAATTTCTACGGACGGCTCGACTTCCCACGCCAGGAGGGGCTCAAGCCCTTCACGCCGCTCGATGTCGCCGATCTGGTCGCTTCCCCCTATCTCGGCCTCTTCGCCGGCCATGATCCGCTGATCACGCGCGAGTCGATCGAGGCGCTGCGTGGGCGCTTCACGGCGCGTCGGCATCCGCATCATCTGCATGTCTACGCGCAGGCCGAGCACGCGTTCTTCAACGACACGCGTCCCGCCTACCACGCCGAAGTCGCGGCGGAAGCCTGGACCAAGGCGACGGGCTTCATCACATCGGGATCCCTGCCATGAGCGCTTCGCCTCTCAAGATCGGCTTCCTCGGCTGCGGCGGATTCGCGCGGCGCTACCACGTGCCGGCGCTGATCGGATCCGATGCCGCGCGCATCGCCGCCATCCACGACGCCCATCCCGGTGATGCCTTGCGCGCACTCGTCGCGCAGAGCGGCGCGACTCTGGCGGCGACGATCCCCGAGTTGCTGGCGCCTGGCGTCTGCGACGCCGTCATCGTCAGCACACCGCATGCATTGCACGCCGCGCATGCGCAGCAGGTGCTCGACGCAGGCCGGCACATCCTCGTCGACAAGCCCTTCGTGATGCACGGCGCCGAGGCGACGGCGTTGGCGAAACACGCACGGGCCAAGGGCGTGGTCGCGGGCGTCGCGTTCAATCGTCGCCATGATCGCGGCTGCCTGCGCGCGCGGGAGCTGATCGCTACCGGCGCGCTCGGCGCCGTGCGCTACATCGAGACGGTTCAGCTCGGCTACGAGAAATCAGGCTGGTTCCTCGACCCCGCGCTCGGCGGCGGCGGCCCCTATACGGGCCGCGCGACGCATATGGCGGATCTGATTCCCTGGCTGACCGGCAAGCAGCCGAGCGCGGTGCTGAGCCGCGTGCGGCCGGGGCCTGGGGGACGCAGCGATCGCGGCGGCTTCATCGATCTCGCCTTCGCCGATTTCGAGTGCCGCATGACCTGCATCGAGGAAGGCTGGCATAGCTGGGACGAGGTGCGGATCTTCGGCGACGACGGGTTGGTCGAGCTGCGTCGGCCACTGCATTTCCCGATCGGCTGGCAGATGGTCTGGCAGCGCGAGCGGGGCCGCGTCATCGAGGAGATCGCCGCCGACGACACGCCGGGCGGCTGCACCCGAGATTTCATCGCGGCCATCGCGCAGAAGCGTGCGCCGCTCTGCAGCTTCGACGACGCCTGGATCTCCGCCCGCATCGTCGAGGCCGCTTTCGAATCGACAAGCAGCGGCAGCTGGATCGCGATCAATCCGTCCCCTCCTGCCGCGTAGCGGTAGGGGGGTGGCCGCGCGCGAGCGCGGACGGGGAGGTTCCTTGAATTCGAAGGGCTCTGTGCCTGTGGAGGTCCCGCGAAACCTCTCCGTCAGCGCGCTCACGCGCGCTGCCACCTCTCCTTTTCGCTTCGCGAACAGGAGAGGATGCGGCCGCGCTGTCGTCGTTTGCGCAAATCCCGCCGTCGCCCCCATCCCCTCCTGCCGCGGCACGCGGTAAGGGGTGGCCGCGCGCGAGCGCGGACGGGGAGGTTCCCTGAATTCGAAGGGCTCTGTGCCTGTGGAGGTCCCGCGAAACCTCTCCGTCAGCGCGCTCACGCGCGCTGCCACCTCTCCTATTCGCTTCGCGAACAGGAGAGGACGATATCGGTCGGCGCGTTTCGCCATACTCATGCGCGGTTCGCGCTCGTACCGACCCAGTCGATCCGTCGCGTCGCGTACATGACGACCGAGAGGCCGACGAAAAGCGCGAGGGCGCCGGCCACCAGCGCGTGGCTCTCCAGCATCAACAGCACGAAGAAATAGCCATAGGCGATGGCCAGCACGAGGGCGAAGATCGCGGCGCGAAGGCGCGAGCGCAGCAGCGACCAGCCATAAAGCGACGCCTGCGCGACGATGAGCGCGGCGGCCGCGACATAGGCCGGGATGAAGCCGATGATCTCCGCGAAGGAGAGCAGCAGCAGGTAGAACAGGCACAGCGCCAACCCGACGACGGCGTAGTGCACGATGTGCAGCCGCGCGCCCCACAGCGTCTCGAACAGGAAGAACACCAGAAAAGTGAAGGCGATCAGCAGCATCGTATTTCTGCGCGCGCTCGACGAGGCGATGCGCCGGGACAGGATCGACAAGCGCCACGCCGAGCGTGGCTTCGTCCCCGCTCCGCAGCCGCAACTCGGACGTGGAGACGAGCGCTGGAGGCAGCTCCGCCGCGGTCAGCGTCCAATTCGCCGCGAAGCCGGTCGCCGCGATCTCGCGATGATCGGCGAGCGCGCCGCCGATGAAGCTCGGGTGCGGCCAGTTGCTCGTGATGCGCAGCTTGGCTTCGTGCGCCAGCGAGGTGAGGAGAAACTCGCCGCTGCCGCGCATTCCGTAGGCCACGTCGATGCGCAATCCCTCGCGCGCACGCGGCTCCGCGAGCGCGTCGCCCAGCATCGCAACGAGCGCCCTGGTCGAGCCGAGACCAGGGATCTCGATCTTCTCGCGTGGCAGCAGCGCGAAACTCCGCGCATCGATGCGCACGCGCGCATCGAGCTTCGCGCCGCGCTGGTCCGTGAGCGGCGCGACCAGCAGCGCCTCGTCCCAGAGCATGCGCAGGTCGCCGAGCGCATCCGGATCGAAGACCGGAAATCGGAGCGTGCCCGAAACCTGCGCACGGTAGACGACCGTGGAGAAGATGCCGCGCGCGCGTTGCTCGGCCGCCAGCTCGACGCCGAGCTCGGCATCGGCCGGCGTGAGCGTGACCCAGATGCGCTCATCGAGCGATGTCGCGCCGGCGCGCAGCGCGGGCACGAGCAGGACCGGCGTAGCGATCATCTGCGCGCTGGCCCAGCCCTGATGGATTCCCGCAACGGCCTGGACGCGCCGCGCATCGCGCTCGCCGGTGACGCCGGAGATCAAACCGAGCGGCACGAGCAGGACGAGCGCCGTCATCGCGATCAGGATCGCCTTGAACCAGGGTCGATCGAGCAGCGCCAATCCATTCAGCGCGGTTCCAGGCTAGGCTGGTGAAGCAGCGGCAGCGTCGGTCATGCGGATCCCCCGGCGGGTTGGAACCGTCCGCAGGCTCCAGCGGTATTGCGGCGCTCAGAAGGCGCTGGCGCGGAATCCTCTCGGCGCCGCGCAACCGAAGTCAGGCCGCCTGGTCATCCGTTTTCGTCGTCTGCGCCTGACGGCAGGGAAGACGCACGGTGAAGGCCGAGCCGCGTCCGATCTCGCTCGCCACGGCAACGGCGCCGGCATGCTTGTCGACGAAGCTCTTCACCAGGTGCAGGCCAATGCCCGTACCGGTGATCCCCGCCGCGTTGCTGGCACGGAAGAAGCGCATGAACAGCCGGTCGATCTCGTCGGCGGGAATGCCGATCCCGCGATCGCGCACGACGATCTCGACCGTCCCGGTGGCGACGCTGGCGCTGACCTCCACTTCCCGCACGGCTCCCGCGAATGTGACGGCGTTGCCGACGAGATTGGTGAAGACGAAATCGAGCATGTTCTGGTCGCCCTCGATCGACAACGGCTCGGCGGGCAACGACAGCTCGATGGCGAACAGCGGCGAGACGAGACGCTGCCGCGCACAGACACTCTCGAGCAGCGTGCCGAGATCGATCGTGACCGTCTTGAGCGCAGCAGGCTCATCGTCCATTCGTGCCGCGAAGAGCGTGCGTTCGAGGATACCGATCATGCGCGATACCGCGCCGCGGATGCGATCGACACGCAGTGCAAGCTTGGTGGGGGCGTCAGCCGGAAACTCACTCAGCAAGCGCTGCGCCGCGCCGTCGATGATCGTCAGCGGCGTACGGAATTCGTGGCTCGTCACCGTGATGAACCGCCTCTGCTGGGCATTCATCTCGCGCTCCGTCGCGAGCGCTCGATGAAGTTCGGCTTGGCGTCGATTGCGCTCCGTGACGTCGCGATGAATCGAGACCATGCCGCCTTCGGAGGTCGGCAGATCCTTCACTTCGACGATACGCCCATCGGGCAGATTGAGCGCACGCAGCTTGCTTGCCTTGCGATGCGCGAGGCGCGCGTCGACCACACTCGCCACGTCCTCCGGCGCCAATTCCGAACGGACCACGCCGAACGCGGCGAGGTTGAGGTCGCGGATATGGATGCCCTGACGCACGAGCGCGCGCATGTGCGGCAGGATTTCGCAATAGCGCCTATTCCAGAGCACGAGACGATCATCGCGGTCCCAGAGCGCGAGCCCCTCCTCCATGCTGTCGATCCCGTCGCGAAACCGCCCCTCGCTGCGCGCCAGGCGGTCGACGAGCGAGCGCTGCTCCGTCACATCGCGATAGAGCGAGACGACGCGGCCATCGGCGGTCGGCGCCCTGACGATTTCGATCACGCGCCCATCGGGAAGACGGCGATCGTAGCGCCCGGCGCCAGGCGCTGTGTGATCTTGCAAGATATCGCGGAGGAGCGCGTCGAACGCGGCGGGCGGCAATTGCGTCTTGTATCCCTCGACCACGATCCGGGACGATTCCTCGAAGGACATGCCGACGCGCAGCCGTCCACGAACCTCGGGCCACAGCTCGACGACGCGCTCATTCCAGAGCACGAGCCGATGATCGCGGTCCCACAAGATGAACCCGTCGGTGAGATTGCGGATGATGTCCTGGAATGCGGCATCGCCGGTCTCGCGCAGCTTGGATTCGGCGAGCAGCCCTCGTCGCAGCGCTACGAAAAAACAGGCCTTGAGGATGAGTCCCGCGACGAAGAAGAGCGCAAAGGCCAGCATCTGGACCCTATGCTCAGCGATCCACCCCGTCCATATCTCGGCGATCGTCGTCGAACTCACCGCGATCAGGCCGAAACGCGGCGAGACTTCGAATGCGCCAAGTCCGGGCGCGCGATCTGGCGATGCGGCGATCGCGGCGATGCCGGTCATGTTGCCGGCCATCAGCAATTCCCGCAGCCTCCCGGCCGGCAGTGGCGCGCCCGCGCCATGCGTGGCCGAGGGCGCGAGGAAGATCAGGCGGTCGGCCAACAACAGATCGATGGTGAACCTCGGGTTCGGAACGCCACGACGCAGCATGGCGATCACCCGGGCGCTTGGCAGCAGGCCATACACAGCCCCCAGCAATCGGCCATCCGTGCCGAGGATCGAATGCCAGATCGCCAGACGCGCGATGCCATCGGCGAATGGCGCGTCCGCAATCGTGATGACCAAGCCACCGACCGAGAATTTCCCGTCCCCCTGGAGCCACGGCGCCGCATCGACCAAGGTCGGATCGAAGCGAGGATTGTCGGCGGCGCTGTCGATGACCGCCCCGCGTTCGTTCACCACACCCAGCCCGTCCAGCGCGGGCAGCGCCGAGCGCAGCCGCTGCAGCTCGCGTGGCAACATTCCGGACGGCGATTTGAGGCTCTCCAGATCCGAGGCGAGCCTCTCGGCAATCTCGGCGAAGCTGCGCTCCGCGCGCGAAAGCTCGAGGTCGATCGTTCCGGCGACCGCGCGTGCACCGAAGCTGGCGACCTGGAGCTGCTTGTGCTTTTCGGTCTGCCAACCCGAAAAGGCCGCGAAGCCGAGCGCGCCGGCGAGGATGAGCGCTGTCGCAACGAGCAGCACGGCATAGCGCCGCAGCTGCGTGCGCGCGCCTGAAGCCGCATCGCTCATGGTCGGTTGCATCAAGTCATTCCCAGGCACGCGGGCTCAGCTCCCGCAATTGCCGGGGCATGACATCAGGAAATGGTTAAAACGGCGTGAAAGGATGCACCGATCGCGCGCCCAAAGGGCTTCGCGATCGGTGCATCCCGGCTACTTCAGCAGCGCCGCGTAATCGTCCAGGAAGCCCTCGAACGCGGAGGCGAAGCCATTGGTCTCGCCATCCGTCATCGGCAACGACAGCACGAGCATGCCGCGAAAGGTCATGTAGTAGCCGCGTGCGAGCATCTCGAGCTGCAGGAGCTTGAGCCAATCCTTGGATCTTGCCGTCGCCTCGGGCGGGCGCTGCACCGGACCGCGCAGGAAATGGACATTGAGCATCGAGCCGCGTCCGGTGACGCAGCACGCGAGGCCGCGCTTCTCGATCGCCGCGTTCATGCGCGTGCGCAGGCGATCGCCGCGGGCATTGAGCTCCATCGAGCGTTCGGCGGTCAGGACTTTCGACAGACCCGCGACGCCGGCGGACATGGTCAGCACGTTGTTGTTGAAGGTGCCGGCATGGGCGAGCGCATCGGGCCGTGCGGGATCGAAGCGGTCCATGATGCGCGCCGCGCCGCCGAAGGCGCCGAAGCTCAGGCCGCCGCCGAGATATTTGCCGAGGGTCATCAGATCCGGGATGACGCCGACCGCGCCATGCAGGCCGGTGGGCGACAGGCGCGAGGTCATCACCTCGTCGAAGATCAGCAGGATGCCGGTATTGCGCGTTTCCTCACGCAGCATCTGCAGGAAATCGATGCTGGCGGGGATGCAGCCGCCGCCGCCGAGCATCGGCTCGAGGATGACGCAGGCCAGGCTCTTGGCGTGTTCGCGGATCAGCGCGCGCGTCCCTTCGACGTCGTTGTAGTCGGTCAGCACGAAGGGGAACGGGGCGTTCAATGGCGAGCCGTTGCCCGAGAACATGAAGACGCCACCGTGATAGCCGCCCTTCATGACCATGATCTTCTCGCGTCCGGTGAACACCCGCGCGACGCTGATCGCCATCAGATTGGCTTCGGTGCCGGAATTGGTGAAGCGCACCAGCTCGAGCGCCGGGAAACGTTCGACCATCAGCCGCGCCAGCTCGGCCTCGTAGCGGTTGGGCGCGCCCAGCACGATGCCGTTGCCCAGGGCTTCCTTGATCGCCTCGACGATCGCCGGCTCGGAATGGCCGTAGAGTCCGGCCGAGTACTCGCACACGAAATCCGCGTAGCGATTGCCGTCGAGGTCCCACACGAAGCAGCCCTCGCCGCGCGTGATCGTCACCGGGAAGGGTGGATAATAGATGACCGTGCGGGTATTGCCGCCGGGCATCACGCGCTTGGCCGCATCATGGCGCTGGCTGCTCATCGGGTGCGCGCCGACGAAGCGGCGCTCCGCCTCTGCCAAGGCCTCGCCGAGATCGAGATTGCGTTGTCCGGTCATGACTTCCCCTCCATCCAGATGGCGCGACGCTACCATGAGGAGCCGAAGCGCCAACAGGTCAGCTTTTCCACTTGGCGTCCTGGCCTCGGCAGAGCTATGCCAACACCTCGTCCAGCCCGGCGGATTCCCGCCGATGGCGATGTTCAGGGGGATGCGCATCCGATGAAATTCGTCACGTTCCAGGTCGGCAAGACCGTCAGCTACGGCGCCGTTTCCGGCGACGGAATCATCGATCTGGGCAAGCGGCTCGGGAAAAAATATCCAACGCTTCGCTCCGCCCTCGAGGCCGGCAAGCTCAACGAGCTCAAGACGGTCGCGAAGAGCGCGCGCAAGACCGACGTCGCGCTGAAGAAGATCAAGTTCCTGCCGGTGATCCCCGACGCCAAGAAAATCATCTGCGTCGGCCTGAACTACAAGGATCACCAGGCCGAGACGAACAACAAGCCCTCGGAGCATCCGACCCTGTTCCTGCGCATGCAGGGCAGCCAGATCGGCCACAACCAGCCGATGATCAAACCCAAAGAGAGCGCGAAGCTCGATTGGGAAGGCGAACTCGCCGTGATCATCGGCAAGCCCGGCCGCCGCATTTCGCCGCAGAAGGCGATGAGCCATGTCGCCGGCTACAGCTGCTACCATGACGGCTCGGTGCGCGACTTCCAGCGCCATACCACACAGTTCACGCCCGGCAAGAACTTCGCCGCGACAGGCGGTTTCGGTCCGTGGATGGTGAGCGCCGACGAGATCAAGGACATCACCAAGGAGACGCTGACCACGCGCGTCAACGGCGTGGTCAAGCAGCATGCCGGCATCGATCTGCTGATCTTCGATATTCCGACGCTGATCGCCTACATCTCCACCTTCATTCCGCTCGAGGGCGGCGACGTGATCGTCACCGGCACGCCCGGCGGCGTCGGCGCGGCGCGCAACCCACCGGAATTCCTCCAGCCAGGCGACGTCACGGAGATCGACATCTCCGGCGTCGGCATCCTGCGCAACACCGTCAAGGAAGGCTGAGAACAGCCGCACCCGCCCGGCGCCGGTCAACGCGCCGGGCGGATGAAGCAAAGGATCGTCATGCTCTCCACCGCCACACGCGACAAACTCGCGACGGTTTCGACCGCCACGATCACGACTATTCTTTTCAAGCGCGGCCTGCGCAATCAATTCCTGCAGGGCCCGCAACTGATCAACGCCAAGGCGCCGCGTCTCGTCGGCCCGGCCTATACGCTGCGCTACATTCCCGCGCGCGAGGATCTCGACGTCCTCAAGGTCTTCGAGGATCGCAGCCATCCGCAGCGCAAGGGCGTCGAGGAATGCCCGGCCGGCGCCGTGTTCGTGGTCGATAGCCGCGGCGATCCGCGCGCGGCCTCCGCTGGCGGCATTCTCCTCACGCGGCTGATGCGCCGCGGCTGCGCCGGCGCCGTCACCGATGGCGGATTTCGCGATACGCCGGAGATCGCGACGATGGGCTTCCCCGTCTATCACCTCAGGCCCTCGGCGCCGACCAACCTGATCCATCACCACGCCGTCGACCTCGACGTGCCGATCGGTTGCGGCGGCGTCGCCGTCTATCCCGGCGATGTCATGGTCGGCGACGGCGAGGGCGTCGTGTGCATCCCGCTGAAGATCGCCGACGATGTCGCCACGGAAGCGGTGGAGCAGACGGTCTACGAGGATTTCGTGCAGGCGCAGGTCGATGCCGGCGCCGGCCTGTTCGGCCTCTATCCGATGACCGATCCGGCCAATCGCGAACGCCTGCAGGCCTGGCGCAAGGCGAACGGTCGCTGAGCACGGTCGCGGCCGATGCGCCTGCGCATCCTCTTGCACGTGACGATTGCGATCGCGCCGCTGCTGAGCGCGTGCGCGGCCGATACGCCGGCAGCGAACAAGCCCAGACCTGAAACTGTCGTACCCGCCGATCGCGGGCCGGTCGACGAAACCACGCAAGTCCCCTTCGTCTCGGGCAATGGTCAGGCGAATTTCCGCCGCTATCTGCAGGCGCGCGCGCCCAAGAGCTTCGTCCTCTCCGCATCGGGCATCGTCTCCTGGCGCGCCGGCGCAAGCGTTGCGGACGCCCGTCAGAGTGCGATCGATTCCTGTGCCCGCGCATCACCCCTGCCGTGCCTGCCTTTCGCCGAAGACGACCGGCTCGTCTGGGCCGGCCCGCTGACGATCGACGCGCAGCAGAGCGCTTCGGCCACCCAGGCCGCGGCGGCGCGGCTGAACGGTTCGGCCTTCGCCCAGGAAAGCATCGACCGCAGCATCGCGGCGATCCCCGACGCGGCTGCGGCCCCGATCGTCGGCGCCACGCCGACATCGCTCCCAGGCGGCAAGGTGATCACGACCGTCGCGCTGCGCGACGCCTTGCGCCGCGCCGACCCACCGACCGTGATCGAAGTCTCGTCGCTCACCGGCCCGAAGATCGCGACGATCCCCGGCGCGCTCTGGCTCGACAAGGCTGGACTCGGCCGCTGGCGGATCGACGACGAGAGCTCGATCCACGCGCGGCTGTTTCGCCAAGCCATGACGCGGATCGCGCCCGACACGTCGCGCGCCCTCGTCTTCGCCTGCTATTCGGCGACGTGTTGGCAGTCCTACCGCGCGGCCCTGCGCGCGTTGGCGCTCGGCTACACGAATGTCGCGTGGTATCGCGGCGGCGTGCAGTCATGGATCGTCGCCGGGTTGCCGGTCGCGCAGAGCCCACTGGCCGCCGCCATCTACGATACCGAGCAGGAACTCGACATCGTGCTGCGTCAGGAGACCGAGCTCGCGGCGCTCACCACACCCGATCGCCGGCTGCCGAAACTCGACGTCAGACGCTGGCACGCCTTCCTCGTTGCGGCGCATGATCGTGAGCCGGTGTTCCATCAGGGCATCAACCGCATCGCCAGCCTGCTCGCGCGCATGGGTGTGCGACGCGAGGACACGAACTGGCTCTCCTCGGCGACCAATGACGAGACCCGCATGCCGACGCGCGACAATCTCGGCAATCTCTTCGCGCCGCGCCGGATGGCGCGCAGCGAGGGCTGCTTCGTCTATCTCACCTCGCATGGCGATCAGAACGGCATCGAGATCATCGCGGGCCGCGACAAGTATTCGCTCGCGCCCGCCGAACTCGGCCTGCTGCTCGATCGCTCTTGCGGCCAGGCGCCGACCGTCGTCGTGGTCTCGGCCTGCTATTCCGGTGTCTACGTCGATCCCGCGGTGCTCGGCCCCAATCGCATCCTGCTGACCGCGGCGCGACGCGACCGCGCATCCTTCGGCTGCTCGCCCGATTTCGAGTTCACCTTCTACGATGCATGCTTCATCGAGAATCTCGAGGGCGCCGACAGCTGGGCCGACCTTGCCCGGCGACTCTCCACCTGCGTGCGCGCACGCGAAACCGAGTCGCGCTTCGAGCCGCGCTCGCTTCCGACGGCGACCATCGGCGCCACGGCGCGCAACCTCACCATGATCACGCCGCCGGCCGCGCGACGAACGCCCGCCGCGCGCCCGCGTCAGTCGACGCTGTAGCGTTGCAGCGACCGGCCCGAGACCTGGCCTCCGACCATCGCGCGCGTCGGCGAATCACTGGTTGAGTTTCGGCCAATTCTGCTCAGCCTTGCCGATCAACGCGGCTTGATCGTTTTTGAACAGCTTCAGGATATCGCCGTTGAAGTTCACGTAGAGCTTGTCGTCGACGATCGTCCAGCCATTGACGGGATCGACGTCGAACAGCTTGCCCTGGGCGACGCCCCACGCACAGAAGCCGCCATATTGAGGAATGTACTTGCCAGGCTCCTTCTGGAATGCGGTGCGATGCTCGGCGCTCGCGAAACGCCACGTCAGGCCGTTCATCGCAGCCGTGATGCTTTCCGAACCCGGAACGGCCTTGCCACCCACGAAATAGGCCACCGGATCGTAGCCCTTGAGGCCGATACCGGCATGCATCGAGTTCGGCGATCCGCCGGTGCGCGACTGTGCCGATGCGCCGCTCGCCAGCGCGGATACGGCCAATCCGAAGATGATCGCGGCGATTCCTGCGCGGCACGTCAAAAGCATGTTCGGGTGGGTCGCTTGGAATTGAGGATTCATGGGACGCATGGAAGTATCTCTGGGTTGGCCTGATCTCGAGCGCTCCTGCAGCGCCGATGACGGGAACATGCGCCATCGCCGCACGCGCAAGAACGCATGCCCGCCGCAACACATCCTTCCGCAATCTGGAATTCCCGCATGGATCGGATTGAGCAACGGACGATCGCGATGACGCGTGCCAGGTCGAGAGACGACGCCGACGCGCGCGCGGCCATCGGGAGGACTTGGCGCGAGTGCCGGCGCGGACCTGCTGGCGACGCTGCGCGCGCCGGGTCCGCGACTGCTCGCGTTGAGCTTCGCGACCCCTACGCTGCATTACCTGGCCGTGCTCGGGTTCCTGCCGAGTTTTCTGATCGAGCATGACGGCGTCGGCACTGGGCTGGCGGCGCTACTCGGCGGGATCGCGGTTGCGGTCAGTATTCCCGGCAATCTCCTCGGCGGCTGGATCGTGCAGCGCGGCGCGCGACGCTGGGCGGTCATCGCCGCGGTGAACACGACGATGGCGCTGTGTTCTCTGTTGATCTACGTGGCTGGTCTCGACCAACGGGTTGATCTTGGAGGGGTCCAATCTCGGCCAGGTCATCGGGCCGCCGGCGATCGCCGCCTTGGCCGCGCGCGCCGGCGATTGGACCTGGTCACCCCTCGTGCTCGGCGCCGCCGCCGGGCTCGGCGTGCTCCTCGCGCTGCGCCTGCGCGCGCTGGAGCCACGAAGCCGAGGCGATGGTCTTGAATGAGGCGCCCGGACCTGCGGAAATCAGGGCGCGCTCCGAAGGGTTGACATGACCGGTCCGACACTCGCCGCCCCCGACGACGATCCCTTTCTCTGGCTCGAGGAGATCGACGGCGCGCGCGCGGTCGACTGGGTCGAGGGGCAGAACCGCGTGACCCTGGCGCGTTTCGGGCATGCCGGCATGCAGGCCGATCGCGATCTGCTCGCGGCGATCCTCGACCGCGGCGACAAGCTGCCGATGATCGTGCGCCGCGGCGGGCAGCTGTGGAATTTCTGGGTCGATGCCGCGAACCCGCGTGGTCTGTGGCGACGCACCGACCTGGCGCAGTTCCGCGGCCCGGCGCCGCGTTGGGAGACGATCCTCGATCTCGATGCGCTCGCAGCGCGTGAGGGCGAGGACTGGATCTGGCAGGGCGCCACCACGCTGCCTGGCGCGCATGATCGCGCGATGCTGCGGCTTTCGCGCGGCGGCAGCGATGCCGTGGTGCTGCGCGAGTTCGACATCGCGACGCGATCCTTCGTGCCCGGTGGCTTCGAACTGCCCGTAGCCAAGGGCAGCATCGACTGGCTTGATCGCGATGCGTTGCTGCTGTCGAGTTCGCTGGGACCCGGCATGGCGACGAACTCGGGTTATGCACGCACCGTCAGGCTCTGGCGCCGCGGCGTCGCGATCGCGGATGCGGCCGTGCTGTTCGAGTCCTCGCCCACGACGATGATGGTGTGGGGCTGGGTCGATCGCACGGACCGCATGCGCATCTGGTTCGCCGAAAAGCCCGGCTTCTTCGATCTCCGGCTCTGGCAAGGCGATGTCACCGGCCCCGGCACGCGGCTCGACCTGCCCGATGATTGCTCCGTTCATGTCCACGGTGATTGGCTCGCCGTGAAGCGCCGCAGCGCCTGGACGATCGGCGATCATGCCTACCCACCGGACACGCTGCTCGGAATCTCGCTGTCGCGATTCCTCGGCGGCGAGCGCAATTTCGCGCGGCTCTTCGAGCCGGGGGACCGGCGCGCGTTGCAATATTGCTTCTGGAGCGGCGGCAAGCTCGTGCTCGCGATCCTCGACGAATTGCGGCCGGTGTTCGAGCGGCACGCGCCGGGTGTCGAAGCCTGGACACGCGAGATCCTCGCCGATCTGCCGCACATCGGCATCGTCGATGTCACGCGGCTCGATCTCGAGCCCGAGGAAGGTACCGGCGAGCTCCTGGTCACCGCGCAGGATCCGCTGACGCCGCCGACGCTGTCGTTGCTTGCAGCCGACGGCGCACCCGAAATTCTCAAGCGCGCGTCGCCCGTGTTCGACGCATCCGGCCTGGTGGTCGCGACCTATCAGGCCGAGAGCAGCGACGGCGAATTCATTCCCTACACGATGATCGGCCCCGCCACGCTGACCGGCGATGCGCCGGTGCATCTCACGGGCTACGGCGGATTCAATCTGCCGATGCGGCCGAGCTACAATTCCGCGATCGGCAAGCTATGGCTCGAACGCGGCGGCACGAGCGTGATCGCGCATCTGCGCGGCGGCGGCGAGTTCGGCACGCGCTGGCATGAGGCAGGACGACGCGACCGCAAACGCCTCTCGCACGACGACTTCGCCGCCATCGCCGCCGATCTCGTGCACCGCGGTGTGACACGGCCCGCGCGCATCGCCGCCGAGGGCGGCTCGAATGGCGGCATCCTCATCACCAACATGCTCGTCCGCTACCCCGAGCGCTTCGGCGCGCTGTTCTGCACCATCCCGCTGATCGACATGCGGCGCTATTCGAAGCTGCTGGCTGGCGCGAGTTGGGTCGCCGAATACGGCGATCCGGACAAACCGGAGGATTGGGCGTTCCTGCAGAACTACTCGGCCTATCACCTCGCGATGCCGGGCAAGCCCTACCCGCCGATCCTGATCGCGACCATGCGCCGCGACGATCGCGTCCATCCCGGCCATGCGCGCAAGATGGCAGCCAAGCTGCAGGCCCAGGGCCACCGCGCCTTCTTCTACGAACCCGCCGCCGGCGGCCACGGCTACGGCAAGAACAACCAGGAACGCGCGGCGTTCACCGCGCTCGGCCTGAATTTCCTGCGCGAGATGATCGGCTGGGCGCCATGAGCAGTGGCGTGAGTCGCGCGCGACCCCTTCACGCTCGGCGTCGTCTCGGGCGATCCGCTGCCGGACGGCGTGGTGCTCTGGACACGGCTTGCACCGGAACCGCTGCATGGCGGCGGCATGCCGATGGCGCGTGTCGAGCTCGGCTGGGAGATCGCGCGCGACGCGCGCATGCGCGAGGTGATCCAGCGCGGAACGGCGGTCGCGCGCCCGGAGCTTGGCTACTCCGTGCATGTCGAGGTCGGCGGGCTCGAGCCCGCGCGCGAGTACTGGTACCGGTTCCGCGTCGGCACGGAAGGGAGTCCGATCGGCCGGACCGTGACGGCGCCCGCCGCGGGCACGCTGCAGCAGCGGCTCCGTTTCGCGCTTGTCCGCTGCAATCACTACGAGACCGGCTACTTCACGGCCTATCGCCACATGGCGGCCGAGCGGCCGGATTTCGTGTTCCATTCCGGCGACTACATCTACGAAGGCCGCGAGATCGCCGATCGCCCGCGCCGCCACAACGGCGACGAGATCCATACGCTGGTCGACTATCGCAACCGCTACGCGCTCTACAAGAGCGACCCCGATTTCAAAGCGGCACATGCGGCGACGCCGTTCGTGATCTCCTTCGACGACCATGAGGTCGAGAACAACTGGGCGAGCGCGCAGTCCGAAGACACCGACATGCCGCGCGCCACCGTCCTGGGCGATCAACAGGAACGTTGGTTGGACGACGGGCTGAGCGCCAGCCGAGCGCGCTGGAACGTGCTCGCGCAGCAGGTCATGGTCGCCAGGCGACGCCTCGGCGCGGCGGGCGACCTGATCAGCATGGACAAATGGGATGCCTATCCGGCGGTGCAGAAGCGGCTGCATGATTTCCTGGCGGAGCGCCGGCCCGCCAACCCGATCGTGCTCACCGGCGATGTTCACAACGCCTGCGTTGGTGAACTCAAGGCGGATTATGAGCGCCCGAGCACTGGGCCGCGCATCACCGCATCGTCGAGCGTGTCTCGGTGCAGGGGCATCCGCTCGCCAATCGCCAGAGCTTCGTCGTCGAGGCCGGCAGATCGGTGGCGTTGGAGATGTGATCGGGCGAGCTTGCTCTCGAACTCACCACCCCGACAACATCTTCTCGTCGCCCCTCCTCGACTTGAGCTAGGGGATGCACACAAGATTGCACAGCACGTTGCTGTGGGTGCGAAAGGGCCGGCATCGCGTCGATCAAGACTCAAAACCCGAAGCGCAACCCGTACTTCATCCCCTCCTTTCGCGGCACGCGATAGGGGTGGCGCGCGCGAAGCGCGTGACGGGGAGGTTCCTTGAACTCGAAGAGGTCTTGTGCCCGCGGAGGTCCCGCGAGACCTCCCCGTCAGCGCGCTGACGCGCGCTGCCACCCCTCCTAGCGCTCCGCGCCAGGAGGGGATGCGCGCATTCGGCGATCGATTGTGGGCGCCGAGACGTCGTCTCGACGATGTGTGAATCGCCAAGCTCGACTCGAGGAGGGGCAGCTCGCGCGGCGCGCGCGAGCGGGGTGGTGAGTCACATGCGTCACGCCGGCGTGCGTCTGGCCAGCGCTTGCTTCTCGGCTTCGGTGTAGAAGGCGTCGGCGAGGCAGTCGCTCCTGTGCATGCCGAGTTCGACGAGCAGCTTCACGCAGCTCTCGACCATGATCGGCGGTCCGGCGAGATAAGCCTTGCAGCCGTCGATGCCGGCGAGGTCCTTGCGCAGCGCCTCGACGAGAAATCCCGTGCGGCGCGACGTGCCGGCATCGGGCTCCGAGAGCACGGGAATGATGCGCAGATTCTCGTGCTTGGCCGCCAGCGCGGCGAATTCGTCCTGCAGATAGAGGTCGCGCTCGGCGCGCACCCCGAAATAGAAACTGATGGGCTGGCGCGCGCCGCTGGCCAACGCGGTCTCGACGATCGACTTGATCGGCGCGAGGCCGGTGCCGCCGGCCAGCGCCAGGATCGGCCCGGTATGCTTGCGTCGCCAATAGGAGGTTCCCAGCGGCGCCTTCACGCGCACCGTGTCGCCAAGCTTGAGACGGTCGCGCACATGAGGCGTCACAGCCCCGTTGGCGACGAGCCGGATGTGGAACTCCAGCGTCGCGTCGTCCGGTCGATTGGCCATCGAATAGTCGCGACCCGGGAAGCCCGGGAATTCCAGGCTCGCGTATTGGCCGGCCGAAAAGACGAGCGGCGCGCCCTCCGCGATCTCCAGCCGGACGCGTTTGATGTCGTGCGTCATGTCGTCGAGCCCGACCACGCGGCAATTCAGCACGCGCGAGGGATGAACCTCCAGTTCCTCCGCATCGAGCAGCGCGACTTCGCAATCCGACCACGGCATGGCGCGGCAGCCGAGGATCAACCCCTGCGCGCGCTCGCCGTCCTCCAGCGCGAATTCCGAGTAGGGCGCGAGTTCGACCTCGCCGGAGAGCAGCGCCGATTTGCAGGCGCCGCAATTTCCGGATTGGCAACCGAACGGATACGCCAGCCCACTGCGCAAGGCAGCATCAAGGATGGTCTCGCCCTGCTCGACGTCGATCTCCGCGTCCAATCCGCGGATCTGTACCCGGTAGCTCATTGGTCTCGTCATGCTCCGATGTCTGTGCTGCATCCCCGATAAGAGGCTCCACGGCCCCATCGTTTTCGCGCTACGGTTGCTGGAGACTGATCGCCAGACAGGGGCAACGATGGACGGCCTTTATACGTTTCCCCTCCGCGCGCTCAAACCGAATTTGGACACCGGATCGCTACGGCGCGCTACGGCAAGAGGGCGGCATGGATGACGTGACACAATCAGGGCCGCCCGCGGACCGCGCTCGACGCGATCTGCAGCGCCACGACATCGTGAGCGCCGCGCGATCCCTCTGCGTTTTCGGCGAGATCCTGCGCGCCAGCGCGCAGGCGGCGGGCCACCGAACCGCGCTGATCGATGACGATCATCTGATGAGCTATGCCGAGTTCGATGCGCGCTGCGACCGTTTGGCGGCGGCGCTCGTCACGGCCGGCTTCGCGCGCGGCGATCGCATCGGCGCGATGATGATGAACGGCCGCGACTACGCGCAGCTCTTCTTTGCCGCCGCGCGGGCTGGCCTCGTCCTCTGCCACCTGTCGACCCGCAGCACGCCGCGCGACATCGCGCTTTCCCTCGGCAAGGTCGGCGCGCGCGCGCTGTTCATCCAGCAGGATCTCCTGCCGCAATTCGAAGCGGCACGCGGCCTGGGCGCGAGCTGCGAACGCGTGATCGTGATCGACGGCGAGCGCTCGGAGTTCCTCGCCCTCATCGATCGAGGCCTGTCGGCAGTCATGCCGAATCTGACGCCGGACGATCTGCTCGGCATCACCTTCACCGGCGGGACGACCGGTTCGCCCAAGGCCGTCGCGGTCACGCATGGCGCGCGCTGCGCCAACGTGATCGGCGGCATGAGCGATTTCGAGATCGGCGCGCGCGATGTCTGCGTCATCGCCACGCCGATGTTCCACACCGTCGGGCTCTATGTCTGGTTCGGCACGGTGATCGGCGTGGGCGCCACAGCGCTGCTGCAGCCGAACTGGCAAGCCCGACGCTTTGTCGATGCGGCCGAGCGGCACGGCGCCAGCGCCACCCTGCTCGTGCCGACGCAGCTGATCGATCTCTTGGGAACGGCCGGCTTCCTGCCGGCGCGGCTCGGCGCCATGCGCATCATCCACCACGCCGGCGCACCGATGCCGGGCGCCCTGCTCGATCGTCTCGAGGCGACGCTGCCCTGGGTCCGTTTCATCGAGCATTACGGGCAATCGGAGACCGGTCAGATCACCCTGCGTCCGCCCGAGTTCAACCACAGCAAGCGCGAATCGGCCGGCCGGCCAGTCGCTGGAATCGAGACGCGCATCGTCGATCACGACGGCGCCGAGCTGCCGCCGGGACTCATCGGCGAGTTGGTGACGCGTGGGCCCCATGTGCTGCAGGGCTACTGGAACGATCCGGAGCAAACCGAAGCGGCGTTCCGCTACGGCGATGGCTGGCTCGCCACTGGGGATCTCGGCCGCTGCGACAGCGACGGCTTCATCACGCTCGTCGATCGCGCCAAGGACATGATCGTTTCGGGCGCCGAGAACATCTATCCGATCGAGCTCGAGAATGCCCTGTACCACCACCCCGATGTTGCGGAATGCGCCGTCTTCGGCATCCCCGATGAACGCTGGGGCGAGGTGCCGGCCGCCCATGTCGTGCTGCGACCGGGCGCCACGGTCGACAAGATCGCGCTCGCGGCGCATATCGAGGCCGAGATCGGGCGCTGGAAGCGACCACGTCTGATCGAGTTCGTCCCGACCCTACCCAAGACCGCGATCGGGAAGATCCAGAAGAACGTCCTGCGCGAACCCTATTGGCGCCATCGCTCGCGGCTGATCTGAGCCGCCTGCGACCATGCGGCAGCTGCGTATTCTTCTCCGCCGCGGCAATGTCCTGTAGGGTCTTTGCAGGAACAAACGACGTGACAATCCGCATCGACGCGTTCAGCCAAACCGCACGGGCATGCTGATCCTCCTGCTCGCTTGCATCGCGGCGAAGCTCGCGCTGGGTGTCGTCGGCGCCGCGCGCGGCATGCCGGTTGCACGCTTGGTCTATGGCCTGACAGCCACGCTCTGCGCCGTGCTGGGCGTGCTCGCCGTCGCGGCCCTTGTGACAGGCGGTGGGTGGCATCGCCTCAGCCTGCCGCTGGGACTGCCCGGCCTCAGCGCGAATTTCCGTCTCGACGCCCTCTCCGCCTGGTTCCTCCTCACGGCCTCGGTCGGCGGCGCGACCGCGGCGATCTACGCGATCGGCTATGCCACGCATCTCGCCGAACCACAGCGCGCGCTCCCGTTCTTCCCGATCTTCCTCGCGGCCATCGATCTCGTCCTGATCGCCGACGACGCTTTCGTCTTTCTGTTCGCCTGGGAAGCCATGGCCGTCGCCTCGTGGCTGCTGGTCCTCGTCAACCACCGCGAGGCCGGCAACGCCATCGCCGCGCGGCTCTATCTCGTCATGGCGATGGCCGGCACGGCGTGCCTGCTGCTGGCTTTTGGGCTGCTCGCCGGCGCCGAGGGCGCCTATCATTTCGATGCCTGGCGCGGCCAGAAGCGCGATGCCTGGCAGGCCGGATTCATCGTCGTCCTCGCCCTGATCGGCGCCGGCTCGAAGGCCGGCCTGTTTCCACTGCATGCGTGGCTGCCGCTCGCCCATCCCGCGGCGCCCAGCCATGTGTCTGCGCTGATGAGCGGCGTGATGACCAAGGCGGCGATCTACGGGCTCATGCGGATCCTGTTCGAATTCGTCGGCCCGCTGGAATGGGGCTGGGGCGCGATCGTGATGGCGGTCGGCGCGATCACGGCGGTCATGGGCATCCTCTACGCGCTGATGGAGCGCGACCTGAAGACCCTGCTCGCCTATTCCACGATCGAGAACATCGGACTCGTCACCGTCGCGCTGGGCCTCGCGCTCGTGTTCCGCGCCAATGCGATGCCGGGCCTGACGGCGCTCGCCTTGGCGGCCTGTCTGCTGCACGTGTTCAATCACGCTGTGATGAAGAGCCTGTTGTTCTTCGTCGCCGGCGCCGTGCACGTGGCGACGGGAACCCGCGATCTCGAACAGCTCGGCGGTTTGATCCATCGCATGCCGCGCACCGCGACCCTCGCCCTGATCGGGGCCGCGTCGATCGCCGCGCTGCCGCCGCTCAACGGCTTCGTCTCGGAATGGCTGATCTTCCAGGCGATCCTGAGCGCGCCGGCGCTGCCGCAATGGGCGCTGAAGTTCGAGATCCCCGTCGTCGGCGCGTGCCTCGCGCTGACCGCGGCCTTCGCGGCGGCGTGCTTCGTACGCGCCTTCGGCACGGCTTTCCTCGGCCGGCCACGCACGCCGGCGGCACGTGACGCGCAGGAAATCGGCACAGCCATGGGCGTCGCGATGGCGCTGCTCGCCGCGCTTTGCATCGGCAGCGGCGCGGTGCCCGGCGCGCTTCTCGGATTGATGGGCAGCGCCGTCCAGCAACTCGCCGGGGCGACCCTGCCGCGTGAGAGCCTGCAGGTGATGTGGATCGCCCCCTTCGGCCTCGAGCGCGCCGCCTATGGCGGATTGATGGTCCTGCTGTTCGTGACGATCCTCGCGTGGATCATCATCGAGATCGTCCACCGCCATGCCAATCCGCGGCGCCGACTGGGACCAGCCTGGGATTGCGGCTTCCCCGATCCGACTCCGGCGGCGCAGTACACCGCCTCGAGCTTCTCGCAGCCGCTGCGCCGCGTGTTCGGCACGCTCGTGTTCCATGCGCGCGAGCGCGTCGACATGCCGGAGCCCGGCGAGACGCGCGCCGCGCGCTTCACGCTCAGCCTGCGCGACCCCGCCTGGGCCGGCCTCTATGCGCCGACCCAGCATGCGCTGGGCTGGCTGGCGGATCGCTGCAACCGGTTCCACTACCTGACCATCCGGCGCTATCTCACGGTCGTCTTCGCCGTGCTCGTCGTCATGCTCTGCGTCGTGGTGGTGCGGCAATGAGCCGGATCGCCGCGACCGTGGTCATGCAGTTCGCGCAGTTGCTGCTCGTGCTGGCGATCGCGCCTGGCGTCACGGGGCTCGTGCGCAAGGTCAAGGCGCGGCTGCTGTCGCGCCATGGTCCGCCCGTGCTGCAGCCCTATCGCGATCTCGCCAAGCTCATGCGCAAGGAGGCGCTGATGGCGGAGAACGCGTCGTGGCTCTACCGCGGCGCGCCGGCGGTGATCCTCGCGTTGATCTGGCTCGCGGCCGGGCTGATCCCCAGCTTCACGATCGATCTGCCCCTGGCGCTGGCGGCCGATCTGCTCGTGATCATCGGCCTGCTCGCGGCGATGCGCTTCGTGCAGGCGCTGGCGGCGATGGATGTCGGCACGAGTTTCGGCGGGATCGGCGCATCGCGCGAGATGATGTTCGCCTCGCTCGCGGAGCCGGCGACTCTGATGGTCGTCTACACGATGTCGGTCTTCGTGCATTCCTCGTCGCTGCCGGCGATGGCGTCGTTCATGCTGGAGAACGACGTCGGCTTGCGCGTCTCCTTCGCCCTGGCGCTGCTGGCGCTGGTGATGGTCGCGATCGCCGAGAACGCGCGCATCCCGATCGACAATCCGGCCACGCATCTCGAGCTGACGATGGTCCACGAGGCGATGGTGCTCGAGTATTCCGGCCCGCACCTCGCGCTCATGGAAGCGGCGGCCATGCTCAAGCTCGTCGCGTATCTGTCGCTGATCGCCGCGATCTTTGCGCCCTGGGGCCTTGCGCCGCCGGCCGCCGGTGCGGGCGCCATCGCGCTCGGCCTCGCGACCTATGTCGGAAAGCTCGCCTTCGGCGCCATAGCGCTCGGCGTCTTCGAGGTGTCGATCGCCAAGATGCGCGTGTTTCGCGTCGCCGAGTTCCTGGGTGGCGCGCTGCTGCTCGGCCTGCTCGGCACGATCTTCCTCTACGTCTCGCAAAATCTCTGATGCTGCGCGGGATCGCCTTCGACATCGCCCACACGCTCAGCACCTCGGTGCTGCTGCTGTCCTTCGCGCTGCTCTATCAGCGCCGCCTGCCGGCGATCTTCAACGCCTTC
>Ga0163144_10004146_pt1 | contig 32826 bp, 30 predicted proteins | sample OliLak19BULKMAT1_FD_123175 | JGI IMG/M metagenome (GOLD analysis project Ga0163144, IMG submission 123175) | Freshwater microbial mat bacterial communities from Lake Vanda, McMurdo Dry Valleys, Antarctica - Oligotrophic Lake LV.19.BULKMAT1 | ecosystem: Environmental > Aquatic > Freshwater >... | reverse complement strand
TCCGCGCGCCGCGCCGCCGGTCCGCGCGCCGCGCCGCCGGTCCGCGCGCCGCGCCGCCATGTTCGCTATACGGTCCGCATGGACGATTTCACCTTCAACCCCTTCGATCCCGACACCCGCCGCGACCCCGCGCCGGTGTATGCGCGCGCGCGCCGAGAGCGGCCCGTGCACCGCCATGCCGGCCTGCCGATCGTCTCGATCTTCCGCTACGACGACATCCAGTCGGTGCTGCGCGATGCGGAGACCTGGTCGAGCCAGTTTCCGCCGCCGCCGGGCGTCGATGCGGCGCGCATGCCGCCGCGCAGCATGCTCGGGCAGGACCCGCCCAGCCACACCCGCCTGCGCAGCCTGGTCAGCCAGGCCTTCACGCCGCGCATCGTGCGGCGCCTCGAGCCGCGCATGCACGCCGTCGCGGCGGAGCTGATGACGGCGGCGGTGGCGCGGGGCGAGGTCGATTTCGTCGCGGCGATGACCTACCCGCTGCCGGTGGTGGTCATCGCCGAGATCATCGGCGTGCCGATCGAGGACCGCGACCAGTTCAAACACTGGTCCGACATCGCCGTCGCCGGTCTCGGCAGCGGCCTCTTCGCGCCGCCCGACATGGCGCGCCTGCAGCAGCTCGAGGGCATCCTGCGCGAGATGGGCACCTACTTCTCGCGTCTCGCCGACGACCGCCGAGGCGCGCCGCGCGAGGATCTGCTCACCGGCCTGGTCCAGGCCGAAGTCGAGGGCTCGAAGCTCTCGCACGCCGAGATGATCACCATGCTGGTGCTCCTGCTGGTGGCCGGGAACGAGACGACGACGACGCTCATCGGCAACGCCGTGGTCGAGCTGCTGGCCCACCCGGCCGAGCTTGCGCGCCTGCGTGCCGACCCGGCGCTGCTGCCGAGCGCGATCGACGAGGTGCTGCGCTTTTCGTCACCGGTCCAGCTCGACCCGCGCCGTGCCACGCGCCGCGTCGAGCTGCGCGGCGAAGTGATCGAGGCGGGACAGATCGTCGTCAGTTGGCTCGGGTCGGCCAATCGCGACGAGGCCGTGTTCGCCGATGGCGAGCGCTTCGACATCGCCCGCGTCGACAATCGCCACCTCGCGTTCGGCTTCGGTCCGCACTTCTGCCTCGGCGCCAACCTCGCCCGCCTCGAGGCGCAGGCCGCCCTCGGCGCCCTGCTCGCCGCGACGCGGGAGTTCGCACTTGCCAGCGCGGCGCCCCTGCCGCTGCATCCGAGTCTGGTATTCAAGGGCGTGACCGAGCTGCCACTGCGCCTGACCCCGAGTTGAGCCGCTCTTCAACACGGAGACACGGAGATGCACAGAGCAAGAAGCTTCGGCGTACTCTGTGCCCCTCCGTGTTGAGGTCCTTGTTTGCGGTTCAGCTCCACGGGTACTCCTCGAACGGGTACTCCTTGCACGCCGCCAGCGCGTCGTAGTCGCTGCGGCGCAGGCCGCGCGCCCACTGGGCGAGATCGTGGTAGACGGTACACCGGGCGCGGGCGTCGGCGAGGCGGGGGTCGCTGGCGACGCTGTCGAGCACGCCCTGCACCGTCTGCGTGTCATGCGCCATGCGGATGCCGCCGCCGGCCGGCGTGTCGAGGACGACGTACTTCGGCGCCGTTGGACTACTCGGATCCCAGGCCAGCCATTCCACCCCGGCCGCGCTGCCCGGCCTGCCGGTGCGGGCGAAGTTGACCCAGTATTCCATCATCGCCGCGGAGAGCTGCTCGCGGCCGGGGCTGTTGGCGTCGGTCCACATCACGTCCGCCTGGCGGCCGAGATTGAAGTGGCCGAAGACGAACGGGATCTCGAAGCCGTGCGCGGCACCGAGCATGGTGGAGAGGTCGGCGCCGAGCATGCGCGGCTGCTCGTCCCAGTCGAAGCGGTAGACGTAGACGTCGTCCTCGACGCCGCGCATCGCCGCGGCGGGCTGATCGGCACCGGTGGCCTTCCACTGCCTGGCCATCAGATCCGCGGTGGCGACATACAGCGCCTCGTCCCGCAGGCGGGGCACGATCCAGAAGTATCGCGTCACCCAGCGCGGGTCGGCGAACATGAACAGGCGGTTCTCGTCGCGGTTGGTGCCGAGCATCACCGGGACCCGGTTCCAGCCGTCGGCGCTGGCAAACTGCCGCAGCGGATCGCCGACCGGCAGCACCACGCCGTCGGCGAACACCTGCGGCATGCTGATCATGCCGTTGTTGCGGTACGGCTCGTAGGCGCCGAGGAACTCCGCCGCCGGTTTGCCGCGTAGATAGGCGGCGATCGCGGCCGGCGACATCGCCGCGAGCTGCGCCGTCGCGGCGGCGCGATCGGCGGCGCCGTCGTGCTGCAGCAGGCGCAGCAGCGCTTCGTGCGAGCTGGCGACGTGGCCGGGCGGGGTCGCGTCGACGGCGTTCTCGGCCTCGGCAGGGTCGCTCGTCAGCAGGCCGCCGCTCTGGACGATGGCGCGCTGGAAGAGGCCCTTCGCCTGCGGCGCCAGCAGCAGCGAGAAGACGTTACGGCCGCCGGCGGACTCGCCGAAGATCGTCACGTTGCCCGGGTCACCGCCGAACGCGTCGATGTTGTCGCGCACCCACTCGAGGGCGCGCACCAGGTCGAGCAGGGCGAAGTTGCCCGACTGCTCCGCCGGCGTGGCGCCCTCGCGCAGCGCCGCGTGGCGCAGCCAGCCGAGCGGGCCGAGGCGGTAGTTGAGGGCGACGACGATGACCCGCTCGTCGGTGGCGAGCCGGCCGCCGTCGACGAAGCCGGCCTCGCCGATCGAGTTGCCGCCGCCGTGGATCCACACCATGACCGGCAGGCGGCCGGTGTCGCGCGGCACCTGATCGGCGGTGAAGCGCGGTGCGAAAACGTTGAGGAACAGACAATCCTCGTTCCCGGCCACGCCGTCGGCCGGACCGGCGACGCCGCCGAAGGCGCTCGGGTACTGCGGGCAGGGGGATCCGCTGGCGAGCGCCTGCAGCGTCTCGGTCCACGCCGGCAACGGCCGCGGCGCCCGCCAGCGCCGCTCGCCGGTCGGCGCCTGCGCGTACGGGATGCCGCGCCAGACGTGGTCTCCGTACATGCCGACGGCGCCGACCAGCGGGCCGGCGGGCGTCGCGCGCAGGCTGGCCGGATCGGCGCTGCTCGGCTCTGCCTGCGGCCGGCACGCCGCGGCGGCGAGCGTCAGCGCGAGAATCCAGATCGGTCGATGTCGCGTCATGCGTACCCCCATCGCGCCTGCATAGCGCCGAGCGAGGTGGGAACGCCACGCGCCCGATTCGCCGGGCGTGGGGGGAGGCAGCGGTCCGCGCATCGCGCGCCCGCACGGGAGACCCGCGCAACCGCCGTCCGTCACCGCCCGCGCAACTCGGCCAGCGGCGCCAGCTCGATCCAGTCGAGTTCGGCCTTGGCCTGTGTCCGGGTGTACTGACTGTTCGAGGCGACGGCGACGATCGGGTCCTTGGGGACGAAGCCGAAGACGCGGCGGAAATCGGCCGCGACATCGCGCTGCTCGACGTGAAAGACGCCGACGCCGTCCTGGGAGTTGCGCACGACGATCCAGTGCACCTTGACGACGCCGGCGGCGTAGGTGGCGTCGCCCTCGGTGCCGACCGGGGTATCGGTCTCCCAGCGATAGGCGATCGAGCGCTGGCGCAAGACGCCGCCGTAGCTGACGTAGATGGCGATCGGCTGGTCGTCACGCGCCGCGTCGCGGCCGTCGGCGCCGCGCGGATACTCGAGCACCCGCCAGCGCCAGCGCAGGATCGGCGTGCGGGTGAGGTCGACGCCGTCGAGCTGCGTCGCGAACGTCGCGCTGGCGTCGTCGGCCTCCGCGATCAGGACGCCGGTGCCGTCGGCGCCGGCGGCGTCGGTGCGGTAGTGGGTCGGGTCGACGCCGGGTTTGGTGCGCACCTCCCAGCCGTGCAACTTGCTGCGGAAGTCCTCGCGCCACGTCGCGCCGGCGAGGGCCTCGCCGCCCCAGAGGGCGAGTGCGAGCAGGAGCAGGCGGCGGCGCATACCGGGAATCTGGTATCGGCGGCACCGCTCTGGCACAAGCCCCCGAGGAGGAGCGATCACATGGCCGATACGCCGACACTCGGACTGGGGACGCGGGCGCTGCATGCCGGGCAGCAACCCGACCCCGCCACCAACGCCCGCGCGGTGCCGATCTACGCCACCACGTCCTACGTCTTCAACGACACCGACCATGCCGCGCATCTCTTCGCGCTGACCGAGTTCGGCAACATCTACTCGCGGTTGATGAACCCCACCAACGACGTGCTCGAGAAGCGCCTCGCCGCCCTCGACGGGGGCGCCGCGGGCCTCGCCTTCGCCTCCGGCCAGGCCGCCATCACCGCGGCGATCCTGACCATCTGCCACAGCGGCCAGAACTTCCTGTCCGCGACGTCGCTGTACGGCGGCACCTGGACCCTGTTCACGCACACCCTGGCCAAGCTCGGCATCGAGGTGCGCTTCTTCGACCCACACCACCCCGAGCAGATCGCCGCACTGGCCGACGCCAACACCCGCTGCGTCTACTTCGAAAGCCTCGGCAATCCGAAGAACGATGTGCCCGACTTCCGCGCGCTGACCGACGCCGCGCACGCCGTCGGGCTGCCGGTACTGTGCGACAATACCGTCATGACGCCGATGCTGTTGCGGCCGATCGAGCACGGCGTCGATGTGGTCATCTACTCGACGACGAAGTTTCTCGGCGGTCATGGCGTGCACATCGGCGGCGCCATCGTCGATGGTGGGACGTTCCCCTGGGCCAAGGATCCGGCGCGCTGGCCGGAGTTCTGCGCCCCCGACCCGGCCTACCACGGCATGGTCTTCGAGGAGGCACTGCGCCCGATCGGCAACATCGCCTACATCCTCCACGTCCGCACCCACTGGCTGCGCGACACCGGCGCCTGCATGAGCCCGTTCGCCTCGTTCCTCACCCTGCTCGGTATCGAAACCCTGCACCTGCGCATGCAACGCCACTGCCAGAACGCGCTCGAGGTCGCCCTGTGGCTGCAGAACCACAAGGCCGTCGAGTGGGTGAACTACCCGAGCCTGCCCAACCACCCGGATCATGCCGCGGCGCGCCGCTACCTGCCGCACGGGGTCGGCGCCCTGGTCGGCTTCGGGATCAAGGGCGGCGCCGCGGCCGGGGTGAAGCTGATCAACGCCGTCCAGTTGGCCAGCCACCTGGCCAACATCGGCGATGCCAAGACGCTCATCATCCACCCCGCCTCGACGACCCATTCGCAGTTGAGCGCCGCGGACCAGCGCGCCACCGGCGTGACACCCGAATACGTGCGCCTGTCGATCGGCATCGAGGACGTCGCCGACATCATCGCCGACCTCGACCAGGCCCTGGCGGTCTCGCAGTCGTAAAGAAGGCCCTGCACACGGAGACGCGGAGTCACGGAGGTGGTCGGGTCGTTTGCGGTGTTCCTGCCTCCGTTGTCCCGTGTCTCCGTGTGCAATTCTTGTCATGACTGAACCGGAGTTTCACAGCAGCGACGCGTCGCGCAGCGCGGCGCCGCTGCGGCACGCGCAGTCCGTGACGTTCGACGCGCCGCTGGCGCTCGCGTTGGGCGGCACCCTGCCGCGGGTGACGGTGGCCTACGAGACGTACGGGCGGCTGAACGCGGCGCGCGACAACGCGGTCTTGGTGTGTCACGCCATCAGCGGCGATTCGCATGTGGCGCGGCACGACGCGGCGGACGCTCCCGGGTGGTGGGACCTGGTCGTCGGGCCGGGGCGGGCGATCGACACCGAGCGCTGGTTCGTCATCTGTTCGAACACCCTCGGCGGTTGCCGCGGCAGCACCGGACCGAACAGCCTCGACCCGCGCAGCGGGCGGCCCTACGGCGCCGATTTCCCCACCATCACCGTGGCCGACATGGTCGCGCTGCAGCGCCGCCTGCTCGACCACCTCGGCCTCGACGCGTGGCACGCGGTGGTCGGCGGCTCGCTCGGCGGCCACCAGGCGATGACCTGGGCGATCGAGCATCCCGCACGCCTGCGCGGCTGCGTTGCGCTGGCCAGTTCGCCGCGCCTGACCAGTCAGGCGATCGCCTTCGACGTCGTCGGTCGCAACGCCATCCTGCAGGATCCCGGCTTCCACGCCGGACAGTACTACGACCACGGCACCGGGCCGGCGACCGGCCTGGCGCTGGCGCGCATGCTGGCGCACATCACCTACCTGTCGCGCGAGGCGATGAGCGCCAAGTTCGACCCCAGCCGGCACGCGCCGCGCGAGGTCCCGACCGCCTTCGAGCAACGCTTCTCGGTCGGCTCGTATCTCGCCCACCAGGGCAACAAGTTCGTCGAGCGCTTCGACGCCAACAGCTACGTGACGCTGTCGATGGCGATGGATCTCTTCGACCTCGGGGAGACGCCCGCGGCGCTGCGCGCGGCGGTGGGGCGCAGCCCCTGCCGCTGGTTGCTGGTCAGCTTCAGTAGCGACTGGCTGTTTCCAGCCGAGCAGAGCCGGCAGATCGTCGCCGCGCGCCTCGCCGCCGACCGGCCGGTCTCGTACTGTGACGTCACCGCGTCGGGCGGACACGACGCGTTCCTGCTCGAGGAACGGATCGATGTGCATGGCGGTCTGCTGGGCGGCTTCCTGGCCGCCCTCGCCGCGCCATCGCCCGAGTCGCCGCCGGCGACGGCCGGCACGCCGCCGTCGCCGACGTCGATCTTCCATGCGCAGCGGCTCGACGAGGCTCGCTTTCTGGAACTCATCCCGGCCGGCGCCCGCGTCCTCGACCTCGGCTGCGGGCGCGGCGCGCTGTTGGCGCGGTTGCGCGCGCGCGGGCATACGCGCCTGGTCGGCGTCGAGCTCGACGAGCACGCGCTGCTCGCCTGCGTGCGCCGCGGACTCGACGTCGTGCAGCACGACCTCGAACACGGCCTGCCGCTGTTCCACGACCGCCAGTTCGACGTCGTGCTGTTGTCGCAGACGCTGCAGTCGATCGTCGACACCGAGCGCATCATCGACGAGATGCTGCGCGTCGGGGGCCGCGCCATCGTCAGCTTTCCCAACTTCGCCTATCGCACGCTGCGCCGCATGCTCGCCGAGGCCGGCCGCTCGCCGAAATCCGAGGGACCGTTCCACTTCGAGTGGTACAACACCCCCAACCGCCGCTTTCCGTCGATCGCTGACGTGCAACACTTCTGCGCCGCCAAGGGCATCGAAATCGAGCAGGCGCTGTACCTCGACAGCGAGTCCAGCCGATGGATCACCGACGACCCCAATCTCAACGCCGACATCGCCATCGTCGCCTTGCGGCGCCCGTGAGGCGCATCCTCTGCGCGCTGCTGCTGCTCGCCGGCTGCGCCACGATTCCCCAAGGTCCCGCTCCCGCCCCGCTGCCGGCGGTGTTCTCGCACGCCGACTTCGACGCGGTGCTGCAACGCTTCGTCGACGACCAGGGGCGGGTCGACTACGCCGGCCTGCGGGCCGACCGCGGTGCGCTGGACCGCTACGGCGATCAGGTCGCCGCCTGGAGCCCGGACAACGCGCCGGCGCTGTTCCCCAGCCGCGACGACCGCCTCGCGTACTGGCTGAACGCCTACAACGCCGCCGTGCTGCGCACCGTGCTGGCCTACTATCCGGTCGCCAGCGTCGATGAGATTCCACCCTGGCTGCCGAGCAAGTTCGGGTTCTTCGTCCTGCAACGGTCTACCGTCGGCGGCGAGACCACCAACCTCTACACGCTGGAGAACGCGGTGGTGCGCGAGCGCTACAAGGACCCGCGCGTCCATTTCGCGCTCAACTGCGCCTCGGCCAGCTGCCCGCGCCTGCCACGCCGCGCCTTCACCGGCGCCGCGTTGCCGCGGCAGCTCGACGCCGAGACACGGCGCTTCGTCGCCGAGACGCGCAACGTGCGCGTCGACGACGCGGCACGCATCGTCTGGCTGTCGTCGATCTTCAACTGGTTCGTGCCGGACTTCCTCGACTGGCCGCCGCTGAGCGGTCGCGCCGGTGCGACGCTGCTCGAGTATGTGGCGCTGTACGCGGAACCGGCGCAGGCCGAGGCGCTGCGTCGCGCCGCGGCATACGAGATCCGCTTCACCCCCTACGACTGGCGGCTGAACGACCAGGCGCTCTAGGGCGCCGGACAGAGGCAGTGACTGGGACCGCGGGCGAGACCCGCGCGTCCCGGCTGCCCGCTCCCACGTCGCAGTGGCGGCTCAGTCCACGAAGCGGTTCGACTCCAGCCAGCCGACCGTTGTAGGCGCGTCGTCGGGCGTCACGCGCACCAAGGTGCGGCGATAGACCGAGCGGCGCGGCGGGACGAAGCAGTGGGTGATATCGATCTCCGCCGCCGTCAGCGGCTCGATGCGCCCGGCGAGCACCGCTCCGCCCTCGGCCTGGACGCTGAAGCGACCGTCGACCGGCGCCCGCAGGGTCGCGTCGTCGAAGGCGAGGTCGAAGTGCAGCGCCGTCAGGTTGCCCGTCTGATCGCCGCGATGCAGGTAGCCGGTGGAGATCTCCGAGGCCTCGGGAATGCGCACGTGGGCCGCCTGCACGCGGTAGCCCTCGCCCTGCGCGACGAGGAAGTTCCACTCCATGTTCCACCAGCGCGGGCCCCACGAGTGGTCGCGTTCGCCGCGCACGTCGAGGGCGCGCGTGTCTGCGCCGATGCTGTAGGAGCCGCGGGCACGGATCGGTTGCTCGAAGCGGCTGACGGAATAGCCCTCGGCGCTGTGGCCCGGAATCGATTGCTGGCCGAGCGAATGCGCGGCGCCGACGGTCTCGACGTCGAGTTCCACCGCCAGCGGCAGGATCATGCCGACGCGCGCGCCGCCGAGTACGCGACCGAAGCCGCGCACGCTGAGGTGGCCGCTGCGCAGCGGCTCCCGCGGCGTGTAGGAGAACGCCAGGCCCCACCCGTCGTCGTAGGCGATGGCCGGCAACGCCAGCTTGGCGAAGGGCAGGCGGGTCTGTTCGAGCGCCACCCACTCGGCGCCGTTCCACAGGAACAGCCACACCCACAGGCGCTGCTGATTCGGATGCCAGCCGATGCGGCAGTGTCCTGCATTGCCGCCGCTGGCATCGTACCAGTCGTAGAAGACCGATTCGTTCCACCACTCGAAATCGGGACTGTACGGGTGCGGGAACTCGTCGGCCGGCTGGATGCCGAAGCGGGTGAGCTCGTCGAGAGGGATCGTCATGGGGCGCGTCTACAAGGAAGTGCCGGGCGCGGCTACCACCGCTCCGCCTCGGGCGCGGCGCGGCGATGCCGACGCCCTCCACGAGCATCGCAACGCGGCGGGTGACGCGTGCGGTCGGGCGTGCTTGAACCCTCGCATGCTCGCTGACGGCACGATCGAGGCCTTTCGCCTGCAAGCCCACTTCTGCCACGAGTTCGATTCGCCGCTGTACGGCGAGTTGCTGGCGCACGCCGCCGACGACATCGAGGCCGGCGGCTCGTTCGCGGCGCTGCTCGACGGGTGGCAGGGGCGGCCGATGCCCGAGGCGCTGCCGCTGCGCCTGCTCGGCGCCGTGCACCGCCTGGTGCTCGACGGCGCGGCCCCCGCGCTGGCGCGCTTCTATCCGAGCGTCGGCGGCACCCCGCGCGCGCCGGACACCTGGCTGGCGCTGCGCGCGTTGGTTGCGGCGCGCGCCGGCGAATTGCGTCCCGCCCTCGACCGCCAGGTGCAGACCAACGAGGTGCGCCGCAGCGCCGCCTTGCTGGGCGGGTTCCTCACCGTCGCGGGTGGCACCGGCCTGTCGCTGCGCCTGCGCGAGATCGGTTCCAGTGCCGGCCTCAACCTGGGCTGGGATCGCGCCCGCTACGAGTTCGCGCCCTGCGCCGCCGATACGCCGCCGGCGACAGACGCCGTCTTCACGCCGGCCTGGGGCGCCACGGAGGCGGCGTTGGTGCTGCGCTGCGGCTGGTACGGCGCCCGCGCCGTGCTGGCGGGCAGCGCGCGCGTCGCGTCGCGCGCCGGCTGCGACATCGCCCCGGTCGACGTCGCGGACGCCGATCAGGCGCGCCGCCTCGAGTCGTTCGTCTGGCCAGACCAGGTGCAGCGCCTGCAACAACTGCGTGCCGCGATCGACGTTGCGCGCCGCGATCCGCCCCGGCTCATCCGCCGCGGTGCCGCCGACTGGCTCGCCGAACAACTCGCCGCGCCGGTCGCCGGCGTCGCCACCGTCGTCTTCCACTCGATCATGTGGTGGTACCTGTCAGAAGAGGAACGCCAGCGCGTCGTCGCCATCCTCGCCGCCGCCGCCGCGCGCGCGACGCCCGCCGCCCCCTTGGCCTGGCTGCGCCTGGAGTTGCAGGGCGCCCCCAAGGCCGACCTGCGGCTCACGCAATGGCCCGGCGGCGCCGAGGAGCTACTCGGCTATGGCGACCCGCACGGCCGCTGGGTGACCTGGCTCGGCGGTGGGGACGGCGCCTGACAAGCCGGTGCCGCCGTTGGGCTCCGCCGCGGCCGGACGGGACGGGGCCGCGAATCTTGCGATCCGCGGCCGCGCTGGGGGGGAGGGAGGGAACTCAGCGCGACGCGCCGTCGGGTCCGGGTCGAGCGGCGTCGCGCTGTTCGGGAGGCAGCGGCCGCATGACCAGCCGCTGCGTGGGGCGTTGTACGCACTGGCAGCCGACGTCGGGGAGGGGGGAGGGCCCCGCGTCGACTACCAGTGCTGCGGAAGTGCGATCAGTCACCGCGAGTGACCCACCGCCGGGCGGGGCAACGCCAAGCGCGGACGGTTGCCGAACCAGGCGCGTACCGTCTGCACCATTCGCGGCGCCAGCAGCGCCGCCGCAGAGACGATCAGCGCCACGTCGAGTCCGTAGGTGAACAGGCTGAGCTGCGACGTCATTTCGATCGGCACCATGATTGACCTCCGTGCTTCCGCATCCGTCACTGTCCACAGCGGTGAGCAAGCGGTGTGCCGAATCGTGCAACGTTCGCCGGGGAGGGCTGATGGTGCGGCGACCGCAAAGTCCGCACTGCAGCTGCAGTCCGCAGACTGCCCAGCCGACTTTGCAGTGCAAAGCAGAGGCAGCGGAGCGTGGGGTCAGAGGAGCCGATTCACTGCCGTGGCGAGAGTGAAGTCGAGTTCGCTGATGCCGCCGGCGTCGTGCGTCGTGAGGTCGATAACGACGCGGCCGTACACATTGAACCACTCCGGATGATGGTTCATCGCCTCGGCGAGCAGCGCGACGCGGGTCATAAAGCCGAACGCGGTGACGAAGTCCGGAAACTGCAGTTCGCGGCGCAGTTTGCCGTCGTGCAGAGCCCAGCCGGGCAGGCCGGCAAGGCGGACGGTGACTTCGACATCAGGCAGTCTTGGGACTTTCATCATGCGCCTGGATACCATGCGACGAAGAACAAGACCTGTCTCCGTGTTGAATCCGTTGCCGAGCTTTCTCACTCGCGCGCACGCGTGCTAGCCGTGCCTCCATGTCCTTTCACCACCGCGTCTTCGCCGACATCGCCCCCCCGCCCGGCAGCGGTCGCACCGTGCCGCGGCGTGACTTCCTGCGTTTGCTCGCCGCCGGCACCGGCGGCGCGGTGGTGTTGACCGCGCTGCCCTGGCGGCGCGGCGCGGCTGCGGCGGCCCCGGCGCCGGTGTTTCCCGACGGCATCAAAGCCGGCGACCCGCGACCGCAGACGGCAACCATCTGGACGCGCGTGACGGCGCCCGCCGATGGCGGGGCGGTGCCGGTGGTGTGGTCGGTGGCCGAGGACGCCGCGATGCAGAACGTCGTGCGCGGCGGCATGGTCGCCGCCGACGCGGCCGGCGGTCACGCGGTCACCGTCCTGGTGCGCGGCCTGCGTCCCGACCGCTGGTACCACTATCGCTTCGAGGCGGACGGGACCGCCGGCGTCGTCGGCCGCCTGCGCACCGCGCCCGCCAGCGGCGCGCCAGCGGGTCACCTGCGCTACGCCTTCGCCAGTTGCCAGCAGCGCAACGACAGTTACTACGTCGCCCACCGTGCCATCGCCGCCGAGGGCGTCGACTTCCTCCTGCACCTCGGCGACTATGTGTACGTCAGCGACGGTGGCACGCTCAGCCTCGACGACTATCGCGGCGTCTACCGCCGCTTCCATGCCAATCCGCTGCTACAGGCGCTGCACGCCGCCGTGCCGTTGGTGGCGGTGTGGGACGACGGCGAGTTCTACAACGGCGTCGACCGCACCGGCGTGCCGGCGCGCCTCGCCGCGGCGCGCGCCGCCTGGTTCGAGCACATGCCGGTGCGCCGGCCGCGCAGCGAGCGTATCTTCCGCGGCCTGCACTGGGGCACGCTCGCCGAATTGCTGCTCCTCGACACGCGCCAGTACCGCGATCCGGAGGTGCCGGCGAACGCGCGCTTCGCCGATGTCATCGACGCGCAGGATACCGCCCTGCCGCCCGGTGAGCAGATGTTCGCCGCCGGTCGTACGACGCTCGGCGCGGCCCAGAAGCACTGGCTGAAACGCCGCCTGGCGCGCGCGCGCGCGACCTGGCGGGTGATCGGCAGCAGCTACGACATGGCGCCGTGGAAGATCGTCGATCGCGACACGCCCGAGTTGCGCGCCCAGGATCCCACCCTGCAGCGCAACGGCGGCATCTACGTCTCCAACGAAGCGTGGGACGACTACCAGGCCGAGCGCCGCGAGTTGATGACCTTCCTCGCCGAGCGGCGGATCCCGAACGTCGTGGTCTGCAGCGGCCACACCCATTTCTACAAGGCGAGCCACATCCAGCCCGATTTCGACGACGAGGCCTCACCGATCACCGCCGTCGAGTTCGTCACCGGCTCGCTCACCGCCGACCCCGACCCGCGCACCATCGCCCCCGAGGAACTGCTGCACGCCGCCGAGCAGATCATGCTCGGCGCCAACGCGCCGTACCTGAAGCAGATCGACCTGCTCAACCAAGGCTACGCGGTCGTCGACCTGACGCCCGAGGAGGCCACCTGCGAGTTCCGCGTGCTGGATACATTCGACCCCGACGCGGTGGCCAGCACCTTCGCCAAGTTCCGCGTCGTCGCCGGCCGCCCGGGCATCGAGGTGCTGTAGCGCCGGGACCCCCTTGCGGAACCGCGGTGCCGTGCCCTACTGCACCCGCATGCGCATTCACGACTCCCTCGACTACCATGGCCGCGAGCGGCCGGACGGCGAGTTCCTCTGTTTCCAGGGCGCGACGCTCACCTACGGCGAAGCCCTGCGGCGCGCCAATCAGGTCGCCCAGGCGCTGCGTGCCGCCGGCGTGCAGCCCGGCGAGCGCGTTGCCGTGCTGGCCAAGAACTGCCCGGAGCTGGTGCTCTTCTACTACGGCGCCTTCAAGGTGGGCGCCGTTCCGGTCCCGCTCAACTTCCGTCTGGCGCCGGCGGAGTGGGCGTACATCATCAACGACGCTGGCGCGACGTTGTTGGTGGCGCGTGGCGAGTACGTCGCCGCGGTGGAGGCGGTGCGCGGCGACCTGGCGCGCGTGCGCACCTGTGTCGCGGTCGCCGCCGCGCCGCCCGCCGGTTGGCAGGGCTGGGACGCGTGGTTGGCGCCGCAGCCGACGACGGCGCCCGCGTGCCCCGTCGATGACGCCGCCGATGCCTACCAGATGTACACCAGTGGCACGACCGGCGCGCCGAAGGGTGCCGTGCTGCAGCACCGCGCCGTGATGTCGAACGTCGCGCAGCTCATCCCGGTCGTGGCGATCGGGCCGGGCGACCGGTATCTGATCGTCGCGCCACTCTACCACGCCGCGGCCGCCGTGACCGTGTTTATGTGCGTCACCCGCGGCGTGTCCCTGTACGTGCAGGAGGATTTCGTTCCGCCCGAGGTGGTGCGCGCGCTGGCCGAGGAGCGCATCAACGCCGCCCTGCTGGTGCCGGCGATGATCCAGGCCTGCCTGGTGATGGTCCCCGATGTGGCGCAGCGTCGCTACGACGCGCTGCGCTTCGTTCTGTACGGCGCCTCGCCGATCGCCGCCGAGACGTTGCGCCGCGCCATGGACGTCTTCCAGTGCGACTTCGCCCAGGGCTACGGCATGACCGAGACGACGGCGGTGCTGACCGTGCTCACCAGCGCGGATCACCACCGCGCCCTCGCCGACCGGCCCGAGCTGCTCCTCTCTGCCGGCCGGCCCGCCGCCGGCACCGAGCTGCGCATCGTCGACGAGCAGGGAGAGGCGCTGCCGCCCGGCGCCGTCGGCGAGATCGCGGCACGCGGCCCGCAACTCATGCGCGGCTACTGGAACCTGCCCGAGGCGAGCGATCGGGCCCTGCAGGGCGGCTGGATGCACACCGGCGACGCCGGCCGGCTCGATGGCGAGGGCTACCTGTTCATCGAGGACCGCGTGAAGGACATGATCGTCTCGGGCGGCGAGAACATCTACCCGCGCGAGGTCGAGAACATCCTCTTCCAGCACCCCGCCGTCGCCGACGCCGCGGTGATCGGCGTTCCCGACGCGAAATGGGGCGAGACGGTCAAGGCCATCGTCGTTCTCAAAGCCGGTGCCGCGGTCGACGCCGCGGCGCTGATCGAGCACTGCCGCGCCCACCTCGGTGGCTTTAAGCTGCCGCGCTCGGTCGACTTTGTCGCTGCCCTGCCGCGCAATCCGAGCGGCAAGGTGCTCAAGCGCGAGCTGCGCGAGCCGTACTGGAAGGGGCAGACGCGCCGCGTGTCGTGAGGAATGACCGGACGACCTGATCCGCGGCAGGTCCGGCGGCGGCTGCGACGGACCGCCGCTGCAATCCTCCTGGGCGGGCTCTGCTCAGCCTGCGACCCGGACGCTTTCTCGACGCCGACGAGCGCGTCCTGTTCGCAGATCGGCGCCCAGTGCCAACTTGCCGGCGGCCCGCTCGGCGTCTGCCTCGACGGGCCCTGCGCGGCGGGCGCGACGCCGCCGTGCTTCAAGTGCGTCTCGCAGCATTGATGGAGGGCGCGGTCGGCTCGTGCCGTCATCTGCGGCGCATGGCGGAGTCCGGCGGCTCCGAGCAGCGCGTTGGCCCCCGCGTACGCCGGCGGCGCAGCGCGTGCCGCGATGGGGCCGCGCGCTGCGTCGTGTAGCCTGATCGCGGGGGCCGCGAAGTCGGAGACCGATGCCGGGTACAAGGCCGGTGCGCTGGGGGTCGACGTGCTGCTCGAAGCGGTCCCGCAGTTGCAGGATCTGGCGCCGGTTCGGGGCGTGCCGGTGGCCTCGATCGGCAGTCAGGACATAATCGACGCGGCCTGGGCGACGCTGGCGACGGCGGATGCGATCGAGTAGGCAGGGAAGCTGACGGCGCCTGGCGGCCATGACGACACGGCCGGCGCGAGGCCGCGAGACGGTTGTCCGGAAAGGGACCAAGCGATGAGCAAGATCGACATCGTCGAGGGCAAGCAGGTGCGCATCGCGTTCGAAGGCGCCCTGTGCATCCATTCGCGCGGCTGCGTGCTGTCGCGCCCCGACGTCTTCGTGCCCAACGTCGAGGGGGAATGGATCCATCCCGACGCGGCCACGCCCGAGGCGGTCGCGGAACTGGCGCACCAGTGCCCCTCGGGGGCGATCCGCTACGAGCGCCTGGACGGCGGCCCGAACGAAGCGCCGCCCAGGGTCAACACCGTGCGCATCCGCGAGAACGGTCCGCTGGCCGTGCATGCCGACCTGCGCATCGTCGGCCAGCCCGCGGCCTTCCGCGCCACGTTGTGCCGCTGCGGCGCGTCGCAGAACAAGCCCTATTGCGACGGCAGCCACACCGCCGCGGGCTTCACCGCGAGCGGCGAAGTGCCGGCGAGGGACAGCGCCGCGCTGCCGCGACGCGACGGACCGCTGACCATCACGCCGGCCGAGAACGGCCCGCTGCTGGTCGAGGGCGCGATGGAGGTGGTGACCGGCACCGGCACGACGGTGAACCGCATGCTCAAGGCGGCGCTGTGCCGCTGCGGACAATCCGCGAAGAAGCCTTACTGCGACGGCACCCACAAGCAGATCGGCTTCCGCGCCTGACCGCAGCGCGCCGTCGGGACCGGAGGGAGCGCTGCGGTCAGGCCCCCTGCACGGGGCCAGCCGGCACACATCTTACGAAGACTTGCGGCTCTCCCGAGCGGCCGTTTCGGCCGCGGCACCACCGACGATCTGGCGCAGGAGGAGCAGCCCGTCGATCTGGGCCAAGGTCGCCAGGGCGCGTCCGTGCCGCGCGTCGGCGGTAGCGCCGAGCATGCGGGGGGCGAGCCACTGCACCCATCCGTCGACCAGGGCGCGCGCCAGTGCGTCGTACGGAGCCTGACCGGCGCTGGCCATGCCGATCACCTGGAAGTAGAGCGCGAAGACGCGATCAGCCGTCGGTGTCGTGAGCACCGGCCACGCCCGCTTCAGCAGCTCCGCCTGGCTGCGCGGCTTCGAGCCGAACGCCTGCTCGAGCAGCCCTGTGAGGTCGGCGCCGAGCGCCTGGATGACCGCCGTCACCAGCGCCGCCTTGGTGGGAAAGTAGTAGACGACGGTGCGGTCGTTGATGCCGCGCCGCGCTCCGACCTTACTGAAGGTAAGGCCGGCGATGCCCCCCTCGATGGCGACCGCGGTCGCCGCCTGGAGGATGTCCTCTCGCGAATGTCGGTAGCCCATGGTCTTGAGTGTAGTTAGGGCTTCAACTATGCAACTGTGTAGTGCTGACTACAGAAGAGGGGCGGCCCGCGCCCGACGTCAGGACTTCGCGCCGCCGGCGCGCACATGATCGCCGCACGACCGGCAGGAGAGCATATGCGCCCCGAGATTCGAACGCCCATCGACGTCCGCACCACGAGTCGGAGGAGTCCTGATGACCATCATTGAATCGGTCCCCGTCGCTGCCGCGGTCCTGTTCCTGGCGTACTCCGTATTCGTCGGCGCCAGGGACGGCGGGCGCATCCAGAACGGCTGGGTGTTCCCGGCCACGGCATCGTGCCTGTTCTTGCTGTTCTCGCTGGGCGCGGTCGCAGCGGAGGGGATGTTGGGCTTCTGGGCAGACCACACCGGCAGTCTGTGGGGCAACCAAATCTGGATGGACCTGCTGCTGGCGGTCGGCATCGCGTGGTACTTCGTCGTGCCGCAGGCCAGGGCGCTCGGTATGCGCCCCCTCCCGTGGCTGCTGCTGATCGCCTGCACGGGCTGCATCGGCTTCCTGGCCATGACCGCGCGGCTGATGTACCTGCGCGAGCGCGCCGCGTTGCACGCGTAATCCGCGGCCCACCGCCGCGCCGACGGCGGGCACTGCGGCGCCGCTGCCGATCATCCGCGCACGCGAACGCCGGCCAACGCAGAGCGTCTGGCGGAACCCCTGCCCGCAGCGATCAGTCCTGGCGTCCGCGGCGCAGGGCGCGCAGGCCCAGCCAGCCCATGCCCAGCAGCATGCCGACGATCGCGCCCTTGATCGGCGGGATCGGTGCACATCGCGCCGGGCGCGCCGGTACCGGTCGGCGTCACCGTCGCGGACGCCGTCGCCGTCGCGGACGCCGTCGCGGTGGGAGTGGGCGGCCCGCACGGACCCTGCGGCGCGGCGCCGATGAGCCAGGGATCGAAGTCGGCATCACCGACCACGGACTCTCCGGTGCCGCCCGGATTGCCGGGGTTGGTCGGACCGCTGGACGCTCCCCACCAGTTGCAGGTCGCGTCGACGGTCCCGACGTGGCTCATGACATCGACGCGCAGGCCGTCGAGGTCGAAGGGAGCGATGTTGTTTAGATTGATCCGCACCGTCGAGCTTGGACCGAGATCGACCTCGGCGAGATCACTGAGGCGGATGCCGTGGCCGACCCCGCCGATCAGGTCGTTGCCGACGATGACGATGTCGCTGTTGCCGTCGAAGATGCGCAGAGCGGCGCTGCCGGCGAGGGTGCAGTTGGTGACGCTGTTGTCGTGAAAGTTCAGACCGTGCGTATTGAAGATGTCGAACGCCAGTCCGTTCATATCGAAAGTGTTGTTTCCGACCTCTCCGCCGCTGTTCGCCCACCTCTCGGCAATGTACCGCATCGTCGATGCCGAGATGCGGGACGTTACGCAGGGCACGTGCACGCTGAACGCCGACGGCGTGCTGGAGCCGGCCCAGTAACGGGCGGGGGGAACACGTGTCACCACCGAGGGGCACGCAGGCGCACGCGGGGGCTGACCTGTCGCGCCTGCACGCTCCTCGGTGGTGATCGCCAGCGCGTCGGCGCGGCGCGTCTCCTCGCCGTCAGGTCGAGCGCCGCGTCGCAGGGGGACGGCGGTCGCCTTCCGCTCGTCCTTCCCTTCGCCCCCAGCGACGTGATTTCGTCGCCATAAAAATGTGTTGGCCGTCGACAAGATCGCTATGCCGCGAAGCCACCGCCGCGGACGCCCCGCGACCGCGCCGAACCGGCGCGCGCGCTGCCCGGTTGCGGCTCGCGAGCCGCCCAGCGTGACGCCGCGCAGGCTGCGCATCTGGATCGACATCTCGAACACGCCGCATGTGCTGTTCTTCGAGCCGATCATTCGCGAACTCGAGCGGCGCGGCCATGCGGTCACCCTCACCTCGCGGCGCTTCGCCAACACCCAGGAGCTGCTGGCGGCGCGCGGCCTGCCGACGCGGCGGATTGGCGCCGGGCACGACGCGAGCCGCAGCGAGCTGCGCAAGCAGGTCCGACATTACAGCCGCGCCGCGCGGCTGGCGGCCTTCGCGCGCGGCCGCTTCGACGTCGCCGTCAGCCATATCTCGTTCACCCAGGCGGCGGCGGCGCGCTGGCTGGGCATCCCCATCTTCGGTGCCATCGACTACGAGCACCGCGATCTCGGCGTCTTCCGCCACGTCGACCGCCTGATGGTGCCGTCGGTCATTCCGCCCGGATCGTTCGAGCCCTGGGGCATCCCGACGCGCGTCATCCAGCCCTACGACGGACTCAAGGAGCACGTCTATCTGGCTGGATTCCGGCCGGCGCTCGACGTGCGCGAACGGCTCGGCGTCGACCCGCGCCGGCTGTTGGTCACCTTCCGACCGATCGCCCACCACGCCACGTACAATGATGACAGTGGCGAGGCGCTGCAGCGGCGCCTGCTCGAAGCCCTGGCCACCACCGAGGGTGTGTGCGTGCTCATCCTGCCGCGCACCGAGGGCCAGCGCCGGGCGCTCGAGCCGCTGACGCGGCGTTGCCGGCCCTGCGTCTGTGCCGCGCCGAGGTGGACGGCCCGTCGCTGCTATGGGCCTCCGACCTGGTGGTATGCGGCGGCGGCACCATGTTGCGCGAGGCGGCCGTGCTCGGCGTGCCGACGGTGACCATCTTCCACGGCACGCTCGGCGCCGTCGACCGCTGGTTGGTCGATCAGGGTCGGGTGCGGCTCGTGCGCAGCGATGACGACCTGCGGCGTATCCGCCTGCAGCGGCGCGCCCCGCACGCGCTCCCCGACGTGAGCGACCGGGCGCTCACCCAGATGGTCGACGGCATCTGCGCGACGGCGCGGCGGGGCTGAGGCGATGGCGCCGCGCACCCTGGTCGCCGTCGTCGGCACGCGCCCCAACCTGGTGAAGATCGCACCGACCCTGCGCGCCCTCGAACGACACGCAGCAGCTGACGGCGGTGCGGCGCTCCGTCCGGTGCTCGTGCATACCGGCCAGCACTACGACGCGGCGCTGTCCGCCAACGTCTTCCGGGATCTGCGCCTGCCGGCACCCGATCACCAACTCGGCGTCGCGTCGGGCTCGCACGCGACGACGACCGCCGCGGTGATGTGTCGCCTCGAGCCGGTGCTGGTCGCCGCGCGACCCGATGTGGTGCTGGTGGTCGGCGACGTCGACTCGACCCTGGCGGCGGCGCTCACCGCCGCCAAGCTGCAGGTGCCGGTGGCGCACGTCGAGGCCGGCCTGCGCAGCTTCGACCGAACGATGCCGGAAGAACTCAACCGCATCGTCACCGACGCGCTGTCCAGCCCGCTGTTCACCAGCGAGGCGGCTGCCGACGACAACCTGCGTCGCGAGGGCTTCGCGCCCGCCAGCATCCACTTCGTCGGCAACGTGATGATCGACTCGCTGCTGTGGGCGCTGCCGATGGCCGACGCCTCGACCGTCCGCGCACGCCTCGGTCTGGCGCGTGACGAGCCGTTCGCCCTGCTCACCGTGCACCGCCCCGGCAACGTCGACGCCGCCGAGCCTCTCGCCTCTATTCTCGGTGCCGCCGCCGAGCTGGCGCGCGAGCTGCCGGTCATCCTCCCCGCGCATCCGCGCACCAGGGCGCGGATCGCCGCGTTCGGTCTGTCCGGCCTGACGCGGAGGCCCGGCAAAGCGGCGCGCGGGCGTATCCTGCTCACCGAGCCGCTCGGCTACCTCGACTTTCTGCACCTGTTGGCGCGCGCCCGGTTGCTGCTGACCGACTCTGGCGGCCTGCAGGACGAGAGCACCGCCCTCGGCGTGCCGTGCCTGACCCTGCGCGACAACACCGAGCGGCCGGTGACGCTGAGCATCGGCACCAGCGTGTTGGTCGGCAACGACCGCCGGCGCATCCTCGCGCAGGCCCGCGCCGTGCTCGCCGCCGCCCCGCCCGCCGCGCGCCCGCGCCCGCCGCTGTGGGATGGTCACACCGCCGATCGCATCGTTCGAGTGCTCGCCTCGCTGTGAGGGAGGCGGCAACCGCACGACGCCGTCGCGTTGACCGGCTGGAGTTTCCCGGCCGGGATCCGCATGCTGCCGCGAGCAGCGCGATACCCCTGCAAGGGCCGGACGCGTTGCGTGTCGCAAGGAGAACGCCGTGCACGTCTCGCTGCAGTTGATCTTCCAGAACTACGCCGGTGCGCTCGACGACGCCGCCCACGTCGCCGCCGAGATGCGCCTCGCCGAGCTCGCCGAGCCGCTCGGCTACGACAAGGTATTCGTCGTCGAGCACCACTTCTTCGATTACGCCGCCTGCCCCGACAACATGCAGTTCCTGGCGTGGCTGGCGGCCCGGACGCAGCGCGTCCAGCTCGCCACCGGTGCCGTCATCCTACCGTGGAACGATCCGCTGCGCGTCGCCGAGAAGATCGTCCTGCTCGACCACCTCTCGGGCGGCCGCGCCGTGCTCGGCCTCGGCCGCGGCCTGGCGCGGCGCGAGTACGCGGGTTTCGGCATCGACATGGCCGAGTCGCGCGATCGCTTCGACGAGGCGGCGCGCATGATCCTCACCGCCTGCGACACCGGTTTCATGCAGGGCGAGGGCCCCTACTACCCCTGCGCGCGCGTCGAGATCCGACCGCGCCCGCTGCGCGGCTTCCGCGATCGCTTGTACGCCATTGGCATGTCGCCGGAGTCGGTCGAGCAGGCCGGCCGCCTCGGCGCCCGCCTGGCGATCTTCTCGCAGATGCCGTGGGAGATGTGGAAGGACGCCAACTACGCCCTGTACCGCGAGGCCTGGCGCGAGGCGCACGGCGGCGAGGCGCCGCCGCCGTTGACCAGCGACATCATGTACTGCGGCGAGAGCGACGACGAGGCCGAGGCGATGGCCCGGCAGCACATGGTCGAGTACTACGTCACGGTCATGGAGCATTACGAGATCCTCGGCGCCCACTTCGCCGACAAGCGCGGCTACGAGATGTACGCCCGCGCCAGCGAGATGCTGCAGTCGATCGGCAAGCAGGAGCAGGCGGAGATGTACCTGGCGGTGCAGAGCTGGGGGTCGCCGCGGCGCATCCTCGAGAAGCTGCGCGCGCGCTGGGACACCATCGGCCGGTTCGAGCTCAGCGTCATCCCGCGTTACGGGCTGCTGCCGCTCGCCAAGGCCGAGGCCAGCGTGCGGCGCTTCGCGGAGCACGTCCTGCCCGAGGTCCGCAGCTGGTAGGCTCCGCCAGGGGAGTCGCGACGGATCCACACGGAGACCCGGAGACCCGGAGAAAGCGGGGGCGGGTCGCCGCGCTGCCGCTGCGCTGCTAGCATGCGAGCGTCCGTTGTTCCGCTGCTTCGTGTGAGTCCTTCTGTCGCATGCGCCGCCTCGCCCTGGTCGCCAGCTTCGTCGCCGTCCTGGCCACCGTCCTCACGGCGGGGCACTGGTACCTCTACCAGCGTCTGGTCGTGGCGCCGGACCTGCCGGCGCCCTGGCGAGGGTTGGCGCTGGCGGTCCTCGTCAGCGGGGCGCTGACACTGATCCTGCAGCCGCTCGGCGAGCGCCTGCTGCCGCCGCGCTTCGCGCGGTGGATCGCCTGGCCGGCATCGACCTGGATGGGGACGGCGTTCTTCCTGCTCGTCAGCGCCGCGGCCCTCGACGGCGTGCGGACGCTGACCGGCGCGGTAGGGCCGGTGGCGGCGCGGGTGCAGGCGAGCGTGATCCTCGTGCTCGGCCTCACCGCCGCGGCGCGCGGGGCCTGGGAAGTGCGGCGTGGACCGAGGCTGGTGCGGCTGACGCTGCGCCTGCCGGGCTGGCCGCCCGCCCTCGACGGCTTCCGCATCGTGCAGATCAGCGACATCCACATCGGTCCGATCCTCGACCGCCGCTTCGCCGCCGCGCTGACCGCACGCGTCAATGCCCTGCAGCCCGACCTGATCGCCGTCACCGGCGACCTCGTCGACGGCGATGTGCGCCACGTCGGGCCCGAGGTGGAGCCTTTCGCCGGCCTCGCGGCGCCGCACGGAGTGTGGTTCGTCACCGGCAACCACGACTACTACTCCGGCGTCGAGGCCTGGGTGGCGCGCATCGCGGCGCTCGGCATGCGGCCGCTGCGCAACGCGCGGGTGACGATCGGACAGGGGGCGGCGGCGTTCGACCTTGCCGGTGTCGAGGATCATCACGCGCATCTGGTCAGCCCGCGCCACCGCTCCGATGTCGCCGCGGCGCTCGCCGGCCGCGATCCGGCGCGGCCACTGGTGCTGCTGGCGCACGATCCGCAGACCTTCAAGGAGGCGGCGCGACGCGGCGTCGCGCTGCAGCTGTCCGGCCATACGCACGGCGGACAGATCTGGCCCTTTCGCTATCTGGTGCGCCTGTCGACCCCGTTCGTCGCCGGCCTCTACCGGTGCGGCGACGCGCAGCTCTACGTCAGCCGTGGCACCGGTTTCTGGGGACCGGCAATGCGTCTCTTCGCGCCGGCGGAGATCACCGAGATCACCCTCCGCGGCGTCGCCTGATTCCCCGGCCCCCGTCGCGCCGTCCGCACGCGGGCGCCCTCCACTTACTGCTCCTGCCCTTTCAGTTCGCGCCGCTCGCCCATCGAGGCGCGTGTCTGCAGGCGGGCGATGAGATCGCCCTCGTAGAGCAGCGGCTGGCGGCGGATGCCGCTCAGCATCCCCGCTGCCGGGGCGCGCACCTCCGCCTGCAACTCACCGGAGAAGCCGTCGTAGACCTCGCCGATCAGCGCGCCGGCCTGCAGCCAGACGCCGACCGGGTGATGCGAGACGAACAGGCCGGCATGGTCGGAGACCAGCGGCAGCGTCTGGTCGCGGCGGAAGTAGTGCGTGTCCTGGTCCTCGGCGGCAAGGGCGACACCACTCACCAGGCCGGTATGATGCAGGAACGCCACCAGGGCGCGGAACAGGCGCTCGCAGTGCGGCAGTTGCAGGTCGCCGGCGCGGCCGGCCTGGATGACGAAGTTTTCACCGCCGTGGGTGCGCCAGGCATGGCCGAGGGTGGAGGTGAAGACCTGATCGGTGCGCCGCTCGATCACCGCCGGCAGGCCGAAGAGCATGGCCGTGCCGCGCTCGTCCTCGCTCGGTTCGTAGAGGCGCACTTGCGGCACCTCCTCGAAATCGGCGTTCGAGCTGTGTACGTCGACGCGGAAGTGCGCCGTGCGCGTCGCCTGCAACACCGCGTGGGCGATGCGCTGCGTCGTCTCGCCGCCGTCGTAGCCGGGAAACATGCGGTTGATGTCGGTCTTGTCGAACGGCCAGCGTCGCGAGCCGGTGTTGACGCCGAGCACGTTCACCGCCGGGACCACGACGATGCGGCCGTTCAAGGCTTGGCCGCCGCGCGTCCCGTCGGCGATGCGGCGCAGAAACTCGGCCAGCCGCGAGAGCACGAAGATGCCGTTCAGCTCGTTGCCGTGCAGCCCCGCCACCAGTGCCAGCCGCGGCGGCGCGCCACTCGGTCCGAAGTCGTGGAACGGGATGCTGAAGTGGTCGCGCAGCGGCGCGGTCATGCTCAGGAGTGACGGCGTGGTCATCGGGATTCGACCGGTAGTGGAAGGCGCGGCATCCGGGGGTGCGTCAGTGCGCGTCCGTCGCCATGATGCGGGCCATCAGCGACCCTTCGTAGACCGCTGGGTACTCGCGCAGGGTGAAGAGGACGCCGTCGACCGGTGAGCGGACCTCGGCCAGGGTGCCGCCGCGCTGCGGCGAGACGATGCGCCCGAGCAGGTCGCCGTGGCGGACCGTCATCCAATGATCGATGGCCGGGAGGAACAGGCCAGAGGTGGCGGCGTTGAGGTAGTGGACGTTCCAGTCGTCGGCGATCAGCGGCTGGTGCGTCGGCGGCGGCAGCGCGAAGTCGGGCGCCAACACGCCGAGGGTGCGCCAGACATTCAGAATGCCGATCAGCACCTGGTCGGTGAAGGCGGGGGTGATGCGCATGCCGACGCCCATCTCGACCACCAGGCAGGGCGTGCCGGTGCTGTTCAGGCTGTGCGCGACGGTCGCCTCGAGCACCGTCACGGCACCGTGCAGCCAGATCAGATCGAGGTTCATGCCCTGCGCCAGCGGCACCAGGGTTGCCGCGAAGTCCTGGTTGATGCGCACCTGCGGGATCTCGCGCAGGAAGACGTTGCTGGCGTGGATGTCGATCACCAGCGCGGCGCCCTGCAGCGCCGCCATCGTGCCGGCGGCGATGCGCTGCGGCAGCAGGCCTTCGGTGTCGCCGGGAAAGTTGCGATTGAGGTCGGCGTCGAACACCGGCACGAAGCGCTCCAGCGTGTCGATGCCGAGCGGGTTGATCGCCGGGATGAGGTCGACGCGGCCGCGCAGCGCGTGCGGGTGCGTCTCGCCGAGTTGCTCGAGCCATTCGGCGAGGCGGTGGCAGACGTACAGCCCCTCGAGCTCGTCGCCGTGGATGCCGGCGATCACCGCGACGCGCGGTCCGCCGCCGTGGCCGACGAAACTGGTGCGCCGCACCTGCAGGCGCTCGCGGTAGGGCAGCGCCAGAGAGACCACAGAATCCTGCACAATTTCCATCGTGTTCTTTACACGGCGCAATGGAGACACGGAGGCGGAGGGCCGATGCACGCTCCCTCCGTGTCTCCGTTGCGCCATGTGCGTTCCGGGCTCCTATTGGTCACGGGTGACCTCGAGCGTGGTGGTGGTGGCGGCGGCGTCGGCGGCGCCCTTGGCGTGCGAGCGGATGGGCGGACAGTCGAAGGCATCGCGGCCGAGGGCGACGGTGACGTAGGTGTCGTTGGTGACCAGCCGCGCGGTCGGGTCGAGGCCGCGCCAGCCGGCGCCGGGGACGAGGATCTCGGCCCAGGCGTGCAAGGTGGTCGGGGCGTCCTCGTCCTCGTCGTTGTCGGGATCGCAATACCCCATCGCGTAGCGGGCCGGTGCGCCCCAGGCGCGGGCGACGCTGATCAGCAGATGGGTGAGGTCCTGGCCGTTGCCATGGCCGGCGCGCAGGGCGTCGGCGAGCGGCGTCGCGGCGAGGGCGAAGCCGGGGGCGACCGCGAGCTGTTCGTCGGTCCAGTCGAGTACCGCTCGCAACGCGTCGAGCAGGGGACGCGCCGGGTCGCGCGGCGGGCAGGCCAGCCCGAGGGCGGCGAAGTCCGGCGTCGCGGCGCTGCGGTGCAGCGTATAGTCCCACAGGCGCGGCTCGCTGCGCAGCGCGTCGGCAAGCCAGGCGCGCTCGGCGGCGGGCGGCACGAGGGGGTAGTCGAAGGGGTTGGCGAGGGTCGTCTCGACGCGGGCGCGGATACGCGCGACGATCGCGTCGTGCGGTGCCAGCAGGTCGAAGGCGTGCACCGGATTGCCGAAACCGTCGACGTGGGCGCGCGGCTCGGCCGGCGGCTCGAGCTCGAGCGTCACCGCCACGACGCGCTGGTGCTCGCTGGCGCGCGGCGCCAGACGCAGCTCGCAGTGCTGCTCCCACACCGGCGCCGGGAAGGCGAGGCGGACGGCGTGGGCGATGGCGTAGATCACCGCTCGTCCCCGAGATACTGCTCGAAGTACTCGCGCGAGACGGCGCCGCTGAAGGCCCCGACGCGGGCCAGGAAGTCGTCCAGGTACTCGTGCAGGCCGCGCCGGAATACCTGCTCGGGCGAAGCCTCGGCGAGGAGCGTGTCGAGCTCGCGCAGCGCCGTTGACGCCAGGTCGCCGGCATCGCTGCCGATCTCCTGCAGCGCATGCCGCATGCGGTCGACGGTGAAGCGCAGCGAGCGCGGGAAATCGCGTTCGAAGAGCACGAACTCGGCGATGTCGAGCGGGCGCAGGCCGGCCTGATAGCGGCGCCGGAAGGCTTCGAACGCCGACAGCGATTTCAGCAGCGCCGCCCACTGGTAGTAGTCGAGCGGCGACCCGACCATCGAGACGTCCGGCAGCAGCAGGTGGTACTTCACGTCGAGGATGCGCGCCGTCATGTCGGCGCGCTCGACGCAGGTGCCGAGCAGGTAGAAGCCGAACCCCTCGCCGCGCATCATGGTGCTGACCGAGATGCCGTGGAAGCGGGCGACGCCGTTGCGCACCTCGGCGAACAGCGCCGGCGAGCGGTCGCTGGCGCCGCGTTCGACGCCGCGGTCGAGGCGCAGCCACATCTCGTTGATCGCCTCCCACATCTCGTTCGAGATGCGGTCGCGCACGACGCGCGCGTTCTCGCGCGCCAGGCGCAGGCTGTTGCGGATCGAGCTGTGGTTGGTGCGTTCGCGGGTCATGAACTGGATGGTCCGCGCGGCGCTCACCTCGGCGCCCGGATAGCGCGCCTTGTACGCGTCCTCGCTGCAGCCGATCGACAGTAAGGGCCGCCACTGCATCGCCTCCGGCAGCGCGTCCTCGGCCTCGAGCAGGTGGACCAGATTGATCTCCAGGAGCCGCGCCGTGTTGCCGGCGCGCTCGAGGTGGCGCGACATCCAGTAGAGTGAATCGGCGATACGGCTGAGCATGGAACGAAAAACCCCCGACCCGGTGGACGGGCCGACCTCCATAGGGGCAAGGGCCGTGCCACGACACTGCCAGCGGTGGCGGGCCAGCCGGGCGCAGTCCTGGCCCCTCATCCCTGCCCTGGATTTGAGCAGCTGCCGCCGTGGAGGGCGCGGCCGCCGCCGCGCCGCGTCAGATACGGCGCGGCGGGGGCCGCGCCCTTGGTCTTCACTTGCAGGTGGGCGACGAACCGGGCTACGCCGTTCCCATGCGGGCCTTGGGGGGTTCGCGCTGCTGTGGCTGTTCGCCGCGCCGGCCGTGGCGGGAGAGCTCTGTGGCGAGCGTTTCGACAGCACGTTCGCGATGGTCGAGCAGCTGATCTTCGCGCGCCGCGGCTGCGCCGCCGTCACCTGCCACAGCGGACCGGCGCCGTCCGGCGGACTCGACCTCAGTCCAGGCGCCGCCTACGACAACCTCGTCGACGTGCCGGCGCAGAGCGTCTCGCCCGAGCAGCACCCGGGCCTTGCGCGCGTCGTGCCGTCGAGCAAGGCGCGCAGCCTGCTGTGGCTCAACGTCGCCGGCGCCACCCTGCCGGCCCTGTGGCGCGCGCCGCTGCGGCCGATGCCGATCGGCGGCTTGGCGCCGCTGACCACGGCCGAGCTGGAACTGCTGCAATTGTGGATCGAGAATGGCGCCACCCGCACGGGCGTGGTCCCCGGCAGCGCGGCGCTCTTCGACGCCTGCCTGCCGCCGCCCGAACCGCTGCGGATCGAGCCGTTGGCGCCGCCGCCGGCCGGCAGCGGCGTACAGTTGCGCGCGCCGACGCAGATCCTGCCGCCCGCCACCGAGCGCGAGACCTGCTTCGTCAGCTACTACGACGTCACCGCCGCCGTCCCGCCGCTCTTCCGCGGTCCGAGCGGCACCTTCCGGTACAAGCGACTCGAGGCGCGGCAGGACCCGCTCAGCCACCATGCGGTGGTGATCGTCTACCGCGGCGCCGCGTCGATCGACGATCCGGTATGGGGCGCCTTCGCCTGCCGTGGCGGCGCGCGCGACGGTGAGCCCTGCGCGCCCCGCCAGGTGGGCGCCTGCGGCGACGCGGGCATCTGCGCCAGCCCGCCGCGCGCCTCGCCGGCGTGCATCGGGTTCGGCCCCGGCGACGCCTCCATCGGCATTGCCGAGGACAGCCTGTTCAACAGCATGGGGACCTCCCTCGACGGCTCCGATGGCGTCTACGAGGAGGCGCCGCTGACAGGCGTCCTGGTGTGGAACTCGCACGCGTTCAACGTCACCAACGCCCCGGGCACGCTCGATATGTGGGTCAACTTCGAGTTCGCCGCGCCGCCGGTGCAGCAGCGCCTGCTCGACCGCTTCGTCGACATCAGCGCCATCTCGAAAATGCGCGTACCGCCCTTCGGGGTCCAGGAGGTGTGCAACCACCACGTCGCGCCGGCCGGCCACCGCCTCATCGAGATCGCCTCGCACACCCACAAGCGCGGCAAGCGGGTGCGGGTCTTCGAGGGTGACTTCACCTGTCGCGGCGGGCCCGAGGCCGGCGCGCCGTGCTCGCCGTACGGTCCTGACGCGGGCTTCCCCGTGGCCGACCTCTGCGCCGGGGCGCCGTGCGAATCGATCCAGCCGCCGCGCCTCGGCGACTGCGACGGCGACCTGCGGGTGAGCATCGCCGAGCTGGTGCGCGGCGTCGCCCTCGCCAGCCGCGGCGAGGCGCCGCTCGATTGTCCGCGCCTCGACGGCGACGAGAGCGGCACCGTCACCGTCGACGAGCTGATCGCCGCCGTCGGCGCCGCCATCGCCCCGGCGCTGCGCGATGCCGACGCGAATCTGGTGTACACCAGCCTGACCTACGCCGACCCTCTCGTCCTCGGCCTACGGCGAGACTATCGACCGCGCAGCGTTCGGGCGGAGCGGACCCTCACGTACTGCGGGCTGTACGACAACGGCTTCGCCGACCCGGCCGAGGTGCGGCGTAATTCAATCCGGCCGACCAATGCCGCCGCCTGCCAGCCGACGCGCTGCGCCGAGGGGGCGATCGGCGAGGCCTGCGGCCAGAATGCGGACTGCGACACCGCGCCCGGGGCGGGAGACGGGGCCTGCGACGCCTGCGCGGTCGGCTTTGGCCTGTCGACCGATGACGAGATGTTCGTCCTGATCGGTTCGACGGGGCCGCGCTGAGGCGCGGTGCGTCCACCCGGGTGCCCTCAGAATAGGCTGGCGCTCGTGCCCAGACCCTGCTAGGGGCCACCATGTGATCTGGTTGTTGGGCGCGTGAGCAGGCCTACATCAGGCTGGGATGGCGCCAAGGGAGGGGCCGTCAGCCGCCCTGGGTTCCGGCAGACCCTGGACGTTTCGTGATAATTCGGTCGCTGCCGCGGCCCACTAACGAGGAGTTTGGCAAATGGGTAGGAAACTGTACGTCGGCAATCTGCCGTTCGACGCCACCGACAAGGATCTCGAGGCGCTGTTCTCGCAGGCCGGTTCGTGCGATTCGGTCGCCGTCATCACTGACAAGTTCAGCGGCCAGTCTCGCGGTTTCGGTTTCGTCGAGATGAGCACCAATGCGGAAGCCCAGGCGGCCGTGCAGCAGTTCGACGGACACGACTTCAAGGGCCGCGCCCTGAAGGTGAACGAGGCGCGCGACCGTGAGGATCGCGGCGGTGGCGGCGGCGGCTTCGGCGGCGGCGGCGGCGGCCGCGGCGGCGGCGGCGGTGGCGGTTATGGCGGCGGCGGCGGCGGCCGTGGCGGTGGCGGCGGCTTCGGCGGCGGTGGCGGCCGCGGCGGTGGCGGCGGCGGCCGTGGCGGTTACGGCCGTATCTAAGCGTCCCGATCGGGCGGGCACCCTGTGATGTTGCCCACGGCATACGGGGCCGGCGGTTCGCCGCCGGCCCCGCGCCCACACTGCTACACCTGCTTCAAACCGCGCGTCGCCTGTATCTGCGACGCCGTCGCTCTGGTGGACAATCGCACCGGGGTGACCGTCCTGCAGCACCCGCGCGAGCGCTTTCATCCGCTCGGCACGGTGCGCATCGCGCGCCTTGGTCTGCGCCGCGTGCGCATCGTCTCCTGCCCGCCCTGGGAGGATTGCGCCGCGGTGGGTGCCAGCCTGCCGGCGGGCAGCGCGTTGCTTTATCCCAGCGCCACCGCGCGTGATCTCGCGGCGCTGCCACGCGGGCAACACCCGCGACATCTGGTCGCCATCGACGGCACCTGGTTTCTGGCCCGCAAGGTGTATGCGGCGCACGCCTGGCTGCATGCCCTGCCGCACGTGGCCCTCGCCCCGGTAGGGCAGAGCCGGTACGGCTCGCTGCGCCGCGAGCCGCGCCCGAACTACCTGGCGACGCTGGAGGCGCTGGTCGACGCGCTGCGCATCCTCGAGCCGGACACGCTCGGATTCGACGGCCTCCTGGCGGCCTTCGACACCATGATCGACCGGCAGGCGGCGTTCATCGCGCCGCGGTGATCACTGCCGCTGCGCCGGCAGGGGCTGCCCCTCGGGCACGAATTGCAGCGCCACGCCGTTGTTGCAGTAGCGCTTGCCGGTCGGCGCCGGCCCGTCGTCGAAGACGTGCCCCTGATGCCCGCCGCAACGCGCGCAGTGGTACTCGGTGCGCGGCCACAGCAGCTTGAAGTCGCGCTTGGTCCCCAGCCGGCCTTCGATCGGCGCGTAGAAGCTCGGCCAGCCGGTGCCGCTCTCGAACTTGGTGGCGGAGAGGAACAGGGGCAGGAAGCAGGCCGCGCAGATGAAGGTCCCGGTGGCCTTCTCGCGCTCGAGCGGGCTGCTGAAGGCGCGCTCGGTGCCGTGGTCGAAGAGGACGCGGTCCTGTTCCGGCGTCAGCAGGCGCCGCCATTCCTCGTCGGACTTCTCGAGCACGGTGAAGTCCATGGCGAGGGCTCCTTTGTTGCGGCGCGTGGTGACCAGGGCGGCGAGCGCCAGTGCGGCTACCCCGACGAATGAGCGGCGAGTCATGGCCCTAGGATGCACCGCGAGCGCAAAAGGTGCCACCCGGTGAAGCCGGCGGACGCTATTCCGCCAGGACCCAGGTGTCCTTGCTGCCGCCGCCCTGTGATGAGTTGACGACCAGCGAGCCTTTGGTCAGGGCGACGCGGGTCAGACCGCCCGGGACGACCTGGATGTCCTCGCCGAAAATGACGAAGGGACGCAGGTCGATGTGGCGCGACTCCAACTCGCCATCGAGGTAGCAGACGTGGCGCGACAGCGGCACGACCGGCTGGGCGATGTAATTGCGCGGGTCGGCCTTGATGCGGGCGGCGAAGTCGGCGCGCATAGCCGGCGTCGACGACGGGCCCATGAGCATGCCGTACCCGCCCGATTCGCTGACCGCCTTCACCACCATCGACTTCAGGTTGTCGAGCACGTGCGCCTGATCGTCAGGCCGCGTCATCTGGTAGGTCGGCACGTTCTCCAGGATCGGCCGCTCGCCGAGGTAGTAGCGGATGATGTCCGGCACGAACGGATAGATCGCCTTGTCGTCGGCGATGCCGTTGCCGGGCGCATTGACGATCGCGACGTTGCCGGCGCGCCACGCGTTGATGATGCCGGCGACGCCGAGCGCCGAATCGGGGCGGAAGCAGAGCGGGTCGAGATAGGCATCGTCGACGCGCCGGTAGAGCACATCGACGCGCCGCTGGCCGCGCGTCGTCTTCATGTAGACGACGTCGTTCCTGACCACCAGATCGCGTCCCTCGACCAGCTCGACGCCCATCTCCTTGGCCAGAAAGGTGTGCTCGAAGTACGCCGAGTTGTAGATGCCGGGCGTCAGCAGCGCGATGTCCGCCTGGTCCTTGCCGCGCGGCGAGAGGAAGCGCAGCGCCTCGAGCAGCGCCGAAGGGTAGTGCTCGACGCGCCGCACCCGGTAGCGGGCGAAGAACTCGGGCAGGATGTGGCGCTCGACGATGCGGTTCTCGATCATGTACGAGACGCCGGACGGCGTGCGCAGGTTGTCCTCCAACACCAGGTAGCGTCCCGGCCCGTCGCGCACCAGGTCTATGCCGCTGATGTGCACGTAGATGTCCTGCGGCGGGTCGATGTGCATGATCTCGCGCAGGAAGTGCTTGCCGTTGAAGATCATCTCGGCCGGCACGACGCCGTCCTTGAGGATCTGCTGCTGGTGGTAGAGGTCGCGGACGAAGAGGTTGAGCGCCTTGACCCGCTGCTTCAGGCCGGACTCGATCTGCGTCCACTCGGCGGCCGGGATGATGCGCGGGATGAGATCGAACGGCCAGACCCGTTCGACGCCCTCGTTCTCGTCGCCGTACACCGTGAACGTCACGCCCTCGGAGCGCAGCGCCAGGTCTGCCTCGTGGACCTTGGCGGCCAGCGTGCTCTGCCCGACCGCCCGGATATGCTCCCACAACGGCCGATAGTGATCGCGCGGCTCGAAGTCGTCGAGGTAGAACTCATGATACGGCATGTGGTCGGACGCCGGCGTTTCAGCAGCAAAGCCCAGCATGTGCCCCCTTCAGGTCACCTCGGCGAGAGGGCAAACGATGTGCCACGGGCCGGCGCCTGCGGGGCGCGGCCTCCCGGCCGGGCCCCGGCCGTGCGCCGCCCACATAGGCAGCACCCCTGCCCATGGACTGAACACCCGACCCGACCCGACCCCCCTACTTGGAGTCCCCGACCCGACCCGTTCCGCCTAACCGGTGAGGACCACCGGCAGCCGGGGCGGAGGCCACGGCCGTCGCGCATCAGCTCGGCCGTGCCCATGCGGTCGCAGCCGACGACCGGAAGCCCATGGTGATCGACGTCAACACGGCCGGCAAAAGTACTTGTCGCTGATCAGGCGTCCGTCTGCGTCCCGCGGGCCGGCCCCCGGCCGCGGCCGGCACCCGTGCGTGCGCCGCCAGCCCGAGCGCGGCGTACTGCAGCGCGTAATCCGCGAGCACCTCGAGACCTTTGTCGCCG
>Ga0163144_10004145_pt1 | contig 32827 bp, 25 predicted proteins | sample OliLak19BULKMAT1_FD_123175 | JGI IMG/M metagenome (GOLD analysis project Ga0163144, IMG submission 123175) | Freshwater microbial mat bacterial communities from Lake Vanda, McMurdo Dry Valleys, Antarctica - Oligotrophic Lake LV.19.BULKMAT1 | ecosystem: Environmental > Aquatic > Freshwater >... | reverse complement strand
TTATTTGCGCCGATATGGGAAGGCTAAGGTGATCAGCCGACTAAGGCTTGGCGAAAGCTACGACCCGCACCTCCTGCAAATCGAGGTCGAGGATTATACGGGAGTCAACGTGGAAGACCTGGTGGAAGAACTACGAAGAGAACAAGAGTGTGCCCGAATCCAGTTTCCGCCGTTTTGATGGCCAGGGTCCAAGAGTTTCGATTCCTCGTCGCTTGGGCGTATCCCGTCAATACGTGGGATCGGTGGTAAAACGGCTGGTGCAGCCCTTGCCGCGGGCGGTGCGCTCGCGGCGCAGCAGCCCGAGATGGCGCCACCGGTGTACGGGTACCCACCTGCGATGATCGACTAGGCCTGTCGGCATCATTGCTGATCCGACCGGATACTCCGCCAACGTCCGCAAAGTCACCACCGCGATGATCCGCTCCCCACGTTCGCCAACCTCCACCAAACCACGCGCTCCACCGACCATAGGGGCCGTGTGAGAGCGTTGAAGTCGGCGCGGCGCATCTGGCGCATGGTTGCTCTGTGCCATAGGCACAGCACTCTGCGCAACGAATCATTGCCGCAAGTGGGCGACTATTCACCCGTCCAGGGCGTTGGCGCACACCAGCCTGACGGTCAGCCAAACATAGCTCGGTGTTCGTCACCACACCCCTGAATCTGATGGGAGCAAATTCGCCGTGCTCATTGGCAATGTCGTCATGAAGCGCGAGGTGTTTTCCACGGATTCCCCAAGGTCATGCCGATCTCGGTCACGCGCGGATGCCGCCCGTAGGATCGGCCTGCGGAGGATGGATGGCCAGCAGTAGGTAAGGCTGCTGCAAGCGAGATTACAACATGCCAAAAGTGCTCTCCTCTTGGCGATGGAGCTCGATCTGAGGCCCCGTGTTCGCTAGAGACCACCGTATCATCGTCATCGATAGGCTCGTCCACGTCGGCCTCGTATAGCCGTGCAAAATCAGTGGGCGGAAGGCGGCGAGGCGATCAGCTCCGCACAGGTGGCAGATTCGGGCCAGGGGGATACCCCGCCGGTCGAACTACCACCAGCTCGTGAACTCGCGATGACCACTAAACGTCCAATCCATCCCTCACAACTACGTTGGTATCTTCGCCCAGATCTGACTTTCACCGTCCCGTCTTCGGATCAGACCGAAGGTGATTCCTCCGTTGACCTCGACACCCATCTCCACCACGGTCGTCGGACCATTTCACCGGTGGCGACTAATATAAGTGGCAGCCTTGTGGTTGAAGGTCTAGGTACGGTTCCCAGAATAAACGCCCTTCGAGGTACGATGACCTTTCTCACCAAGTCCCGCTACCAGCTAGCCTCTGACTGTCCGCGCAAGCTGTATTACAAGGGTCACTCCGAGGTGTACCCCAACAAAAAAAGCGAAGACGAGTTTCTAAAGGCGTTGGCTGAGGGTGGACATCAGGTTGGTGCGCTCGCACGCGCGCTGTATCCTTCCGGTGTCTTGGTCTCGTCGACGAATGCCGATGAGGCGTGCCAGCAGACAGCGGAATTGCTGCGACAGCCAGAGGTGGTCATCTTTGAGGCTGCCATCCGGTTTGAGCAGTTCTTCATTCGCATCGACGTGCTGCGAAAGACGGGCGGTCGGATCGAATTACTGGAAGTGAAGGCCAAGTCCTGGGATTCGACTCCAGGCAAGGACAAGATGGTCACGGCCAAGGGAACAATCGTCTCCGGCTGGGTCGATTACCTGGAAGATGTGGCATTCCAGACCTGGGTAGTGCGCCAGGCGAAACGGGGCGTCCCGATCATTCCATACCTAATGCTGGTCGATAAGTCGGTCGTAGTCTGCGAAGATGGTCTCCATCAACTTTTCCGCATCGACCGTGACGGATCGCGGGTCACGGTGCGGGTCACCGACAAGTCAGAGGCAGAGCGATTGGGCAACTCCTTGCTGAAACGCGTCGAGGTAGGTGAACTCGTTGACGCTATTATCGCAGGGACCTCTCACATCGCGGCAGAGTCCTCCGGTGCCTGTGGCCCGAGCCTGCCAGAACGAGCACGGTTGTTTGCGGGATATGTGGCCCGGGGCCTGCCGATGCCAGACAAGGCACCGATCGGCATGCGCTGCAAAACGTGCGAGTTCCGGGCGGACACTGACGACAAGAAGGCCGGAAAGCGCAGCGGATTCGATCAATGCTGGACCGAACGGTTGGCAGATCGACATCGCCTCGATCGCACCCCGCTCTTTGCGCTGTGGAACTATCGTGCGACTGCGGGCAATCCGGTGATGGATAGTGATGGGATCTACTACCTCGACGAGATGTCCAGCAGTCGGCTGAAGAAACCGCACGTCCGTCAGGAACGACAACTCGACGCAGTCCACACCCACCGGCTGACGGAAGAAATAGCAGACGACATTGGAGCCGCCATTTCAGGGTGGAGCTACCCAATCCACTTCTTGGATTTCGAGACCGCCACCCCGGCGTTGCCGTTCCATCGCGGGATGCGTCCGTATCAGCTGCTGGCCTTCCAGTTCTCATGTCACCACCTGCATGCCGATGGCACCATCACCCACGACGAATTCCTGGAGATGGACCCTGGCGTGTTCCCCAGTTGGCGGTTCGTACAGGCGCTCAAGACCGTGCTCGGTAAGGATCAGGGCACCATACTGCGGTACTCAGCGCACGAGAATACGGTTCTGCGGGCGCTGCGCCGGCAAATGGTGCAATCAGACAGCGACCAAACCGGGATTTCCCAGAAGTTGCCGGCCGGCTTTGACGTGCATGCGTATTCGCAGTGGATTGACACGATCACCACGACCGGTGGAAATGACGACGTGTCCGATGTCGTTGGACCGCGGTCGATGGTGGACCTGCTCCCGTTGGTGAAGAATCACTATTACCATCCTCGCATGGTGGGATCGAACTCCATCAAGTATGTGTTGCCATCCGTGATGACGGCAAGTCCCTGGTTGCGAGAAAATTACGGAAAGCCGCTGTCGTTCGGTACCAATTTGCGTGGTCAGGTGTTGTGGCAATTAGGCCCCGACGGACTGACTCCGCATGACCCGTATGAGCTCTTGCCACCGGTCTTTGAGGGGATCCCGCATGCGGTTCTGGAGGGTGATGACGACGACGAGGTGATCAAATCAGGCGGCGCGGCGATGATGGCCTATGCCAGCCTGCAGTATACCGACATGCCGCCCGAACGGCGTCAGTCGATCGCGGAGGCGTTGCTGCGTTACTGCGAACTCGACACACTTGCCATGCTGATGATCGTTCAGCACTGGAAGCAGGCGCTCCGCATCACGTAGGGCGGACGGTGCATGGAGTCGCTGCCGGGGACCGTCGCATCAGCGTGGACGTCGTAGTGAACGGGTGCCTGCTGGTTGGACCAGCACTCCCCGTTGCACCAAGTCATCGCGCACCTGGTTGAATCGTTCGGCATCCCAGTTGAGTGCGCCGCGTACGGCACGTGAACTGGCGTCACTGCCATCAGAGGGAATCTGTGCGAGCAGGGCGACATCGTCGGGACCAGTCGGCATCGCGCTGGCGTCCTTCGCGATGGGATCTACGGGCGCCTCGGCCCCAACGGTGCCGGAAGACTCCGTCAGGATCTGGACCACACGTGGGATGTCGGCTCCGGTCATGACCGCTTCGTCGGCGCTTGGTCTGGCGCCCTCCAGCAGAACCACACGTGGTCGTTGCAGTCGGACCATCGCATCCTCGCCCACGGAACCGCAATCGCGATCATTGCACGTCAGCAAGATCACCTGCAGGCCGCGTTGGCGGGCGAGGTCGAGCAGCAGTCCGAGGCGATCTAGGCGGTCGGGGTCCAGGTTGGCGAAGGCATCATCGAACACGACGGGCAGACAGTGGTCGTCTCGGCGGGCGGCGATGACTTCCGCCATGGCGAGTCGGACTGCGGCAGCCACCAGCTCCTGTGTGCCGCGACTGAGCTGGTCGAAGGCGAAACTGCCGAAACCGGCATGCGTGCGATCGATGAGGCCAAGGGCGCGTTTATCGGCAACGGCTTCAAGCCCGATCCGCGCACCACGGAAGATGATGTCGAGATACCGACTCGCAGCGTCGATGAAGGGTGCCTCCTCGCGTTCGCGCGCATCATCCCGCAGCGAGCATAGTGTATCGTAGAGCAGTCGGACGCCGTCAGCCCGCACACGTCCCGCCTCCGCTTGTCGCTCCAGGCGTTCCAGGTGCGCTTTGGCCTCGTCGACTTCAGCTTCCAGGTCGCGTTCCGTTCCAGCGCTCAGTTGACTGGTGAGCAGTTTCGCGCTGGCCTGTGCCCCGGCCAATTCGTCCTCCATGCGCTTCAGTGATCGCACTTGCACCTGGACACGTTGTTCGATCTCGGCCGGGTTGCAGTCGGCTATCGCCGTTTCAATAGCGGATCTTTGGGCCGTCGTCTCGGCTACGGTGCGCGCCAAGTCATCGCGTTGACGAATCCGGATCTCAAGAGTCCCCAAGCGCTTCTCATCGCCAGCCAGGAGGCCCAGCGCGCGTTCGCGTTTTGCCACGATGAATTCGACGGCGCTCCTGGCGTCGCGCTCCCGTTGTGCCGCAACCTGGGCGCGCTCACGGATCTTGGCGTGGGCTTCCGACAAGTGCTTCGCCTGGATCCGCTGTCCATCCGCCTGGCTGTGCAGTGAAATCGACGTTTCTTGATCCGGAACGGAGATGCCCGTCGTGCGGAAATGTTCGATCTGTCGGCCAAGCCGCGACTGCTCTGAAGCCGCAGTAGCAACCTGTTCCTGTGGATCCTCCAGCGCGTCGCGCTGAACCGCGACCTCTTCAACCGCGCGTTCAGCAGACATCCGTGCGTCATGGAGAGTGACCAAGTCATCAAGGGTCGCGACGCCGAAGGTGGCGAGCTTGGCGGCAAGTTCCTGCTCGGCTGAGACCAGGCGCTCGCGCAAGGCGACCAAGTCCTGGCCGCCACCTGGGCGGATGACCAGCCGGATTCCCGCCAATTCGATGTCGGTGGTGTCGCTGATCTGGTGGATCTCCCCAACGGACAACGGAGTCCCATTGGCCGTGACTGCGCCCGCTCCGGATTGCCAACAGATGGTTGCCGCCACCGCCGCGAGTGCCGCCCGTGCTTCGCGCAGATCGCCGTCCAGCTTGCGCAGGTGCTTGAGTTCCTTTGCTGTGACCTCCGGCAAAGTGGTGAGTATCAGGCGCCGCTCAGCGAGCACATCGGCGAGCACAGCCCGGCGTTTGGTGATCTGCGCCAGCCGATCGAGCTCGGCGGCTAGTTGGCGCTCACGGGACATGGCCTCTGCCAAGGTGGCTTGGTCAGCAAGCACCTGATGACGAAGGTGGGCCTGCGCGACTTCGGTTGCCAAGCTAACTTCAGCGTTCCCTGCATCAGCGACATCTTTGGCGGCCACGTGGCTGCGGGCAACCAAGTCACGCTCGGATTCGACCAGACCAGCGACAAGGGACCGATTCTCCTCCATCTGACGCACGGCCGCGTCGAAATCTGCAAGGGCCTTTTCCGCAGCGACAGCCAGATCCTTCGCCGGCTCAAGCCGACGGGCTTCCTCACGTGATCGTTCCAGCTCTTTTTGCAGTTCGTTGAGTACTGGTCGCCGACTCCTGATCTCAGGCTCGGTCGAACGGATGTCAGCTTGATGACGGCGTAACTGATCAACGAGGTCCTGACGCTCGCTGCGCGATCCTGTTGCTCTGGTCGCCGCGGCCTGCGCCTCCCGCAGTTGCGTTTGCAAGCGTCCGAGCTCGCTGGCCTCTTTCACCTGACCACGCTGACCCCAGGTTGCCTCCATCTCAGCTTTAACGGCGCTGATGAGTGCAAGATCGTCCGGCGCCAAACTGGCTGCTCCGCCAGTGCCGGCGGCCAGGGCGGTGAAAAGTTCCCCGGCTCCTTTGGTTTCGAGCGGATCTCCATGAGCGCTGCCTTGCATCACCCACAGATGGTCCCAACGCTCAATCGGCCGGACATCGGCATCAGCCGTGCCATTCCAGGCGAGCAGTTCGCCAAGCTTCGCTCCGGCTGCATCGCTTTCCCATTGCTGTGCCGGTTGCTCGCAGGTCAGGGTGCAGGTGCCCTGCTGGCCCCGGAATATTTTTTTCAATTTCCACGTGGTGCCAGCGGCAGTGAAATGCATGTCGACTGTGGGGTGACCACCATCGCTGGGCACCATGCCATCCTGAATCTGACCACCGGTTCGGTGAGGCAGGAACAATCCGCGATGCATGGCCTCAACCAGCGTACTCTTGCCGGATTCGTTCGCCGCCGCGATCAGCGTCAGTCCCTTGGCGAAGGGGACGGTCGTACGACGGTGGACCCGGTAATTTTCGATGGTGACAGAGATCAGGCGCATAGGTCAGCCCCTTCCTTGCCGGTGCAGCCGCGCCAACGCTTCACGAGCAACGGACGCGCGCGTGGGGTCGTTGATCAGCCGGTGCAGCTGTTCAGCCGCGCGTCCGACCAGTCCGGAGTGGCCGGTCAATTCAGCCAGTTCGGAATCACTGGGCGCTTCACGCACGGCGCCCTGGACGGCGAGCAGTTCAAATTCAGGGGCAAGCGTCGTAATCAGGATTCTGAAGCGTGAACTGGCGGCAAAGCCAAGCTCAGATCCGTCGACATCAATGCGGCACAGCGCACGGTGCGCTCGTCCGCCCGACAGCGCGCGCAGGTCCGCCTCAAGCCGGTCGATGTCAGCGTCGCTTCGCAGCGGTGCGGCAATCCGGGTCCAGTTCAGGCCATCGGGCAGGGCGAGTGGTGATACCTGTGTTGGACGTCCGCGTTCCACCTCCACGCGCAGGCACCCCCCTTGGCGACCGCCAATCTGGTGATGGCTGAGAAAATTGTCCGGCTCGTGGGTGCCCGCGTACCACGTGGGCATCGGAACATTGGGAACCGTTTGTTGTCGATGATAGTCACCCAGGGCGAGGTAGGCGAGGTTCAGAGCTTCTGCACCGTCCATACTCAACGCCCGACCGCTGCCATCCTCGTCAAATGAACCGACCGGGGCATGAACGAGTCCAACACGGGGGCGATCGCCGCTGGCGATCTCCGACAGATCTCTCAAACGCACGGTCTGGAAGCGGTCCATGATCGGAACGGCAAGAATATCAATGTCGTCGACTTGGTGGACGCACGGGGGGCCTGTGAGTACCACTAGGTTGGGTGCGCGTCGTTGGCGCTGGTCGCGAAAGGTCGATCGGTCCCAGACGCTTCCTGGCCCGCCATGATCATGATTACCAGGAATGACGATGACCGGCAGGGCGATGCGACCGATCGCATCCAATGCGGCGACCACCGAACGGTCAGAGACCTCACTGGTGTGGAAGACATCGCCGGCCACCAGGACCGCAGCCGCGCCGGCTTTCCGCGACACGTCACCCAGGGTCTCGATGGCGGCGAAGCGCGCCTGGTGCAGGCGCTCCTGTTGCGCTGCGTCGGAGGTCTGGGAATGGAAGGTCTTGCCCAGATGCCAGTCGGCGGTGTGGATCAGTATGGTCATGAGATGGTCATCCTGGAACGGTGCAGCGATGGAGTCGGATGGGACAGGAAGAGGCTAGGCGCTGAGCGGTGAAAGCCCGCCGGTTGATCACCCGTACGCTTCGGATCATGGATGGTGACACCAAGGAGCCACCTGTTCGTGCGTGCGGTCGACATGGGATCCTGCGCGCTTCGCGGAAGAGCCGGAACGGGTCGAGCAGCATTCCTGGCCTGGTGGGATTGGCAATCACGGAAGTCATCGTCTGTGCGTGCCCAACTGGATTCCACGCACACATCGCGCTACGGTCTTTCCGCCGCAGGCTGACAAGGGTATAGTGCCGGGGCGTGTCCGAACGCACTTGTCAGGGCGTCCCCGTCGGTGCGTAGAGGTTATGAAGACACGCGGGATCAGCACGCCATCCACGTTCAAAGGCACGCCACCATGAAGATCCCAACCGTCTATAGCATGAACATGGTCGCCCTGGACGATAACCTGGACAGCCCAAGCGCCAGAAAACCAAGGGAATTGGCGAATCTGCTGAAACGGCTGAAGCTGCCGATCCAGTGGATTGCAGCGCAGCCGGTGGGCATCGAGGCGATCAAGACAGTCCACGATCCGCAGATGGTGGATGACATCCTGGCATGCCGGGCCGTGAACGGATTCGGGACCATCTCAAAACGGGTTGCCAAGACCTTGCCCTATACCAGCGGCGCGATGTTGCAGGCGTGCCTGTTGGCAACGGCTGAAGTACCAGCGGTGGCGCTGGTGTCCGGATTCCATCACGCCGAATACGGCTTGGCCCAGATGTACTGCACCTTCAACGGGCTGATGGTGGCGGCAGCACAGTTACTGAAGGGCGGTTCGATCAAACGAATTGCCATCATCGACGGGGATTACCACTACGGCAACGGTACCGATCACATTCTGGACCGACTCGCGCTGCGCGACAGCGTCTGGCATTACAGCTTCGGCAAGACCTTCCATCGGCCGGCGCAAGCAGCGGCGTACCTCAGGAAGACCCGCGAACTGGAAACGAGTCTGCGCCAATTCGCTCCCAATCTGATTATGTACCAAGCAGGCGCCGACGTGCATTGCGACGACCCGCTGGGCGGCGTGCTTGATGACAAAGAGATCCAATTACGCGATTCCATCATCTTCACCACGGCCCGTGACATGCAGGTTCCGTTGGCGTGGAATCTGGCGGGTGGGTACCGGGTATCAGACGATGGTGACATGAGCCCGGTCCTGAAAACACACGTCAACACCTACCAGGCGGCAATGGACGTCTATCAGGACGGGTGACGGTTATGGTTATCGACGGAGGCACACCAATCACCGTTCGGAGAGAAGACAGAGCATGAATATCATCCCGTCCAGGGGCACACGATTCCTAAATTTTTCAGGAAACTGTGTCCACTGGACACTTCAGGTGCTGGCGATCATCCTGGCGCTTCCGCCAGTGTCCGGTCTCATAACGCTGACCGGGCTTTTCTTATTAGTGAAATACTCGGCGTACATCCCTGACAATCCGAAGTATCGTCGAAACTATGATGCCATCCTCGTGGAACCCAGGAATCCATTTACGGAGGAGCCGTCGACCATCCGCCAATCGGAACTTGAACGCCAAGAAGCGCGACGCGAAGAGATACGGCGTGAAGAAGTGCGACGCGAGTCTAAGCGGCGCGAGGCAATTAAACACGGCCGTTGATCCGAGATAACGCAGTGCGAGGTGCGCAGGGCGAAGTGCTAGGTTCTGCACCAAGCCCTTGCGCACATGGTGCGGGTCACCCGATTGGTGAACACGCTCGCTGTTGTAAGCGATTGTCTTTCAACGTCGCACGTCGCACTGTTTCCTGTAGGCTCAACGCCTGCATGTCCATATCAACCGCGCGGTTTGTTCGGCTGAATAATCTTCAGCATGCGTCGTGCCTCATCGCCGGTGAGCAGCAGCTTTACCGAGTCGAATGTCGCGCCACGGCCCAGATGGAGTGGCGGAATGAGTCCCTTGTCGGGCTGCGTGTTCGCCAGCATGACAGTTTGGGTGACGATTCCGGCAAGGAAAACCGTAGGAGTTCCGACATTTACTCCGCCCGCGGGGTTCCATGGCGTCCGATACGCGATGATCGGTCCGCCACTATTTCCAGGGAAGGTGGGAACACTGATGTAGACGTGGCGCTGATCAGCTGCGATTCCGGCGATGACTCCGTCAAGGATGAGTGGTGTCGGCTTGGCCGGATCTACGCCCGGAAGTCCATAGGGTTGGCCTGCCGTCAGACAGGGCATTGACGGAATGAGATCTTTCTGCTCCAGGCAGCGGTCGAAGCCGATGGCACGGATATCGATTCCAGGTGCGATGGGCATTGGGCCTGCGGCGAGATCGCTCTCACGATCTATGATCCAACCTATTCCTGGCTGTTGCTTATAGATGTCGGTCAGCCCGATGATCGTCTGCTGGCCATTCAACGTGGCCATGCAACCAACCGGCTTCCCCGCCGCCGTGTTCAGCACATGCGCTGCAGTCACACACCAGATCACATCCTCATAGCTGATGAACACGCAGGCACCGGTCGGCTGCCAGAGCCCAGGCTGCGGGATGATGCCGAACGGCGCGAAGGTTTTGAGCCAGTCCTGGTCGAGCATCTATCAGCGCTCCTTGATATTCAGCGACTCTGGTGGAACGAAAGACGCCGCTTGGTGCCACATGGATGGGAAAGGAATGACCATCGCACGCTGCAACTGAATCAACTCGGCATCCGATCGCGCTACGAATCGCGGATGGTCAACGAATCCCAATGCAGCAAGCACCTTGCCGTACTTTTCCAGCGAGATGCCGTGGTATTCGTTGCGCTCATCACGCGACACGACGGCCTCCGACACGCCGAGGGCCTCAGCGAGTTGCCGCTGGGTCCATCCCTTGGTAATGCGTAGGCAGATGAGTGCCTTGCCGCGCTCTTCGGGAGCGAAGTTGGGCACGGCATCGGCATCGCCAGTTTTGAGTCGCTCATAGAGAGCGACTTCCCACGCGATGTCGTCGGCCATGGCTTCCTGCGGAGCGATGGCGATACGGATGGCGTCCTCGCCAAGTCCACGTTGGGCCAGCTCGGTGCGGATTCGCTGCACCTGATCACGGAAGTCCGCCAGTCGCGCCTGGGCATCGCGCAGGTCACTATCGCTACGAATCATCATGGCGTGTTCTCCGGGATAATGCGGACGATGCCGCGTGGTTGGCCGGCACGCGTGTGCCGGAAAAAATCTGGGAAAAGAACGGGAGCACCTACGGGACTGGTCGCCGCTGGAATCAGTGACTCGAACGGTGGCGTGAACTGCGGAAACAGTTCGACTTGGTAGCGATGCCACATCAGAAGCTTCATCTTGCCGTGGGTGTCTGGTCGCCGTTGGCTGTAATCCCATGCCGCGTCGCGCGCGATCAGTCGCTGATGCTGGTCGCGCGCGAAGGTCTGGTAGTCACAGACGAAGTACCCATCGATGTCGCCGGGATGTCGTTTGTCAGTGGCGAAGGAGCCATCGGCATAGATCTCCTCGATGCCTACCTCGCGCAGGTGCACGCACAGCACGCTAAGCTGGTCGACCAGATGCGCCCGCCACGACGCATCCCAGTCCGGGTCGCCCCCGGGTATGCCGGTGACCAGTACTGAAGACCGCAACGCGGAGATGGTCAGAGCGTGGTCTCCCGCTGGGAGCAGGCCATGAACATCGAAGTGGAGCGGCATGGAGTTCTCAACGGGCTTAGCTTAGCTCATAAGCTAAGTATTGGAAGGGTTTGGCTACCTGAGCACACAATTGGGTTCATTTGATGCATTCTCTCAAGCCCCACCGCGATGTCCGCCTTGTCCGGCCGCTGTCCTCCTTCCGCGCCCACGGACCAGCCACAGGTAGATCTTAGTCGTATCCAGGGATGTATCCGCCGGTGAAAAGTGAGGCCCCACAAAACCGGAGCCCATGGCCGGCTGTGGCGGAGTGAAATCAGGCCAGTGAGGGTTCTTGTCTGAGAAACTACTCCAGTGATCGCCCGTTTTATCCCGAGGTTCCTCCGAACCGGAGGAAGAGTGAGTCAGAAAGCATGCCGTCCATGCAGGGATTCAGACGCCTTTTCCCCTCCGATCCTCCGGTCCTCCGGTTCTTCAGATCGGTCTCCAGTTTCCAGGCCGCCTCCGAGAAAATCCGCTTCCCCCTCGTCCTATCTCCGCGTCTCCGCGTCTTTTTCGATTCCTCGGTCACAGCGAGCGAGTGCTCAGGTGGCGGTCAATGGTGATCCGGTCGCGCTTCTTGACCAGAATAAGATCGCCCTCCGTCAATTCGATCAGGACAACCCCGGATTTTTCATAGGCACTTTCGGGGGTGGTAAAAACGGCAACTCGTTGATGTGGCTGAACGGCCTTGTTCTCTTCCGCGGTGATGAAATGGAGGCGTCCGTATCGCTCGCGGAAATCAGTGCTCAGACTGGCGCCAGTGAGTGACAGGTCGTTGAGCAGAGTCCTGGCAGTTACTTTCCATGGGTAGACATGCTCTTCGCTGAATTTTGGTTTTGGTGTCCCACTGTCTGGATGGAACGCTTTGAGGGCTCCGAGCGACATGCGGCCGGTCCAGGCTGATGCCGGCTTGGGGATGTACCAGAGCGCTGCGCCGATCATGGTTTCTATCAATGTTTTTTGGCGCGGCGTGGCCTTCTCATAGACGGGTCTGATGGCCACGATCGTGTCCGCGAGGACACTACATTTTTCGTCCAGTATCAGCTCACGTTTCTGTTTGCGCAGATTCATAGTTCATGCCATGGGTGGTGAAGCGGGCTGGGGTGACACTACGCGTGCCTCGAAGAATCAACAGACACGAAACGACAGCATCACTCCACAAACACCTCCAGTTCCAACCCTGCCCGCTCCAATTGCGCCAAGCTGATCGACCATGCTTTCTTCATGACCGGATAACCCCAGGCGTGGGTGATGGCCCGATCGACCTGGCGCAGCGTGGCGATGCCTTCCGCCGCATGAGCGAGGATGGCGGTGGTCAGGCGGTTGATGATCGGTGACATCACCGGTGATGCGTGCCGCATCCCAAGGGGATGGCCTTCCAGTAACCCAGACCACAGGTTGGGGACCGCGAGCAGGTGGTCACGAACGCGCCAGAGCGAGGCGAGGGTGTCTTGGTCGCCGTCGTGTGCGGGAACCAACGCGGCTTCCTTCAGGCCGGGAATATCTTCATTCAGGATCGCGGCGCTGATGCCAAGCTGGCGAAGGGATGGCTGCGCGCGGATCAACGATTGGCACAACCGCAGGCGCCATGCACGACCAGCCGCGTCAGGATGATTGCCGCCCCAGCGCAGCCACGTGAGGAGACCCGGCAGATCACTAGCCAGCAGGCGCACCGAGCGCATCTGGGCCAGATCCGTCCACATGAAAGACTGCTCCCCCGGAAGCTGAACGAACACTGGCATGGCGGGAACTCCGTGGATCAAGATGGGAAAAACGCTGTCGGATGTGCGTGGGCTGCAAGCAGTGGGCAACGCGGTGGAAACGCGATGGGCCTCGCCTACGTCGTCCCCGACCGCGCACCCGATGGTCCTGATGGTTGGTTCCCGCAGCGTGCATGCCGGTCCAGGTCCCGCGGCGTGTGGTCGCGTCGGCGTCCGTGCTGGGCAAGGATGGCCCTGAGCGTGCTGGGCGTTCCGCTGGGATCGTGGGGAGGAGCGACGAAGGCATCCATCAGCGCGGGACGGTCCTCCTCCATCGCCAGCAGCAGGAACAGGTCCTCCAAAGGGACGCCCCGTACTGGCTCCAGATCGATGGTCACATGGGTCCCGTCGAATCGCTGCCCAGACGGCAAGCGTTTTTTGACCGCCTGCTTGGCGGATCGCCGCAGGGCGTGGCCAAGATCATCCTGGATCAGCCGTCGGACCGCCGCGACGCTGCGCGCTTGGACGGCCCAACTGCATAGTTCGGTCTTGCCGAATTCGTCATCGAATTCGTACAGGACACGGATCTTGATCTGCATAACCGTCTCCGTGGAAGTTCGTGGGGTGCGGGGCGAAGCTCGATGCGGTTGATCTAAGCCAGAAAAATCCGGATAGAACACTGAGCACCAGAGGCCCAGAGGAAGAAATCAGGAACGGCAAGGCTCCCACTCTGGGCCTCTGCCCAAAAGAAGTTGGGTGCCAACCGCCAGAGCTGAGCAGAAGTCTGGAAACAGGCGACTGACATGGAGAACCGGAGGACCGGAGGAAACGAGACGGCTGAGTCCCCGCATGGAGTGCCTGCTTTCTGACTCGCTCTTCTCCGGTTCTCCGGTCCTCCCTGTTCAATCCTGCCTTTCCAGACAGCGGCTGAGATCAGAAGGTCCGGATGATTGCCCCGGTATCGATGTCATAGACGCGGACCTTGCCGTCGGTGCAGGTGATGGCGACCTCATCGCCGCTGACATCGGCACTCACGGCCTTGCCATTGCAGAGGGTGCGTTTCACGCTGCCGTTTTCGGAGCTGAAGATTTTGCAGGCCTTGTTTTCGATCTTGGCGATGTACATGCGTTTTTTCCTTGGTGGGTGTGCGGTGATGACTGTCCTACGGCACCATCAGGTCGCCCTGACAACGGGCTTCCGGCGGAGTCCGATGGTCGCGTGCCGCCGCCGCGACGCGGACGATCCTGGTCCACAGCACGGTGTCGCCGGCTTGAACGCCGTCGTGCCGCGTAGTCCTGGTCGCACGGATGACACCGTGGTCAGCCATCGTGCGCAGCACCGATGTCATCACCGGTTCCAGTTCACGGGGTCCGCGACAACGCAGGCAGCGATCGGCTTGGTCGTGCAGCAGCAGGTCAAGGCTGCGCGGCGTGGCATCTATGCGATCCAGTAGAAAAACGGCGGTTTCGGCAGCATCGGGTAGCACGTTGGCCGGTGTGGGAGCCGTGACGTCCCAGAACGTGGTGCGATCGCCGATCAGAGCGCTGCACAAGCGATTCGCGTGCACCTGGCGATCCAGCAGACGCAGGATGCGGGTGTGATGCCTGGGTACGGTTATTGGCAGGTGGGCAAGAAGCTGGGCAATGTCATGGGGCACGGGCGCGTCGATCCCTTTCTCGGGGGCGAAGAAATCCGCCATGGAGGCATCGTGATCACTGATGGGGTCGCGTTGGTGCTGGCGGCGAGGTTTCATGCCCACCCTACGTCGGCCCGTATGAAAGCTGACAAACGGAGGCGCCGGAGATGCTGAGACAATCAGCGAAATAGAGACAGATCCTAGATCAGCGCCTCGCTCGGCGTCTTGGGGTGCTGGACAAACAATCTAACAGCGTCACTGCACTGACAATCCGACGGCCGCTTGGGCTGCAGCCAGGATCCGTTGTTCTTCCGCATCGAGGGGTTGCTGATTTTTGAGATCCGTCAGGGCATCCATGGTGCGCTGCCAAAAGTGATTGGGCGATGTTTCAACAGCAGCCAGTGCGTAGCAGGCGTGCGCTAAATCACGCAAGAACTCAATCGATGATGGCGAACCCCGGGCGAGCTCATTCAGGAGCGCGAGTGACCTAAGCAGATGTGCTCGACCAAATTCCATGTCCTTTAGTTCAATGAGGCAGATTCCAATTCGCCGGTTTATTTTGCTGATGATAAATTGCTGGTGGCCATTATCAGTAGCCGCATCTTGTTCGGCGAGTAGCTCACTGATGACGAGACACTGGCGGAACTCGGAGAGGGCAGTCTCCAGATCCCCCTGAACCTTCTGAATGTCGCCGATGCAACAGCGAGTGACGACAATTGCGCGCTGCCAGTGTCTATTGCTGTCTGTTTGTTTGACTAGTTGCAGGATGAAGGAAAGTTGCCTGTGGTACTCAGTGAGCGCATCATCCCACTTGCCCTGTATCTTCAGAATGTCGCCAATACGTTCGTGGCCATTGATAACGCTATATTGCCAGATGAAGTTTGTGACATCCAAGGCAGCAAGTTGTTTGCTGATGATAAGGTCCTGGCGAAACTCGCTGAGGGCAGCCTCCAGGTCTCCCTGTGTCTTCAGGATAGTGCCGATGCGGCAGTGGCTGTCGGCAAGGCTGCGCTGCCAATGGCAATTTCTGGCCGTTTGTTCAGCTAGTTGCAGGATGAACGTCAGTTGCCTGCGGGATTCGACGAGTGCATCATTCCACTTCCCCGTCTTTTCTAGATAATTAACGATGCGGTCGTGACAGCCAGGGAGTTCTTTCCACCAATAGATTATAGTGTGATCCAAAGAAACGCTTCGTTCGACCAATAAAGTCCACTGGCGATGTAAGCCGAGTGCGTCATCCCACCTTCCCTGCCTCTCCATAAACTTGCCGATGAGGTCGCGACAGTGGCGATGATCATCCTGCCAAAAACTATTAGTGGGATCCAGCGCGACAAGTTCCTTGCGGAGGTCAAGGCCAGCAAGGAATTCGCTGAGCGCAGAATCCACATCTCCCATCGCAATGAAAACGACACTAATGTGGCCGTGGCAGACAGCAAGTTCATGCTTCCAACGATTATTGGCTGGATCCAATGAGGCGAGTTGCTTGCGGAGAGCGAGGCCAGTGAGGAATTCGAGGAGTGCGGCATCCATGTGTCCTTGTTCCCTCAGGAGGTTACCGGTATTTTCGTGGCACTTGGCCCGCTCCACCTTCCATTGGTTATTTTCAGGATACCTAGCGGCTAATTGACCGCAGATAGCGATGGCAGCGCGGGATTCTCTAAGCGCATCAGGCAGACGCCCCAGTTCCTGTAGAATATTGCTCATGTCGTTATGGCTAATGGCTACCCAATGCTGGCAGTCCGAATCCGTTGGATTTTGCGCCGCGACCTGCTTACTGATGGAGAATGCAGCACGAAACTCTATCAGGGCATCGTCTAAATCCCCTCGATTCTTCAGTAAATTGCCAATGTAGTTGTGGCTGTGAACCAAATCACTTTCCCAGTCATTATTAGTGGTGACATCTCGCTTGGCGCTTAGCACGCGAATTGAGTAGCTCTTGCGGTACTCGGATAGTGCGCCTACATAGTCTCCATTAAGTTGCAGGAACGAACCAACGTTGTCGTGGCTGACGGCCAGTTCCCGCTGCCATTGGGTGTTGTTCGGGTCACGTTTGGCGAGTTGCTCGAAGATGGAGAGCGCAGTGCGAAATTCGTCGAGCGCGATTCCATCCTCGTCCTCTTGCTCAAAAAGTATTTCGCCAACGTGCTTGTGGCTGGCGCCTAAGTCCCGCTGCCATTGGGTGTTGTCGGGGTCACGTTTGGCGAGCTGTCTCAAGATGGAGAGACTAGTGCTGAATTCGTCGAGCGCGGCACTCAGATTCCCCTGTTCTTGAAGAACGCTGCCGATGCGGTCGTGGCTGATACCAAGCCTCTGGTGCCAGTCGGAGTTGTCAGGATCACGAGCCACTAACGACTGACACACAGTATTGAGTGCTCGCCCCCAAGTCATGCGCTGCGATACTATGTACCCGCCCCGTTGCTCGGTCACAGATCTCAACTGATCGACGAAAGCCGCCAACAGGGGTATGCCTAGGCTCTCTGGAACTAACCTGTTATGTCCCATGGCATGCATCGCCGCCTCCACCGTCACCAGCCCTGGCACCAGCGTCTCGAAGGTCGGGCCGTAGGTTCGGAATAGCCAGTCGATCATGCTGTTACGCGCGTTTCCCTGCCGTGGTTTCCACTCCGGAACCTTCGGAGAATCGATCGCCTCGCCGATCTCCGGATGAGCGAGGCGATAACAGCGGCAGCCGCGCTTGGGGTCGAGGTTGGCCTCCACCATGCCGCCGAGATCGGCCAATGCGTAGTCGAGCAGATCCAGCCCCAGGCCAAAGGTCACCAGATCATCCAGGCTGAGTGGGCGCCCAGCGACGTGCAGCATGGCCAGGACCCGGCCATGCATCTCGTCCATCAGGCCGGTTCCCAGACGTTGCCCCAGCACGGCGAAATACTTCGGGTAGCAGTCCGCCAACGTGACGTGCGTTGCCGCATCCAGGCCCTTGCCCCGCACTTCGCGCAGATGCGCAAGGAACCGCCAATTGCCTTTCGATTCGATCACCAGTTTTTCAGCGCGTTCAGGGGTTTCCTTTTCCTTTTCCGTTTCCTTTCCCTTGGTCAGCCAGCCCACCAGATCCTGGCGGTAACCATCGGGATCCAGGTGGATCGTGACAGGACGTAATCGTTCCTTGACGTCTTTCATCACGGCGGGTCGGCATTGGTCCAGCGGTCGACTCGTGAGCAATATAACCACGCCGTCAGGCAAGCGAGTCGGCAGGCCGGAAACTGTTTCCCGTTCACCCCGCGGATCTTCAATTTCATCAAGTCCATCGATGATCACCACCAAGCGGCGTTTTCCCAGGCCGGCACCGATCCGCTGGACGACCATCTCCAGCCACTGGTAGATGGCGGAGCGGTTGTGGTCCGGATCCTGGTTCAGGTTCGGCGGAGCACTGGGCAGTTGTCCGCAGCGGTCCCGGAACTGACAGGTCCGGCTGCCGCGATCCTTGGTCAAGGTGTCGAAAAGTTCCCGGCAGACCTGGTCGAGATCACTTACCACGCCAGGCGTGATGCGTACCCGCAAAATCGGCCGCAGTGGCTGATCGCCCAGGGCGCGCAGCCGTTGATGGCCGGATTCTAGGAGTGCGGTAAGTCGGCTCTTGCCCATGCCGGCGTGCGCTTCCAGCAGCAGGTAACCACCCGGACAGGCGTCGATGGCCTTGATCAGCAGATCTCTTGACTGTTCAGGCTCGTAATCCGACTGGACTCTGAGCGCATGCTGATCTTCCAGCCGATCGCGGCGGGCGTAATCCGTCATGCCGGCCTGCGGAGTGGCAGCCGCCCTACTGGACGTGCGCACCGGGCTGATCAGCGGGCGACGGACGTGCTCGCGGGCGACCACATCGAAGTAGATGCCCAGCCGTTCACGGTCCACACCCGCCAAGGGCCCACAGGACGACAACTCCGTCGACGAGGTACTGGTCACCGCCACCAGGGGAACCAGCGGGAGTTCCGCCACGGCCGCGCCCTTCCGGATCATGGCCACCTGACAGGATATCTGGTGTGTGCTGTCGTCAGCAGTTGTCATGACCGTGCCGGTCCAGCGCACGCTGGGCTGGCCTGGGAGCTGGGCCAACAGATGCACCCCTTCCTGGGTCAGGGCCTTCACCAAAACGTTGAGCAGGACGTGCAGGGCATTGCGATACTGACGCGCTTCCGTGATGACCTCTAATTCTGCGTCAGTTCCGAAACGTCCCTTCGCTGGAGCGTTGATCCAGCCGCTCGCGGCTGTCAACACGGCGAGGGATCCACCCAAGCTCGACCAGGGATCTGCGCCATCGAGCAGCGCTCCCGCATCCTGGTATGCTCGGCACCATGCCTCATACGACGGATCCGAGTGCTGAAACAGCTCGTCGACAATAGTGCGGGCGTGCATCTCGCGCTCTGCGTCTCGCGCGCTGGCTTCGGCGAGCAGCAGCGCGGTCACGGTGGCGACCGTGACCAGATACAGTTTCCGCACCTGCCACGCCGCATCGAATCCCAGCCCGCGTACCAACGCCTGGTAGCTGCGGTCTTCGAGCACAGCGATGGGGAACGGCAAGTGCGACAACTGGGGATACGGCGTGGGCAGATCCCGATTCCATAAAACCTTCGCCAGTACAGAGATGGCTTTCAGCGGATCCGTGGGGACCACGATGATGGTCAGCCCGGCCTGTTCGGCTTCAGCGATCCCGTCTTTTTGCCCGTCGACCACCACCAGACGTTGGTAGCCCCAGCGTTTCGCGGCGAGCACTTTGCGATCAAGGCAACCGATCGGGGCGAACTCTTTCCTCCCATCCTTGACACCCATCCAGGCGCCGCTGGCGCAGACGTCCTGGGGTGGCGGCAGATTGAGCCAATGCGCCAGGTTCAGAATAAGGACGGCCAGCCCCATCGATTCGCCACCCAAGTTTTCTCCCAGGGCGAATTCCAAGGTGGGGAGCTTCGCGATGCGGAAGTCACAGGTCGCCAGCCACGACTGCAGTGAGGCGGTGTCCGCGTACCATTGCTTACTGGCGTGCTCGCCCGTCAGAGTCGCGCCAGCGCTATGCTCGCCGACACGGTACACCCATCCCACGGTTCCCCGCGCAAGCGGTGAGGTGGCGTCATCCCGATGGTCCGATGCTGCCAGCAGCGGCATCGTAAATAGCCCCATGCCATCCTCGGTGCCATACGGACCGATCACTGCGCAGGGGCGACCGCTGGGCACTCCGGCGGTTGCGGTAGGATCCGAAGCAGAAGCATGGCGAATCAGCGGATCATGAAGCCAGGCGTACGCGTCTGCGGCCTTCTTGAGACACGGGTCGTCAATCGAGCCGCGCTCGCGCTTGGTCTTGATGATCAACTGATCCAGTGCGTTCCATTCCCGTTTCTGCCACCATCCCAGCAGGTCCCATTTCAAGCTGCGTCGTACTTCCTTGGTGTTCCACAGAGGTATCTGTTCGCCATCTGGCGGTTTGCCATCTTTCCGAAAAACCGGTGACCAAACGAGCACATCTGCGGCGTCAATCTCCCACCGTCTGTCGATGGAATTCTCAGGGGGAATGTCCATAGGCCCTCAGGGTGGCAGGGAACGACGGGATCAGACCCGCAGGGTGCGCTCGGTCGCGGCTAGTTGTCCTTGTACATATCAAACGCGAAGACGATGCCGCCCTTGAAGCGCACCACGTAGTGGCCGTACTTCAGGATGGTATAATCCTGCCATGAGCCTTTTTTATCCGCCCCTTTGGTTTCCAGTTCGAAGACCGTCGTGGTGCCCTTCGCCTTGGCCGTGAAGTGATAGGCGTCGATGTCATTCTCAATGCGCTTTTGCAGGCTGACTGCGTCGATACACACCTCGCCAGCTTGAGCGACGCCCTTGAACTTGCCGGCAGCGGTGCTGTCGTCCTGGTCAAACAGGGTGACTGTTTCCACTGGCAGATCGAGACTGGCGATCTCCATGACCAGCATCTGACTGTTGGCGGCAGCGTTGTAATCCTTGAGCACACGACTCATGGTGATTTTGAACGAACCTGATTTTCCCGGTAGGGTCATGCGCACGCCAGGGATGCTGAGTTCGTCCTGGTCGGCTTTGCTCAGCGCACTGGTCGCCATGGGCTTCATGACCGCTTGAGGCGATGGCTTGATGTAGAAGTCACCCAGGACTTTTTCCCAGGTGAAATGTTTGAAGTCAGTGATCTTGCTCATGAGTTTCTCGGTGTGCTGGGCGGCTGCGCGAAAGGCGGCCACTAGGGGGTTCTGGGATGGAATACGGGACAGGAGACGTGCCCTGACAAACTGGGATGCCACCAGTTGTTCAGCGGCTGGCATGGGGGCGATGAGCGGATCGATGCGATCAGCTGCTGGCAGCGGCGAGTGGGCCAGGAATTCGTCGAGCGCTTCGGTGGCGTCCTGATCAAGCAGGACGCCGTTCGCGTCTTCCGTCCAGGCCTGGATGGTGCGTCGGGCATCGGCGGTCAGCAGATCCGGGTACTTGGTCGCCAGCAGAGCCGCGTCCTGGATCACGATCAGCCGCTGTGCGAGCTCCGTTCCGGTCACGGTGTCCAGATCCCACAACCGTTTCGTCACCGCAGGAACGAGGTCGGCGAGCTGGACACCCAGGCGCAGCGCGTGGTCGGGGATGGCTTGCCGCCACCGCGGCCCTGCGCCCAGGACATCAGCGCGCACGGCGAGGCAGGCCCAGGTCCACAGGTCGTTCGCGGACGCTGGCGGGTTGGCGAGCGTCGACATCCAGGCGTGGTCGGTCATGCCACGCCTTCCCGAGTGCGGTGCAGGCGCTGCATGACGAGCCACGCCTGCGCCAGCGCCGGAACCAAGTCCGGCAGCGCGCGCCGGTATGAACTGGCCAACTGCTGGGCATTCGCCGACGTGACTCCGGTCATGGCCCGCAGGTCGTCAGGTTCCAACGGGCAGACCTGAAGCTGGAACACCGCTTTGGCGAGCACCGATCGGGCGATACGGGCTTCGGTCTTGGTGCCTGACCGCAGATGGATTTCGGCAGACGCGCAGCGCTCCTCCAGAGCCGCCATGCGGGCCTCGATGCGGGATTTCAACGCAGCTTCCCAGTCATCGCGCGGCAAGTTGCTGAGGAAATCCGGCATCTCGGCATGCAGCTGACGTGAGACCGGATGCGTCCACGTGAGTCGCAGGTAGAGTTCCGCGCCGGCAGTCCGGTAGTCGCGCGTCAGCTGACCGGTGGGTGGTGGCGCGAGCTCCCAGGGTGGCGTCAGCAGGTCGGCGACCTGGGCTTGGTCCCGGTGCCGCTCCGGTTCGGGATGAGCGACGTCTGACGCCATGAGTTGAAAGATTGGTGAGCTGTCGTGGTCGTCGGAGCTGATAGACATCGACTTGTTGGAAGTCTGGGCGGCGTGTTCCAACCAATCGAGCACCCGTTTGTGGACCACATCACCGGCCAGGAATCCAACCGGGGACCGGAGTCCGTCCCAACGTTCCAGCAGGGTGCCACCTGTTGCCCGTTCGTGGTAGCGGGTCAGCAGATCTTGAGCCAGGTCGTCGCGGACATCGACCGCCAAGCTGGGGAAGTCACGGCGGATCTTGGCCGCGATGGCGCTGGCCACTTCAGTCACGAGCTGGTCCCACGCTGATTCCCAACCGTCAGCACGGGTCCGCACCAGTTCTGCTGCTTCGAGTAGCTGGCGCATTGTGGCCGGAAGCATGGGGCCCACCAATGACGTTGCCAGCATCCGTCGATCCGCCACCTCATGGCAAGAGAACGGAGATCTCATCAGCGCTGGCGGCGGCGATCTGGCTGGCGCGGGCGGCCCGCAGGTGACCGATGGCGTCGCCAGGCGGCACCGGCCCGGTGCCCTGCATCTGGAGCCATTGCAGGGCGGCGCTGGCGGGATCCAGCCCGGCCCAAGGAAGGCGTGCCGCCACGAGGTTGCCAAGCGCTACAGGAATCGTCGTGTGGTGGATATGGATCAGCACGATCAGCCCTTGTTCGACCGCCGCCGTCAGATCATCGATCCAATGCTGCAGCACCGCGCCTTCGACCCGCTGCAGCAGCAAGATGGCAGCCTCTTGCGGGGGGTCTTCGGAAAACAGGCGCCCAGGATGTTTGTCACTGGGCGTAGAGGCACCGCGGCCATCGACCAGCGCCAGCGGCAGATCAAGACCGGCGGCCAAACGATCAGCCACCGTCCGAGCCAAGATGATTTCCGGCCCTTCGATCAGCAGGATCATTCCGAACGGTTTGGAAGCGACATCACGGTGATCCGCCAAGCGTCTTGCCAGGCCATCGATGGCTGCCAGCCGATGACTGCTGAGCGGTGGTGGCGCGGTCGGGGATTTCTCGACCCACGAGATGTGCGGATGGGCAACCGCCAAGCGGGCGAGGGCGGTGCGCCGGGTTGCCGATGCCAGGGCATCCATGGTGATGCTGCGACTCTCTGTCGTTGTCCGCGTGGTGATGTCAGCGGTCGTATCCGGCACGGCGGTCATGCCGGCCAACTGGACGATGTTCCGCCAATAGCCGCCGCTGAGTCGGTAGCTGTTCGCCAAGCCAGTCATGCGGCGCGCGACCTGCGGATCGGACTGCTGGCCGATCACCCGAATGCCCTGCCGTCTCAGTTCGCCGTGCAGGATCTGTGCCCGTTGTGCCGGTGCAGGAATGTCGAGATGCACCTTCACCTGCAGTCGACGGTCCATCGCGGGATCGAGTGACAGCGGAGCGTTGGTGGCCAGGATCACGCAGGCAGGAAAGTGATCGCAGGACGCCAACAGCGCCCGGCTGGCGGACGATCCCTCGCGCAGCGCGTCATCGGCTTCGTCGATGAACAGGATCGCCCGCTCATGGGCTGCCCGGCGCAGCAGCGAGCCAAGGAGAGCCGCTTGACCATCCTGGTCGCGGTCTTTGGCAACTTCCAAGAGCAGCAAGGGAACGCCGGCTTCTCCGGCAAACGCCTGCGCCAGCATCGTCTTGCCGGTGCCGCTGGGGCCGTGCAGGAGCACCCACAGCGGCCTGGTCAGCCGTTCAGACAGCCGGGTCGGCAGGTCCAGGGCCTGAACCTCGATCGCCACCGCCGGATCGAGCACCACGTCGGCCAAGCGCATGTGTGGTTCCAGCACGGTGACTCCTTGACGATCGAACGATTCGGCCAGGCGTCGGCCGAGACATTCATCAAGCAGACTGCGTGCGGGGATCAGGTCTCGACCCCAGATGGAACTGACGGTGTCGATCCGAGTGGAGTTCTCGACTACACCCAGGGTGTGCAACGGACCGGAACCGGAGAACTTGCCGACCTGCAACAAGCGGTCGATGGGATCCGCCACCAGCAGGGAGAGGACCTCGCGGATCTCAAGCCAGGGACCAGGACGGATGCCGGCACGATGTAGCACGCCGGTCAGCACACCGTTGATGGCGAAGGTCAGCAGCAGCCCGGCAACGCTGGCTTCCAACGGTGGCAGGGCTTGCTCCACATGCAGAAAAGTCTGGGATGGATGATCGACGCAGGACAACGCGGTGCGCTGATGGCGCCATGCTCGGCAGCGCTCAGCTAGGAGTCGCCAAATTTCTGGTGCCACGTCGGCCACGGACGCCAAGCGAGCAATGGTCGCTTGGGTGGGTGGGGCGTCCGCATCGAGGATGGCGTCGATTCGTCCGCCGCGGGCGAGCGCATCAATCTGGGAATCACTCAGGGTGATAGCGCGTCCCGGGCAGTCGTCCTCGCCCCCGTCAGTCAGCAATCGCTCTGCGCGGACTGCGGCGATGGTCGCTTGGATCTCACGGATCAGATCCGGGAGCCATGCCAGGGGCTGGGTGTAGGCGCTGATGCCGGATCCGACGTTTGCCACCGGCACCACGGTTCCAAGGGCAGAGTCGGCAGCAGTACAGGTGACAACTGTGCCTGGAGTGCCTGGAGTGCCTAGGATGGGATGTGCGGTGATGTGCATGGTGGTGCTACGCCGTTCGGTCGTTGGCTGACACCGCTGGTAGTGTGTGGTCACAGGGCATTGAAATACGCGTGTTCGGCCCAGTGCATCCAAGCCATGGCCTGGTGTCGTTCTCCGGCCTGCAACAGACGCCTGACTTCGTTGAGGTAACGCGGATCCGAACCAGCGTGCTGATGCAACAGTGGAGCGACCTGCGCATCGACCGTTTCGATGAGCTCACGTTGGTGATCTTGTGAGAGGACATCGAACTCGACGGTCAGGGCGCGGAGTTCCTGGTCAGTGGTTTGTGTTGTCATGCCCCTCTTACGGATCGTCCAGCGCAGGCTGACAAGCGGCCTCGCTTCGGTGTCAGCTTGTGCGGGTGAGGCGCGGAAGTTTTTCAGATGGACTGGATCGTCCTCGCTCAGCGAGGCTGATTCAGTGGACTAGGCTGACGTCGACCTGTGGTTGGGGATTGGCGATCACCTGTGGTTGCTCCAACACCTGGTCGGCAAGACCGAGAGTGACCGCTTCAGGAGCGGTCAACCAACGGTCGGTAGGGCGAAGTAGCTCCGATTCCAGCCGCAGGCGGTCGACAATGCCGGTGCAGCGTGCGTAATGGTCGAGGATGCGGGAATATACGTGGTCCTCATGCACGCGCGACGCCAGCAGATCAGCGTGGGTTCCGGCAACCGTCGTGCTGAAGCGGTGCGACAGGACCGACGTTCTGGGCAGCAAGGTGCGATGGCCGCGCGCACCAGCCATGAGCACCATCAATGCCATGCTGGCGATCTGGCCCATGCCAGTGGTGTAGATGGGAATGCGACTCCAGGCCATGATATCGAGCAAGGCGAACCCCTGGTCGACGCTGCCACCAGGAGAATTGATGTAGAGGCGCAGATGGGGCCGGTCGCGGCGCAGGTTGTGTTCAAGGATGCGGCGGATGAGCGGTTCGACGCTGCTCCCGGCAACCGGGCCGAACAGCATCAGAACGCCTTCATCCTCCAGGGATGGGGTGTTGGACATGGTTCCTCTGCGGTGCTACGGCGGGAGGTGAGCGGCCTGACACTCATTCGCGAGCTCGCGCCTATTAGTAATCTTGCGGTTGTCTGCTAAGGCCACACCCTAACCACTGAGGATTATGGTGCCTGCGAGCCTCTCAGATCACCTAGTCATCGGCATCTCCTCGCGGGCGTTGTTCGACCTCTCGGTCGAGAACGCGATCTACGAGCGGGAAGGTCTCGCCGCCTACCGGAACCATCAACGCGGTTGCGAAGACGACCTGCTGAAGCCGGGGCCCGGTTTTCCGCTGGTCAAGGCGCTCCTGAGTCTGAACCAGCTTTTACCAGGAAAGCGCAAGGTCGAAGTGGTGGTGATGTCGCGCAACACCGCCGAGACCAGCCTGCGGATATCCAATTCAATCGAGCACTATGGTCTCGACATCACCCGCTTCGCATTGGTTGGCGGCGCGTCGCTCGTGCCCTACCTGCACGCCTTCAATGTCGGACTGCTGCTGTCGAAGCATCAGGACGATGTGCAGGAGGCGGTCGATGGCGGAACCGCCGCCGCTTTGCTGTACGACCTTCCGCCAGATCCTTTGGAATCGATTGAGCGCATCCGCATCGCCTTCGACGGCGATGCCGTCCTCTTCTCGGACGACAGCGAACGCATCTATCAGGAGCAGGGCCTCAAAGCCTTCCTCGCTCATGAAAAGGAGAATGCACGCAATCCACTCGCCGAAGGACCATTCGCGAAGTTGCTGAAGACGTTGTCCGATCTGCAGGCCCAGTCTCCGCTCGAGAAGTCGCCGATTCGACTCGCGCTGGTCACTGCTCGCGACGCACCGTCGCACGAACGCGTCATCCGTACGCTCCAGCTCTGGAATGTCAGCATCGACGAGGCGTTCTTTCTCGGCGGGCTACCCAAGGCGGAGATATTGAAGGCATTCCGACCACATATCTTTTTCGACGACCAGCATGTCCATTGCGATCCGGCAGCGCGCGTGGTACCGACCGGTCGTGTGCCGTATCGGCGGCGGCGGGGCCAGTCGGGAGAGACTCCTGGAGTGGCCAATCCGCGTCCCGAGTGAAATTCGGTTGATGCTGGCTTGAGGACCTCGATCGCAGACGCGATGGACGTGGCTCGACAATGCCGGCTCTGTCCGATGGTCTCGTGTGGCAAGAATGAAGCAGGTTCTCCGAATGAGAGGCCTACGATTCCCCAGCCATTGAATGACCGGTGAAGTCAATAAGAACAAGAACGCTTCGAGCATCGCCGATGCGAAGCCCCAAAAGGAGGGTCTTGAAATGAACTTCTTTACGCTCCGCTATGACAAGCGGGACGACTTCTGCGCAGTGTACGATGACCCCGACGGTTTTGATGATCAGTTCTGCTCGGCGTTTGGCCTACGGGTCGGGAGGCGGTTCGACTCCTCCATCGCCTACGCCATGGCAACCAAGGTTTCGGGGAAGGTCATCCCGGATTTTGTGAACCAAGTCGTGGCCCAGCTCCTCATCAGTCAACGAGCTGCGGCCATCCTGCAGCCAGCGGTTTCAGCCGAGGTTGAATTCTTCCCGGTAAAGCTGCTCAACCATCGAAGGAAATCGGCAGCCGATTTAGTGCTAGTGAACCCCATCGGCTGGTATGACTGCCTCGACCGGGTGAAAACCGTTGGCACGCCTGCGGTTGACCTGGAAGCCTGCGAAAAGGCGACGGCCAGGAAAAAGGACCTCCCTAGGCGTGAATACAACGACGACCGGAAGCCGGACATCGAGTACGTTTTCATCAAACGGCTTGCGCTCTGCCCGGAAAGAAAACCAAAGGACTCGAACCTGTTCCGGATATTGTCGTTCGTGCGCGTCCCCATCTTCGGAGAGGATCTCGTTGATGCGTTCCACAAAGCCAAGCTCACCGGTGGGGAATTCATCCCGATGGGCGAGCCGGTCGATCTGTAATCGCCAGGATCGGACCACATGTTGAGCGCTCTGAGCCAAGCCGGCGAGGATGCCATATTTCGCATCCACAATCACGTTCGGCGTGACTTGAGAGATCGCCCTGCACAACGGCGACCAGGGCCGGGGTAACAATGCTGACGACGCTCGCTGCTCGCCGGCGTCCAGCAGAGCGGGAACCGGCGGTGCTAGCGTTGTTGCGGTTGGTGGAGGGGAGCGGGTTATCCACGGAGGACTGCACCAAAAGCCACTCACGCGACATCATGCACGGGAGTGGCGAAGGCGCTACGGCGGCATGAACTGGTAAGGTGTCCTGAACGGACACGATCTGAACGCTTACTGTGAAACGACTCCGGTTTCCACTTGAATGAAAGCGGATCGGGACCTGCCAGCCCTCGCAGTCCACCGCGGAAATCTGGCGCAGACTTCCCCGTCCCCATCGATGCAGAATAGCACCTTCGACACTTGCCCAAGACTGATGCGGATAAAGAATTGGGCCGAGTTGGAACATGCGATGGTGAGCGCGTCACCCTTCTTGTACTGCGCCATCTCGCTCGCCGTGTCGTTGAAGGCGACCAGGTTGATGAAGCTGGTGCCGGTTTTCAGGTAGCAGTCGCCCACGCGCTTGGCGTGGGCGACGGCAAGGGTAAGTCGGACGCTCTTCCCGAAGACCTGGGGGTCGCGCGCGAGATTGCCTTTGAGCTGAACATGATTCTTTGACACAGGAGACTCCGTTGTGGAGGTAGGTTGTTGGTGGTGGGCTCGTTCGAGCACCGCCACAAAGCGCCGGTGTTCGCGAGCCCACTTTTACCACTTCGTCCATTGAGCAGCCTTTGCCAGATCACTGCGGCTTGAATTCACTCGCGGGTTACCGGTGTAAAGATGTCATTCCCACCTTTGCCATCACTGTTGCGGGTTCTCTGAAGCCTTTGGTTTGGCGATCGTTCGAGGTGGAAATGATCATCGCTGACGATGGGCGTCGATTTACTTGGACACTTTTGGCCTTAATGCCGGTGTGCCCGACGTTCGGCATCTGTTGTAAGCCCATGTAATATCAGTGAGCGTTCAGTCGCGGTGCTTGAACGCTCACAGCCATGGTGCAGTGCGAGCGAACATCGGCTGGCGTTCGTCTATCTTACCCGCGGTTAAAAACGGGATGAATAGTGGGGTGGGCACACTGGAATTCTAGTTGGACAGCAGTGGTGTGTGTTGAAATGTTCGCGCTCTCGTCGTCATCCCAGTCATAATGAGAATCCACCCAACTTCCCATATACCTGCGTCTTCTGGACCAATAGCCCGACGGGGTTTCTGTTGCACTCTCGTAAACCCCGATTGATACTCACTTCCTGATTGTACCGAAAGACAAGGATGAGCTTTCCATGACCAGCATCGACGCCTTTTTCAATCAGCACACTGGCTTCACCAACTACCACGATTCCCACGGCACCAATGTCGGTATCGACATGCCCGACCATCTCGGCGGCACCATCCACACCGACGGAATGGGTACCGTCACCGGCCACAGCTATCCCGACCACCTCGGCGGCACCAACATCCACGATGCCAACGGCCATCTGGTGGGCGGCATCCACCACGATGCCCTCGGCAACGACCACCTCACCGGCGCCGACGGCAAGCAGATCCTCTCGGCTAGGCCCAACATCTTCCACGGCCATGACCTGTTCCTGGCCGACGGCCATCATCTTGGAAGCACGTCGGACCTGGGTGGCGGCCACCTGCATCTCCAGGCTGATCCGCTGATCGGCATGAATAGCATCCGCTTCCCGCAATTTCATGCATGAACACGTTACAGGCCCGCTTGCGGCAAGTCCGAGAATTGACCAGTGCGGCCGGCAAACTTGGCCTGGATGTCCCCCTTTCTGGGTCGGAGCGCGACCACATTGATGTCGCGGTGGTGGGTGAGATCAAACGCGGCAAAAGCACCTTTCTCAATGCGCTGATGCGCTGCAAGGTGTTCCCGAGCCGGGCGCAGGTCTGCACCTCAGCGGTCACCGTCCTGATCGACAGCCCGGTTCCGACCATCACCATCCGCTACCAGGATCCGGTGAATCGCCCGACCGAGCGGCGCGAAGTGCCCAGTGGTGGCGAGGTTTTCGATGTGCTGATGTCGCTGGTGGCCAAGCCGGTGAAGCGCAAGGACGGCGTGCAGGGCAATCCCGACGCCGGCGCCATCGACGAGGTCGAGATCGGCTATCCCAACCAGTTCGCCACCGATGGCATCCGCTTGGTGGACACGCCGGGCGTCAACGACCCCGACGCCTGGCGCGAGGAGATCACCTACCGCTACCTGGGCCGGGCCGATGCCGCGATCATGCTGCTCGATCCGCAGCAACCGCTATCGAGCAGCGAAGTCGCCTTCCTACGCGATAAGGTCCAGGCCCGGGTCAAACAACAGTTGCTGTTCGTACTCAACAAATCCGATCAGGTGAGCGCCAAGGATCTCGACGCTAGCCTTGAGCGGATCCGTCGCGAGTTGAAGCCGTGGGTCGCCGAACCGCGGATCTATCCAGTCGCTGCCAAGCCCGCCCTTGATGCCTATCTAGCGGGCACGCCGGCCGACGAACGCTTCGCCGCCTTCGAGCGCGACCTCGACGCCTTCCTGCGCCGCGGCCGCGCCGGCGGCCTACTTGCCAGCCGCGTCGATCTGATCATCGATGTAGTCACCCGGGCGATTGGCGGCGTGCGCGCGCGCCTAGCCACCCTCGACCAGGAGCGCGGCCAAGCCCAGGCCGGCCTCGACCGGATGCAGCGCCTGCTCGACGAGAAGCGGCGTGAACTCCAGATGCTCGACCGCTCGATGCACTCGTGGCTCGACAGCCAGGCGCATCAGGTCGCTGAACGTCTGCGCGGCCACGTCGCCGAGTGGCGCGCCCAGGTCGGCAGCAATCCCGATGGCGTCCGCGCCGGGCTCGACCAGTTGCACCGCGATCTGGTGACCGCCCTCGAAGACGCCAGCGAAGGCCTGGCGCAGGGACTGATCGCCGAGTTCGCCGACCGGGCCCAACGCGAGGCCGGCAGCCTGCGCGCTTCCCGCCTCACCATCGGGAATCTCGCTGTGACCTCTCTCGCCCAGACCGCTGCGGCGCCAGCATCGACCGCAGCCGAGGCCGGCTGGGGCATCGGCGGCGGCATCGCCGCCGGCATGATGTTCGGAGGACCGGTCGGCGCCGTTATCGGCGGCATCCTCGGTGGATTCTTCGGTGGTCAGGCGCAGGAGCAGCGCCAGCAGCTCGATCAACAGCGCCAGATCGCCGAGATGCACTCCCACCTCACCAATCTGGAAAACGGCGTGCGCACCAAGGCCGGCGAGCTGGTGCAGGGCGTCGCTGCGGCGACCATCCCCCGACTGCGCCAAGTGCTGGAGATTGCCATCGCCGACGAGGATGCCGGCATGAAGGCCAGCCGCCACGACATCGCCAAGGAAGGTGCAGAGCGGGCGTGCATCCGCACGCAGCTGGAGTCCGACCTCGTCCCACTCATCGCGTTGCAGCAGCGCTGCGCGGCACTCAAAGTAGAACTGAATCATGTCTGATCTCGCCGATCTGATCCCCGCTTCCTCCGTCCTAGAAGCTGTCATCGCGGAGCTGCGCCACGGCGCGATCCGGATTGGCGTGTTTGGGGAATTCTCGGCGGGGAAATCCACCTTCCTCAATGCGCTGATGGGCGAGGACCTGCTGACGGTGGCGGTCGAGCCGACCACCGCGACGCCGACCCGCGTGGTCTACGCCCGCGATTTCAATGTCGTGGTCCAGGGTGGGACCGGGCCCGATGGCAAGCCGGTGGAGCTGGCGCGGCTGTTCACCGACAGGGTGCCGACCTGGGCACGTTTCGTCGGCAAGGGAAGCATCCTCTCGACCCTGCGGCAGGAAGGCGCGCAGATCCGCGACTTCCTCGCCCGCTGGACCAAAGAGGGCGAAGACGCCGCCCGCACCAGCGCGGTAGTGCTGTGCCTTCCGCAAGCCTTCCTCAAGGACCGCATCTGCCTGGTCGACACTCCCGGCGCCAACAATGAATTCGCGCGCCATCACCGCATCACGGAACAGGTCGCCGCCCAGGTGGACATCGCCGTGTGCCTCCTCGATGCCCGCCAAGGCGGGAAACGTTCGGAGCTTGATTTCATTGCTACGGTCGCCGCTACGGCCCCAACCACGCTGCTGGTGGTCAACAAGATCGACTGCGTCGATGCCGACGAGCGCGAGGACGTGGTGCTCGCCTTGCATGAACAGATGCGCGGACGCTGGCCCGCTGGTAAGGGTGCGTGCCTGGAACCGATCCCATGTTCCGCCAAGGCGGCGCTGGATGCCGAGTTCGGCTCCGCGCATCCCGGATTGGTCAGCGATTTCGCCGCGCTGCGCCGACGCCTGACCGCGCTCGCTGCGGCCGAGCGCGGCCGGCTCATCCTGCACCGCACCGGCGGCCACGACCGCACGCTGCGCACCCTCGCCGGCGAAGCAGAACGGTTCGGTCAGTTCGGCACGGCTCATCGGTCGCTCGACGAATGCCTGACGCTCTATCGGGAAGCCGGCATCGACGATGCCGAGGCGGTAGAGCAGTTCACCCGCATCGACAACGCCTTGCAGGCGAACCTCCCCAAACTTACCGAGGCCCGGGCTTTGGTGGATGTTGCGGAGCGCCGGCTTGCCACCCACAACGGCGTCGCTACCGCCGAGGTCCGAGACGCGGTCCTGCGGGCGACGCTGATCTTTCGTGAAATGAATCAGGTGGATGAGCGGCTGGAGCGACTACGCCTCGGCCTGGAACGCACGCCGGCGCAAGCCGCGCTGGCGCAGTTGGGAGCGGAGGAGGCGGCGTTCGAGGCCAGCTTCCCCGACCCGGGGCCGCCGCGCTTTATTGACGGGCTTGCGCCGCAGCGGATCGCGGCATGGAGGTCAGCGGCCGAGGCTGGAGTTCCGGTGGCCCAACTCTTCATGGGGGTCTGCTGCATCAACGGGCTGTGCGGCGAGCGCCACGATGCCACTGCCGGCTTCGGCTGGTACATAAAGGCAGCGGATCAGGGGCATGCCATGGCGCAGTGCAATCTCGGCACCTGCTATGCTAACGGACAAGGCGTTGCGCAAAACTATGCCCAAGCTTTCGCGTGGTTTCACAAAGCAGCGGAGCAAGGGAATGCGACGGCGCAGTGCTATCTCGGCACCTGTTATGCTAACGGACAAGGCGTTGCGCAAAACTATGCCCAAGCTTTCGCGTGGTTTCACAAAGCAGCGGAGCAAGGGTATGCGCCGGCGCAGTGCTATCTCGGCAACTGCCACTATTACGGACACGGTGTTGCGCAAAACCATGCCCAAGCAGTCGCGTGGTATCACAAAGCAGCGGAGCAAGGGAATGCGACGGCGCAGTGCTATCTCGGCAACTGCCACGATTACGGACACGGTGTTGCGCAAAACCATGCCCAAGCAGTCGCGTGGTATCACAAAGCAGCGGAGCAAGGGCATTCGACGGCGCAGTGCAATCTCGGCAACTGCCAC
>Ga0163144_10004144_pt1 | contig 32831 bp, 25 predicted proteins | sample OliLak19BULKMAT1_FD_123175 | JGI IMG/M metagenome (GOLD analysis project Ga0163144, IMG submission 123175) | Freshwater microbial mat bacterial communities from Lake Vanda, McMurdo Dry Valleys, Antarctica - Oligotrophic Lake LV.19.BULKMAT1 | ecosystem: Environmental > Aquatic > Freshwater >... | reverse complement strand
CTCGGGCGGCACTTTGCGACCACGGGCGTCCCTCGTTGACCTGTTCAAGGTCGACTGTGGATCCCGCGGCCGCAAAGCACCACCAGGCGACGACTTGGGCTCGTCTGCTCGAAAACCTGATGAGTAGCCCGGGCTAGCGCTGCCGCGCCGCACAGCGCAGCAACGTCGCTTCGCGCAACGCGTCAAGAGCGCGGAGTGCGCGGGGTGCGCGGGGTGCGCGGGCTTCCAGCCCGCCCTGGAGCGACCCGCGACCTCGGCGCGGGCTAAACCTCAATCGACGTGTTGATCGATCAGCACCGTGTTCCCGTCGGGATCGGTGACCACGATGTTCGCGGGCCCCGTGCCGTCGGGGTCCGTGGACGCAGTCAACTCCACCCCGGCATCCAGAAGCCGTCGCTGGATCGCGCGAACACTCTCGAACTCTTTCAGGGGCTGCGCAAGCGGCGACCACCCCGGGTTGAACGTGAGGATGTTGCCCTCGAAGAGCCCCTGGAACAGTCCAATCGTCGTGGTGCCGTTGCGCAGGATCTGCCAGTTCTGCTCGGGGTCGCCTCCAACCACTTCAAAGCCGAGCTTGGCGTAGAACGCGCGTGAGACCGCGATGTCTTTCACCGCGAGGCTGACCGAAAACGCGCCTAGTTCCATGGTTTTCACCGGGGTTTCGGGCGGAGCGATACGCTCGGGTACGGGATCTTGTCCCAGCAATGCGGCGGCGCCGAGGAAGACACACGCAAGGCGGGTCAACGCAGAGGGCAAACGGCTTTGAAGCATGGTGCCATCTTCCACGGGGGTTCGCGGTTGGGGAAGTCCCCGGGCGATGCCTCATGCCTCGCCCAGCTCCTGCGCCTGCTGGTGGTCCTCGAGGGACGAATCTCGGCGAGCCGGCTGCGGCGCGGGCGACGGCGGGGGCGCAACTTCGAAACCAAAGCGCGCCCGGTGGGACGCCTCCGCATCGAAGCGCTCGCGCCCGGACGCGGCCAACTTCAACAGGAGCACGTCCTGGATCGCGCGGGGTTTTGCCCTGCCCGGGCGCTGCCGCTTGTAGGACCCGTCCGCCTGCATCACCCACGCTTGGGTGTTGTCCTCGAGCGTGCCCTCGAGCGCTTCAGCGATCACGCGGTTCTTCAGGTCGTCGTCGTCGAGTGGGATCGCGGCTTCGACCCGCCGGTAGAAGTTGCGCGCCATGAGGTCCGCGCTGGAGAGATAAACCACCTCGCGGCCGCCCGCGTAGAAGCGAAAAATGCGGTGGTGCTCGAGGAAACGCCCGATGATCGAGCGAACGGTGATGTTGTCGGAGGTCCCCGGCACACCCGGGCGCAAGGAGCACGCACCGCGCACGATCAAGTCGACCTTGACCCCCGCGCGCGACGCCTCGTAGAGCTTGTGGATCATGCGCGGCTCGGTGACCGCGTTGGACTTGATGACGATCCGCGCGGGGCGCCCGGCTTTGGCTTCGACGATCTCCTCGTCGACGAGCTCGAGCAGCCGGGGCGCAAGCGTGAAGGGCGCTTGCAGCATCTTCTTCAGCTTGCGCACACGGCCCATGCCCGTGAGTTGCAAGAAGATTTGGTGCACGTCCTCGCCGATGTCGGCGTCGCACGTGAAGAGCCCGAGGTCGGTGTAGAGCCGCGCGGTGCCGGCGTGGTAGTTGCCCGTCCCCACGTGGGCATAACGCCGCAGTCGTTTGCCCTCGCGCCGGACCACGAGGATCAACTTGGCGTGGGTTTTGTATCCCACGATGCCGTAAACGACGTTCACGCCCGCGCGCTGCATGCGTGTGGCCAGGTCGATGTTCGCCCGTTCGTCGAAACGCGCGAAGAGCTCCACGACGACGGTGACTTCCTTGCCCGCGCGCGCCGCCGCGATGAGGGCATCGACGATCGCCGACTCCTCGCCCGTGCGGTAGAGCGTCTGCTTGATCGCCAAAACGTCGTGATCGGCTGCGGCCTGACGCAAAAGGTCGATGACGGGCGCGAACGACTGGTACGGGTGGTGCACGAGCACGTCGCCGCGGCGCAGCGCGGCAAACATGTCCTCGCCGTATTCGAGCCGGCGGGGCAAGCCGGGGACAAACAGCTTGAACTTGAGGTCTGGGCGGTCGGTTTCCCGTGCGATCGCAGAGAGCCGGTGCAGGTTCACGGGCCCCTGCACCTGATAGAGGTCCGCCGGCCCTAGGCGGAATTCGGTGGCAAGGAACTTCACCATGTCCGGCGGACAGTTGTGGGCCACCTCGAGGCGCACAGCATCCCCGTAATTGCGGCTTGGGAGCTCACCCTCGAGCGCGCGCAACAGGTCGTCGACCTCTTCCTCCTCCACCCATAGGTCGCTATTGCGTGGCACGCGGAACTGGTAACAACCGGTCACGTCGAGGCCGGGGAAGAGCTCGCCGATTGCCGCGTGGATGACCGAGGAGAGCATCACGAACGTGTGCGGCCCGCGCCCCACGTGCCGCGGCAACGGAATGAGCCGCGGCAGGGAGCGCGGCACGTTGACAACGGCGATGCCGTTGGTGCGCCCGAATGCGTCGCGGCCCTCGAGCGGCACGAGGAAGTTGAGGCTCTTGTTCAACACCCGCGGGAACGGGTGCGCGGGGTCGATCGCGACGGGTGTCAGCACTGGCTGCACTTCGCGCCTGAAGTAACTGCGCACCCACGTGGTTTGACGCTCGTTCAGCTCGTCGCGCGTGAGCAGGTGGATGCCCTCGGCCGCGAGCAGCGGCAGGAGCGTTTCGTTGAGGACGTGGTACTGCTCCTCGACCAGCTTGTGCGCGCGCTCCGCGATGCGGCCGAGCAGCTCCCGCGGCCCCATGCCATCCGGACCGTTCGCGCGATCCACTCCGAGGAGGACCTGCTGCTTGAGGCCCGACACGCGGATCTCGAAAAATTCGTCGAGGTTCGTCGTGCAAATCGTCAGGTAGCGCAGCCGCTCGAGCAGCGGGACCGTTTCGTCCTTCGCCTGCTCCAGCACGCGCTGGTTGAACTCCAGCAGGCTGAGCTCGCGGTTGACGTACAGCTCCGGGGCATCGAGCGCGATCGGGTGGGGCAGCGTCATGGGCGGGGCGGGCGGTCCCTAGGCCCGCGCGCGGCGGCGCGGGCGGGTTCCGCGCGCAAAAGATACAGGACCAAGGATAAATTAGCGGTAGCCCGAGGCCGTTCGCGCGAGGGGTTTCCGTAGGCTCGCGCTCCGGAGCCCGAATCTGGCCCGTGCCAGGCGCCTCTGCTGCGGCGACGCTGTCAAGGCACCGCCCACACGCCCCGAAATGATCCCCACGCAACCTTGGCTCGAACACCTCGTCGTCCACGTCGCGCTCGCGCGTGTCGGCCGCGATCCCGAGGGTGTGCACCAACTGCGCGTGGCGAGCCGCAGGCTGGGCGCGTGGCTCCACCTTGGAGACTGGGACGTTTTGCAGAGCGACCTTCGCTGGCTACGACGGATCGCGGGAGCGGTGCGCGACCTCGATGTCCTGCTGAGCGAGCGCCACGGCGATCCATTGGACACGTGGCTCGCACGGCGCCGGGAGCGTGCCCAGGCGATGTTGGTCGAAACCCTCGATTCCCCGCGTACCGTGGGATTGCAGAGTGCGTTCGAAACGCTGCCCCCCCTCGCCGATGCGAGCGCACGGGCCAACCTCGAGCGTCTGGGCGCCCGCGTGCACCGCCGCGGCCGGCGCGCGGAAGACTCCCGCGGCGATTCCGACGAGGTGGAAGCGTGGCACGGCCTGCGCCGGGCGCTGCGGCAATTGCGGTATGCACGCGAGTGGTTCGAACTGCCCACGAAGCCGCTGCGTGCGCTGCAGGACGAATTAGGTGAACTCGGCGACCTCGCGCTGCTATGGCGCCAACTGCGCGAGTTCCCCGAACCGCACGCGATTCGAAACGTTCTCGACCACAGCAAAGAGCGGCTTGCGGGCGCCCTGGAGCGCGCCCGGGCCGCGTGGAAGATGCACAGGGACGACGTCAGCGCGGAAAGTTAACCATGGATCTTTTCCTCATCCGACACGCCCACGCCGAGAACGCGGCGAACGGCGACAACGACGCCGCTCGCCCGCTGAGCCCCAAAGGACGCTCGCGATTCGAGCACGTCGTCGAAGGTCTCGCTCGGCTCGGAATTCGATTCGACCTCGTGCTCCACAGTCCCTGGCTACGCGCCGTGGAAACGGCGCAACTGCTGATGCCGATCGTGCGCGGCGAATCCCGCGTGACGGCGTCGCTCGCCGCGGCACCCGGCCGCGCGCTGCTCGCGCAGCTCGCCGGAGGGGGTGCTCCGATCGACCCGCGGGCCCCGTCGATTCCCGCGGAGAAAGTGGCCGCCGTGGGCCACCAGCCGTGGCTGTCGGAGCTGCTGGCGTGGCTCGTGCTCGAGGATCCCGACGTGGCTGACCGGCTGCACATGGGCAAGGGCGCGGTGGCGTGGCTCAAGGGCGAGCCCACCCCCGGTGGGATGCGGCTCCATGCGCTTTTTCCTGCGAAATCGATGGCCAGCGCGAACGACGGTTAGCGCGGCGTCGCTTCGACGAGTTGGCGGTCAGCTCGGTTGTGCGGCCCCCGAGGGTCGCACGGGAAGCGCGCCGGGCGGTTTTTCGTGGCCCGCGGCAGCGGACTCGGCCAGGCGGCGCTCGACCACTGCGCGTGTCGGAAAGCGCGCGAAAGCCGCGCCCGCTGCCGTGCTAGCTGCCGTGCTAGCTACCGTGCCCGCTACCGTGCCCGCTACCGTGCAGAGCCCCGCGGCCGCCACGGCGAACCGCAACGCACCCAGGGCGCGCTGGTCCTCGCTGACTGCGACCGCGAGGGCCGCAGCAAAGGCATCCACCGATGCACAGTCGTCGCGAATGTCGTGCTCGGACGGGGATACGTGGTGCACTCGCTCGCCGTCGAAGAGGAAGCCGCCACCCACATCCGCGTGGCCGGGGGTTTCGGTCCCCCACAGCGCCACCCAGCGCGGACCGAGGGCCGCCACGCGGCGCGCCAACCCGCCGGGTGAACAGGGCTCGCCGGATTCCAGTTCGAGCATGGCACGCGCTTCGGGCAACGACGCCACCAGCACGTCGATCTCGGCCAGCCGTTCGGGCGCGAGTCCGACCGCCGCGCAGGTGTGCCACAGGACTTTTTTCCCCGCGCCATGGGCGATGGCGATGGCACTCTCGATCGCGGGGGTGGGCAGCTCCGCTTGGACGAGCAGCACCTTTGCCGCAGCGATGACGCCGCGCACCGCCTCCACGTCCTCGGGACCCCATCCGGCGTTGGCGCCAGCGCCCACGACACGCGACGAGCGGCCGTCGGGCAACCGGGTCACAAGGCGCACGCCCGTGCGCGATCCCGCGCGCACGGTGACCCGATCCGCGTTCACACCTTCGCCGATCAACGCCGCGCGCAGATCCTGCCCCCAATCGTCGTCGCCCACCACGCCGACGGCGTCCACATCCGCGCCCAGGCGCGCCGCGGCGATCGCCTGCGCTGCGCCACGTCCACCGGGATCCTGGAACGGACCTTCGCCAATCACAGTCTCCCCCTCCGCCGCGATCCGCGACGCCACCACGGCGACGTCCATGTGGAACGCGCCCATCACACACAGCCCCGCGCGCGCTTCCGTCATCGCGACGGAGCCTCCGACGGGGGAAGGTCGGGGTTGACCGCGACCCACAGGCCATCGCCCACGGGCACGATCACGGCGTGCAGGTCGCTCGCGCGCGCCATGTGGTCGTTGAAGTTGCGCACGGCTTCGACTTCCCCGTCCGTCGGAACCGCATCAAAGAGCTGCCCAAACGCAAACGCGTTGTCAACGAGGATCAAACCGCCGGGGCGCACAAGTCGCCGCGCGTGCGCGAGGTAGAGCGGATAGTTGCATTTGTCGGCATCGAGGAACGCGGCGTCGAACGCCCCGTGTTCCAGGTCCCCGAGCAGATCGCCCGCCGAGCCGGTGCGCACGTCGACACGACCGGCCACTTGGGAACCGGAACGCTCCGCCCACGTCCGCGCGAACGCCGCGCGCGCGGGATCAAGCTCCAGCGTCACGACGCAGCCATCCTCGGGCAGCGCACGCGCCATCTGGATGGCGGCGTAACCGGCAAGGGTCCCGACCTCAAGAACACGCTTCGCGCGTGTGGCTTTGAGCAGGATCTGCACGAAATTCGCCTGCTCCGGAGCGATCCAAATCGGCGGGATGCCCGCGGCAACCGCGGCCGCTTTCAGCTCCAAGAGGAACCCATCCTCGGGCCGCGTGCGCGCGGCGATGTACGCGAAATGCCGCGCGTCGACGGCTGTGGCTTCGTGGGACATGGCTCGACTGTCAGGACCAGATGAACTCGACCGGAATTTCGATCTCGTGCAACAGGCTTTGGTGCACCGGGCATGTGAGCGCGGCGCGCTCCAGCGACGCACGCCGCGCGGGTGGCACACCGGGTATTTCGAGGCGCACGGCGAGTTTTGCGATGCGGCGCACCGGCTCGTGCTGCATAGATTTTGTGACGCTCGCCCGCGCGCCGTCCATGGGGATGCCCGCGCGCTCCGCGACCTTACCGACGATCGTCAGCATGCACGAGCCGAGGGCGGTGGCGACCAGGTCGGTCGGCGAGAAGGACGTGGCGCGGCCGCCGTTGTCCAGGGGAGCGTCCGTGGACACCGTGGCGCCGGAGGGCACATGGACGGCCTCGCACAGGAGCTGGCCGCGGTAAATCAGATCGATTTGGACCATTGGACGTCGCTGGTGGACCGCGCTTGAAAAGGGGGACCGCGCTCGGATTGCAGGGCCGCGCCCGGGAGCGGTCGCGGGAGTCTAGCCGTCGCGGGGCGAGGGGCCGCGCGCTAACCTCCTTCCCATGGCAGCACTGGACGGCAAGACGGCCCTGGTCACCGGCGCGAGCGCTGGCATCGGCGCGGCAACGGCCCGCGCCCTCGTTGAGAATGGCGCCCGCGTGACTCTTCTGGCGCGCCGGCGCGAGCGCCTCGACGCCCTGTGCGCGAAGCTCCCGGGCAGCGACGCGGTCGTCTGCGATGTACGCGACGCGGACGCGCTCGCCCGCGCCCTCGCCGGACGGCGCTTCGACATCGCGGTCGCGAATGCGGGGCTCGCCCGCGGCACGGCGCCGCTCGACCAGGGCGAGCCGAGCGATTGGGCCGAAATGGTCGACACGAACATCAAGGGCGTTTTGCACGTCGTACGCGCGGTCGTGCCCGCCATGCGCGCGCACGGGCGCGGTGACTTCGTGATCCTGGGCTCGGTCGCTGGCCGCGAGGTCTACACAGGCGGGGGTGTGTACTGCGCGACGAAACACGCCGTGAAGGCACTCTACACCGGCCTGCGGCTCGACCTCGCGGGCACGGGTCTGCGGTTCACCACCGTCGACCCGGGGCTCGTCGAAACCGAGTTCAGCGTCGTGCGCTTCCGCGGCGACGCCGACAAAGCTTCAAAGGTTTACCAGGGCCTCGAATGCCTGCGCCCCGCCGACGTCGCGGACGCGATCCTCTACGCCGTCACACGCCCCGCGCGCGTCAACATCGGCGAGATCGTCCTGTGGCCGACAGACCAGGCGTCGACGACGATCGTCAAACGTTCGACGTGACCCGCGGCGCCGACGCCGAAGTGTCGTGCGCGGCGACACCTCCGCCCTGCGCTTTCGCGCGCGACCGCAGACCGGCCGCGAGCGCCGACAACAGCGCGCAATGCGCCTTCACGCCGCGTGCTTCGCCGGGCTCTGCCCGATGGGTGCGCGGGCTTTCTAGCCCGCTTTGGAGCGGGGCGCGTAGCCGTGGAGCAGCGGGGCGCTCCAAAGCGGGCCTGGAGGCCCGCGCTCCCGGCTCCCGCGCTCCTCCTAGTAACTCTCGTCCTTCGTCGGAAACTCGCGGGCCTTCACGTCGCGGACGTACGACTCGAACGCGGTGCGCATCGCCACCTCCAGCTCCGCATAACGGCGCACGAAGCGGGGGTGGAACCGCGTGTAGAGCCCGAGCATGTCGTGGCTGACGAGGATCTGCCCATCGCAATCGGGCCCCGCCCCGATGCCGATCACCGGGATCGAAAGCGTTTGTGTCATGCGCGCAGCGAGCTCCGCCGGCACCTTCTCGACCACAACGGCGAATGCACCGGCGTCCTCGAGCGCGCGTGCACCCTCGAAAACTTCCTCGGCTTCGGCGGGCGTCGTGGCGCGCACCTGGTAGGTCCCGAACTTGTGGATCGACTGGGGTGTCAATCCGACGTGGCCCATCACGGGGATGCCCGCTTCGACGATGCGCCGCACGGTGGCGGCGACGGAGCGCCCACCCTCGACCTTCACCGCCTCCACACCCGCCTCCTGCACCATGCGCCCCGCGTTACGCAGCGCATCGTCGGAGTTCACCTGGTAACTCATGAACGGCAGGTCGCCGACAATCAGCGCCCGCTCGACACCACGCGACACATTCGCCGCGTGGTACAGCATGTGCTGCATCGTCACGCCAACAGTCGTTTCGAACCCCTGCACGACCATCGCGACCGAATCACCGACCAAGATCACGTCGACGCCGGCGCGGTCGAGCACCCCAGCCATCAGATGGTCGTAGGCGGTCAGCGCGGAGATGCGCTCCCCGCGCTGCTTCATGCGGCCCAGGCTGGCGGTCGTCACCTTGCGCGGGGCTTTGGCCGGTTGCTCGTTGGGTCCGCGCGCGGGTCGCTGATTCGTCATCGTGGTTTGCGCGGACGCGATGTGGGCCGCCGCACACCCAAGGCTAGCAACCCATCGGACACGGCCCCTATGGCCACCCCGCGGGAGAACTCTGCGCAACAACCCAAAGCGGTCCTTGGCGAACGCTCCGCCGGGCCTGACGGGCTATCCTTTGGCCCGCCCGTCCACCGGCGCCCCACCGGGGCGCGCATGTGTCCCCTGCGGCCGCCCCCCTCGCCGCCAACCCCATCCCACCCGCCCCGTGCCGTCCGCCGCCGCTCTCGCGGGGGGTCTCGACCCCCTGCTCGCCGATCTGGGCCTCTCGGCCAAGGACCTCGAACCGGGTCCCTCCGACACCACGAGCCTCCTGGCCACGGCGGCCGAGCGCCGTCCGGAAGAGGTTGCCGCGCTCGCCAGCAAGCGCCTGGGCGCGCGCGGCGCCCTGTTGCTGGTGCTGCCGGGGGGCACCGACGACCGGACCGCGGCGACCTGGCGCAACGCGCTTTGGCCGCTGCTCCACGCGGTTGCGATGTACCGCCTGGAGTCGGGCCGAACGCTGCGCTTGACCCAAGCGGGCCGCGAGGTGCTGCCGGCCGCGGCGGGTGCGCCGGCTTTGGTGTTGGCGCTGCGCCGGCGTAGCCACGTGATGTCCCCCGCTTCGACACGCGAAAAGTTCGACCAGAACGCGAGCGGTTGGAATGGCGAGCCCGGCGGGCCGGGTTATCCACACTTCCGCTGGATGCGGCGTTTCGTCGGCCGCTTTGCGCCGATCGAAGCGGGCGACCGCATCCTCGACTTTGGATGTGGCGCAGGTTGGTGCGGCATCGAAGCGGCGCGTGGGACACCAGATGTCGAGCTGTGCGCGTTCGACCCAAGCCCGCAGATGGTCAAGATCGCGGAAGCGAACGCGCGCGCGCAGGGCATTGCGCGTTTCACCGGCCGTGTCGGCTTTGGCGAATCCCCGCCGTTCCCGGCTGCGGGCGAACCGCCGTTCAGCTTGGTCATCAGCTCGGGCGTCGTCAGTTTTTCACCGGACTTCGAAACCTGGATGCACGGCCTCGGGCATGCGTGCGCGCCGGGTGCGCGGCTGGTCGTGGGCGACATCGATCCGCGCTCGCGCGGGATGCAGCGGCGGCGCGCGGAAAAACCGCTGCTGCCCGTGCGCGAACTCAACGGCGTCGAACCTGCGCGGGTGCGCGCGTGGCTCGAAGCACGCGGTTTCCGCTACGAAGGTGGCGCCGGGTACCAGCTCTCGTACCCGATCCCGCAGTTGATGCACTTCAACGAAACGAAGTTGTCGGGCGCGCTGTCCTACCCGCTAGTTTGGCTCAACGCGGCGTGCGCTGGCATCGACCGCGCCCGCGGTGCGCGCTCAACCACCCAGTTCGACTCCTGGGTGATGCGTCTGCGCGCGCCGGGCTCGCATCAGAGCTGAAAAGCGTCAGTTGCGCTGCGGTGCGCGCGATCCCATCGAATGGCGCGACGCCAGCACCTGCGCGCTGGTCGCGCTCCAACGGGGCGCAACACCTTTGCCATCGCCCGCCCGCGCGCCGTGGGCGAGGGGTTCGACACCCCGCACGATCGGCGCGAAGTCGAGCAATTTCGCGATTGTCGAGCGCAAGGACGCACGCTCGACAATCGCGTCGAGCATGCCCTTTTCGATCAGGAACTCTGCACGCTGGAATCCAGCGGGCAGTTCCTGCTTCAGCGTGGCCGCGATGACCCGCGGACCGGCAAAACCGATCAGCGCGCCCGGCTCCGCCAGGGTCAGGTCACACACCGTCGCGAATGAAGCGGTGACGCCGCCCGTCGTCGGGTGTGTCATCACGCAGATCGACATGCCGCCCGCATCGTGCAGCGACTGGAGCGCCGAGCAGGTTTTGGCCATCTGCATCAGGCTCAACGCGCCTTCGTGCATGCGCGCGCCGCCCGAGCTCGTGAAACACACGAGCGGCAGGCGTTTTGACCGCGCGAGGTCGCAGGCAAGGGCGAATTTCTCCCCCACCACTTCGCCCATGGATCCACCCATGAAGCTGAAGTCGAGCACCGCGAGTGCCACCGCGCGCCCCTCAATCGCACCCGTCCCCGCGATCAGCGCTTCGTTTTGTCCCGTGCGCTTGGCGGTCTGCACGAGCTTCTCGGCGTACGGGATCTTGTCCGTGAACGACAACCGGTCCATGCCGGTGATCTCCGCGAAGTGCTCGACGAAGCTGTCCGCATCGCACACGAGCGCGATGCGCTCGCGGCCCGGCAGGGTGAAGTGGAAGCTGCAGGACGGGCACACACGGCCCGCTTCCTCCAGCTCCTTGCGGTAAATCATCTGGCTGCAGTTTTCACACCTCAGCCAAAGCCCCCCGGGCATGTCCTTCTTCTTCGAGAAGCGAAAGCGCGACAGGCGCGATTCGGCCTGGGGCTCGTCGGCGGCACCTTCGGGCGCGCGGTCTTGTCCTTTGGGAGTCATGGCGGATCCTGTGGCCTCCGGCGTGGGGTCGGGCGCAGTTCGCGGGGGCGACGGCCCCCCTATCTACGCTTCGGGGACCGGCGTTGCCAAGGGGAACCCCAGAGGGCGGCCCCCAGGCCCTTTCCCGGGGCGCGCGGGCCCCTTTTGACCCGGGCTAGGCCAGCACGCCGCCCGCCGCCCGGGCGAGCTCGCGATAAAGCTGCAGCTCCGCCGCGAAATCCGGGGCGCCAAACAGCGCCGAGCCGGACACGAGAACGTTGGCCCCCGCTTCGACACACGCCGGCAGCGTCTTGGCGTTGATGCCACCGTCCATCTGGACGTCGCCGGCATAATCCTGCGCACGCAGCCAGCGCACTTTTGCGAGCACGTCGGGGATGAACTTCTGGCCGCCAAAACCCGCAAAAACGCTCATCACGAGCACGAGGTCGAGTTCGCCGAGGAAGGGCCCGAGGGGCTCGACCGGTTGGTCGGGATTGATCGCGATCCCGACCTTCGGAACGCCCGCCGCGCGGATCGCGGCGATGGCTGCGGCGGTGCGCTCGGGCCCCGTGACCTCAAAGTGGAACGAGAGCACGTGGGATCCTGCGCGCGCGAAGTCCGGCGTGTAACGCACCGGATCCGTGATCATCAGGTGCACGTCGAGTGGCCGGCGCGCGACGCGGTGGATCGCCTCAACCACCGGCGGGCCGATCGTCAGATTGGGCACAAAATGCCCGTCCATCACGTCTACGTGCAGCCAGTCGGCCCCCGCGTCCTCGGCGCGGCGGATTTCCTGCGCCAGACGCGCGAAGTCGCAGGCGAGCAGGGACGGAGAAATGCGAATCGGCGGCATGCGCGGTCCCATGGCCGGTGGATTCTAACGCGCAGGACCGCTACCCCGATCGTTCCTTGCGCCGCGCGGCCCAGCTCTCGAACATGGCGGGAAGAGGAGTTTCCGCCATGTTGAACGCACTTACCCTTGTATTGATGAGCTTCACTCAGGTCGCCCCCGCGCCCGCTCCGGCGCGACCCGCCGAAGGTAGAGCTCCGATGGACTCCACCGCACCCGCGGACGAGGTGCCCTCCGCCGGGCCCAACGGGCTGCGGTCCCTCGCCCCCAGCGCGGCGGAAAAGGCGGCCATCCTCCACCGCCGGCCCCTCGTGCTGGTGGCGACGGCGAGTTGGTCCGCGCCGTCACAACGGCTCGTCGACGGGGCGCTGGCGGACGCCGACGTGCGGAGGATGCTCGCGGACCGCGCGATCGCGATCCCGCTCGACGTGCCGCGCGCACCCGACGCCGAACTGCAGGCGTTGCTCGAGCGCCACCGCATCGTCGACTTGCCCGCGCTCGTGGTCCTGGAAGCCGGTGGCGCCGCCCTGCCCACGCGGGAAATCGGTCGGGTGGTGGGCGTGCGCGATGCGGCCCAGCTCCAGGTGGAGCTGGGCAAGTTGCTCGAAGCTGCGCGGCCGTCCCGTGCTCTTCTGGCAGGTTTCGGGCCCGGCGCAATGGACAATCCCGGTCGGCGGTTCGAACTCGCCCGCGCCCTCGTCGGCGAGCGCGCCCACGGGGAAGCGCTCGAGCACCTTCTGTGGTGTTACGACCGGGGTGGAAAGTCCGACCCGGGCTTCCGCGCGGTGCGCAACGGCGCGGTGCTCGCACAGCTCCTGCTCGTCGCGCGCGAGCACGAACCCGCCAAACTCGCCCTCGACACACGCCGCGCCGCGGCGCGTGCCGCAGTTGAAGCCGGCGTGGCGAGCCCGGAGCTCGTCGTGGACTTCGTTTCCCTTTGCCGCGGGCTTGGGCGGCGCGACGAACCCATCGCGGTGTACGACACCCTCGTCCCCGGGCACCCGGGCCGCGCGGTGCGCCGGCACCTGTTCGAGGAAGTTGTCTTCGACCTCGTGGCAAAGGGCCGCGATGCGGACGCGCTCGAGGGCGCTGGCGACCCAACCGCGCGTGTGGAGCGGCGCATCGAAGAGCAAAAACTCGCCAGCCTGCGGCCCATCGCGGGCGCGGAAGCGCTTCAACTGCGCGCTCGCCAGCGTGTCGTCGAGGAAGGCCTTTTGTGGTACGGGCCTTTGCTGCGCACGGATCGGCGGCTCGAGGCCAATGCCCTCGCCGACCGGCTGATCGCGTTCGAGCCGTCGGACGCCACGTTTGCGCAACTCGTGCGCATCGCGCTCGCAAGCGGCAAAACCGGCGCGGCGAAAGATGTGCTGACACGCGGGCGCGCCATGCTGTCCGCGGACCGCCGCCCGGCGCTGGAAGCCGCAGCAGCGGGCGCGCTAGGCGTCTGATGGCTGGGATCGCGGGTCGAGCCCGCGTTGAAGCGCGTTTTTGATGGGCGCAGCTCGCGACGAGGCGTCACCAGGCGAAGGACTTGCACAACGCAGCGACGCTCATTCCGCAGCGACGTTCACTCTTGGGCGGGCCCTTCCCGATGGGTGCGGGGGCCAGGAGCGCGGGCCTCCAGGCCCGCGCTCCTGGCCGCCTACTTGCGCAGCGCCGCGATGCCCGGCAAGTCGAGGCCCTCGAGCAGTTCGAGGCTCGCGCCGCCGCCCGTGGAAACGTGTGAGATCTGGTCGGTTAGGCCAAACGCCTCGGCGGCGGCCACCGAGTCCCCGCCGCCGACCACCGTGTAACCCTTGCAAGCGGCGACCGCGCGGCCGACGGCCTCGGTGCCCTTCGCGAACGGCTCCCACTCAAAGACACCCATCGGGCCGTTCCACACGACAGTTTTGGCGTCCTCGATCGCGCGCGCGAAGGCGGCGCGGGTGCGCGGCCCGATGTCGAGCCCCATGGCGCCCTGTGGGATCCCCCCGTCGACGTCGCGCGCCGGCGCGTCCGCGGCGAAACGATCGGCCACCACATGGTCGGTGGGCAGCAAAACCTCGACACCGCGGGCTTCCGCGCGCTTGAGCGCCGCTCTCACGCTTTCGAGCTGATCCTCCTGAACGAGGCTCGCGCCGATCGCAATCCCCTTGGCCTTCAAGAACGTGTACGCCATCCCGCCGCCGACGATCAGCCGATCGACACGCTCGAGCAGGTTGTCGACAACCTTCAACTTGTCGGAGACCTTGGCACCGCCGAGGATCGCCACGAGGGGGCGTTCGGGGGATTCGAGCACACGCTCGAAAGCTTCGACTTCGCGCTCGAGCAGCAGCCCCGCGGCCGACGGCAAAAGACGCGCGACACCGGAGACCGAGCAGTGGTCCCGGTGGCTCGACCCGAACGCATCATTCACGAACACGTCCCCGAGCCGCGCAAAGCGCTTCGAAAGCTCGGGATCACCCTTCGTTTCGCCCTTTTCAAACCGCACGTTCTCGAGCAGCACCACCGCGCCCTCGGGCGCCGAGCCAATCGCGCGTTCCACCGCGTCCCCCACGGTCTCGCGCAGGCACAGGACCTCGCGGCCAAGAAGCTGCGCGAGCCGCAGTCCGACGGGAGCGAGACGGTAGCGCTCGTCGGGGCCATCCTGCGGACGGCCGAGGTGGCTCATGAGGACGAGTTTGCCAGCCCCGAGTTCGAGGAGCTTGCGCAGCGTCGGCAGCGCGGCGCGGATGCGCGTGTCGTCGCCGATCGCGCCCGATTCGTCCTGGGGCACGTTGAAGTCGACACGAACGAGCACACGCTTGCCCGTCACCAAGAGGGAATCGAGTCCGGGGAACGTCTTCAAGGTTGGAGCGCCGGGTTCTGGCGTGATGGGAGCATTGAATCGAGCGCGAGGGGGCGCGGCGGCGCGCCCCCCACAGCGTTCAGGATGCCTTGGTCACGCGTGGCGACTTGAGGCCGGTGATGAACTTCGCGAGGTCGCAGACGCGGCTCGAGTAGCCCCACTCATTGTCGTACCAGGAAACAACTTTGACGAGGTTGCCCGCAATGACCATGGTCGAAAGCGAATCGAAGATCGAACTCGCCGGGTTGCCGATGACGTCGCCGGAAACGATCGGATCGACGCAGTACTCAAGGATGCCCTTGAGCTCCTTCGTCTTGGAGGCGGCCTTCATCGCCTCGTTGATTTCATCGACGGTGACCGCGCGGCCGAGTTCCGCGACAAGGTCGACCACCGAACCGTCCTTGACCGGCACGCGCATGGCAAACCCGTCGAGCTTCCCGGCCAGGGCCGGAAGCACTTTGCCGACGGCGCGCGCGGCGCCGGTCGTCGTCGGGATGATGTTGTCCGCGGCGGCGCGCGCACGGCGCAGGTCCTTGTGCGGCAGGTCGAGGATGTTCTGGTCGTTCGTGTAGGCGTGGACCGTCGTCATCAGGCCGCGCTCAAGGCCAAAAGAATCGTGCAGCACTTTGGCGATCGGCGCGAGGCAGTTCGTCGTGCACGACGCGGCCGAAATGATCGTGTCGCTCGGTTTGATGACGTCCTGGTTCACACCCATAACCACCATCGCGTCGACGGAGTCCTTGGGCGGGACGGTGAGGATCACTTTCTTCGCGCCGGCGTCGACGTGCTTCTGGCAATCCTCGCGCTTCGTGAAAACGCCGGTCGATTCGATCGCGACGTCGATCTTGTTCGTCGTGTGCTGCAGATTCGCGGGGTCGCGCTCCGCGGTGATCTGGATCTTCTTGCCGTCGACCGCGATCCAGTCCTTGCCGGACGTCACTTTCGCATCGAACCGGCCCATGACGGAGTCGTACTTGAGCAGGTGCGCCAGCGTCTCCGCGTTTGTCAGGTCGTTGATCGCGAGCACCTCGAAACCGGGGCGCGTGTGCAGGATCCGAAATACGTTGCGGCCGATGCGGCCGAAGCCGTTGATGGCGATCGAGATGGCCATGGGGGATCGTGGGCCCAAAGGGCAGCGTGGGGGGGCCCCGGAGTGGGGCGAGTTCGAGCGCGGGTGCGCCGCGATAAATGCCGCGGCCGGCACCTGGGCCCGGGTGGGCGGGTTTCGGAAGGGTTGGAGCGGAGCGCGTCCGGCGGCGCCCTAGCGCCCGGACGCGTCCCGAGGGGGAAGAAGGTAACCCACGCCGGGGGCCGCGTCTCCGGGGTGCAGCCGTGCCCGACCCTCCTCCCGTTCCCGCTCCCGATCGCATTCCCAATCGGGACGCGGCGACGTCCTGCCCCGATCGCCGGTCAGGACGTCGCAACGCGCAAGTCCGCGCGCACAGCGGACGAGGGACGAGATGTCCCGCGCGGGGGTGCGTTCCGCGAGAATCGGGCCCAGGACGAGCGCTATTTGGCCGAAGGTGACCACGGGTGCTCCCGCCGCGGGCCGCCCCGCGGCGCGTCCCCCCCGGTACGGCCGCCCCGCCTCCCCTACCACCCCCCCAGTGAACCCCGCGACACCCCTGATCCCGCCGGCCCGCCCCACGCCGGACACCCCCCGCGGGGATACCGTCGCCTGGGACCCCGCGCTCCTGCCCCCGTTTGCCCCCCACGGCGCGAGCGGTTCCTCCCGGCGCCGCCCGGCGGAACACCGCGACCCCGACCCGTGGGCGACGCGTTGGCAGCAGATCGAACGGGCGGCACGCCTGGAGTCGGGCGAGCGCTTGCTGATCGCGCTCTCGGGAGGCGCCGACAGCGTGCTCCTTTTGCAACTGGCGGCGGCGGCTCGGCCACGGCCGGACCTCGCCGCGGTCCACGTCCACCACGGCTTGCGCGGCGCGGACGCCGACCAGGACGCCGACTTTTGTGCCGCGCTGTGCGCGAGCCTGGGCGTGCCGTTCACGCTGCTGCGCGCGCGCATCGACCCCGACCCCGCAGGGCTTGAGGAGCGCGCCCGGGAAGCCCGTTATCGGCTACTATTGGCCGAAGCGCGCCGCGCAGGCCGCTCTACGCTGTTGACCGGCCACCATGCCGACGACGGCCTCGAGACCCTATTGATGCGCTGGTTGCGCGGCAGCCACCTGGGCGGACTCGCTCCGGCGCGCGCCGACCTCGTGGTGAAGGGGCCTTACCCGGGCGCACCACCGGAGGCGGGCCTCGACGGGCCACCGGTGCGCATCGTCCGTCCCCTGCGGACCCTGCGCCGCGAGGAAGTCCGCCGGATGCTCCGCGCCCGTGGCCTCGCCTGGCGCGAAGACGCGACCAACGCCGATCCCGCGTTTGCGCGGAGCCGCGTGCGGCACGGATTCCTGCCCGCCCTTGACGAAGCACTCGGCCCAGGCGCGCGCGAAGGCCTGCTCGGTTTTGCGCAGGCCGTGGAACGTCTTGAGGACGGCCTCGCGACCGCGACCGCGCACCTCGCCTGGCGACCTGCGCAGCATGCCCTCGCAACACGGGCCCCCGGCGCAGCCGGGCTGGGTGGCTGGCTTCCGCGCGCCGACCTCGCTGCGCTCCCAGAGCCCCTCGCGCGCCGCGCCCTGTGGCGCTTGCTCGTCGAGGGCACCGGCCGCGCCCCCCAGCGCGCCGTGCTCGACGACCTCACGCGCGACCTTTTCCAGGGCCGAACCGGACGGCGCAGTTTGCCCGCCGGTTGGACGCTGATTTTGCGCGCTTTCGAGGTCCAGCTTGTGCCCTCCGCACGCGCGCTCGCCGGGCACGGCGTGTCGGATCCACAGCCCGCAGACGGTTCGATGCAGCTGCTCCTGCCGTTCCCGGGCAACGGCTCGCGCCGGCTGGAGGTGCGATCCGTGCCCTTAGAAGTGCCCAGTTTCGCGCGTCTTTGTGACGGACGCCGCATCGCCGCCGAGTGGGTCGAAAATGCGCGCGAACAGCCGTTCCCGCGCGGCCCGGCCGAAGTCGAGCTCGACGCCGCCGGACTGACGGGTCCGCTCGCCATCCGCTTCCCCCGCCCGGGCGACCGCTTCCATCCCCTCGGGGGACCCGGATCGCGCCCACTCGTGCGATTCCTCGCCGACGCGGGTGTGCCGCGCGAAGAGCGCTCCCTCGTGCCGCTCGTCGTCGCCGGGGACGAAATTCTGTGGGTCGTCGGCCTGCGCCCGTCCGAACGCCGCCGCGTGCGCCCGGGAACCGCGCGGCGCCTGCGCCTTGCCCTCGTCGCACACGGCGCCCTGCGCGCCGGTTGAGTCCGAGCTGAGCCGGCGGCGGAAGCCTGGCGCCCCGCCGCCACGGAACGGCCACGGGTCGGCTACACGCTGGCCACAGGTTCAGCGGCACGCGCGCGGTGACGCGGGGCCCTTGCGCGTGTACCTTGGGGTCCCTGTCGTTGCACAGGCACGCCCTCCGTGCGCTCCACCGCCTCCGACCAACTCGCCCGTGTCCGCGCGCGCATCGACGACGCCTGCCGTCGGGCCGCGCGCGACCCCGGGGAAGTCGCGCTGCTCGCGGTGACAAAAGATGCGAGCCTTGAACAAGCCCTCGCGCTGTTCCGCGCCGGCCAGCGGGACTTTGGCGAAAGCCGGCCCCAATCGCTCCAGCGGCGCCGCGCCGACTTTGCCGCGGCGCTGGGCGCAGACGCCGCTGCAGCGCGTTGGCACCTGATCGGCCACCTGCAGCGCAACAAACTGGGATTGGCGCTGGATGGGCTCCACACGCTGCATTCCCTCGACCGCGCCAGCCTCGTCGAACCCCTGTGCGCGGCGGCCGCGGAGCGCGTGGGGACGCCCCTTGACGTTTTTGTGCAGGTCAAACTGCGCAACGAGGCCAACAAGGGCGGTTTCGCCCCCGGCGACGTGCCCGCCCTCGCCGAACGGCTCGCACACGCGCCGGGTCTGCGCTTGGTCGGCCTGATGGCGCTCGCACCCTGGCTCGACGATGGAACCGAGCGCGAGCGCGAGGCCGCCGCAGTGTTCACGGAACTCGCCGCGCTCGCGAAGAACGTCGATGCCACACATTTTGCCGCCGGCCGCGTGCGGCTTTCGATGGGAATGAGCGGCGACCTCGAACCCGCGATTGCGGCGGGCAGCCATTGGCTGCGCATCGGAAGCGCGCTCTTTGAGAACGACGCTGATCCGGGTGGCGCGGGAGCGCGTCCATGAGCACTCCGCCCGGCCCCGAACGCACGCTGTTCGTCGAGCCCCCGGCGGGCCGCGGCCGCGCGCTGCCGCTGCCCGCGAGCGGCGCGCTTGTGATCGGCTCAAGCGCCGAGTCCGCCGTTCTCGTGTTGCCCGGCTCCGACGTCCGACCCGCGCATGCGGCCATCGCGCGCCTCAAGGACGGCGGCTTTGGCATCGTCGCCGTCGACGGTGCGCCGCTCCTTGTCAACAGCAAAGCGGCAGCGAGCGCACGCCTTGCCGAGGGCGACCGCATCGACATCGGACCCCACACCCTGCGCATCGTTGCGCGCCGCGCGGGCGCCGTGGGCGCACAGCTGCGTGTTCCCGAGCGTGTCGCTGGGTTCCGGGTCGTGCGCAAGCTCGGCTCGGGCGCGATGGGTCAAGTGTTTCTCGCGGTGCAGGAAAGCCTGGCGCGGGAGGTTGCATTGAAGGTGCTGCGCGCGGAACTCGCAGCGGATGCAGCCTTCGTCAAGCGCTTCGAAGCGGAAGCGCGGGCGGCCGCGGCACTCGGACACGCCAACGTCGTCACGGTGTACGACGTGGGCTTCGTCGCAGGATCGTCGCAGAGCGCGCCGCCCCTGCACTATCTCGCGATGGAGTTCATGGCGCGCGGCAGCCTCGAGGAGCGTTTGCAGCGCGAAGGGCCGCTGCCGCCCCGCGAGGTGCTCGGCGCGCTGCGCGATGCCGCCCGCGGCCTCGAATACGCCGAATTACGCGGCATCGTCCACCGCGACATCAAGCCCGCCAACCTCATGCAGGATGGCACCGGAGTCGTGAAGATCGCGGACCTTGGTCTTGCAACACAAGCGGAGGCGGAAGCGGAGGCGCGCGTGTTTGGCACGGCGCACTTTGCGTCGCCCGAACAGGTGCGCGGCGAGCGCGTGGACGCACGCGCCGACCTCTATTCGCTGGGCGCCAGTGCCTATCGGCTGCTCACCGGCCGCACGCCATTCCAGGGCGCCGATCGGCGCGAAATCCTGCGTCGTGTACTCGAAGAGCCGCCCACGCCGCTCCAACCGCTGGTTCCCACGGCGCATCCTGAACTCGTCGCGCTGATCGAGCGCTTGCTCGCGAAGGACCCCGCCGCGCGCGCCCCCAGCGCGGCTGCATTGGCGCGCGAAATCGACGCGCTCGCGCTGCGCCTTGAACACGGCGCGCTCACCCCGGTTCGCGGGCGCCGTTTGGGGCTCCTGTTGGCGGGCGGATTTGCGGTGCTCGCGGCCGGCGCCGCGGCGTATGGGTTCCTGGGCCGGACACCGCAGGGAGCGGACGAGCCCGGCGGGCCACGCTCCGGCGCGGAGTCGCGCGCGGGAAACGTCGGCGGCGCGACCCACGCAGAGGCCGCGTTCGATACCGACCTCGAGGACGCGCTGCGCATGCCGCCTACGGGGAATGCGGAAGATCCGCTGGCGCCGGGCGAAGTGGGCGCCGAGGACATCGCGCTGCGCGCCGCCGAGGACAACGCCGCCGCCGCACTCGCGCGTGCGAGCGGGCTTTTGGATCCGAACGACCGGCGCGACGCGCTCGAGCAACTGGTCACGGGTTTTGCGGGCACGGGCGCGGCCCATGAAGCGCAAGCGATCCTGGAGCGGGAGCGCGAGTCGGGCGCTGTGTCCGCGACTTCCGCCGAGGCGGCATTGAACGCGGCGCGCGATCCGGTGCTCAACGCCATCGGTCGCGTGCTCGCGTTACAGGCTGGCGGTGCGCCTCTTGCGCCCGACGCGGCGGAAAGCGCACTTGCGGCGATCCCCGTGCCCCCCGTCCTCGTCGCAGACGCGACGTTCGAAGGGCGCTTGGGCGCGGAAGTCGACCGCTACGTCGCCGCCGCACGCGAACACGTTCGCGAGCGGCTGGAGGAAGTGGAACGGGCGCTGCTCGGGGGCAATTTCGAGGGTTATTCCGTTGCGCTCGGCGATTTTTTGATCTGGAGCGAACCGGCACCCGCCACGCTATCCGACGCGCGCACCCCCACGCAGCCGCTCGGCAGCGTCCCCCCCGCGGGCGCGAACAATGCGTTGGAACGCGCGCGCGCGCTCGCGGGGCCGCTCGCAACCGCGCTGGACCTGACCGTGCTGCGCGCGCGCGCACAAGCCGCCGCGGCCCAGCAAGCCGAGCTCGCCGCCGAGTTCGAACGCGCCATGGCCGAGCGCGACCGAGCGCGGATCGGAGCGGAAATGGGCGGCGCGGGTGGACTCGCCGAAGGACTCATCGGATTCGAACTCGCGGCGCTTGCCACGCGCATCGAACGCCTCGTGCCCGCGATGCGCTCGCGCGGCGAAGCGCAGGCCTTGACGGACCTCGCGGCGCACCTGCTGGAAGCCCGTGCCGCGTTCGACGCCCTCGTCGCAAGCCACGGACGCGGCGAGTGGCGACGCCAGAACGTTCCCGTGCCCGGTCGGCGTTTGCCGATGGCCACGCTCGCGCGCTTTGAAACCGAGGGCATGCGTGTTGCCGCGGGTGGCGAAGAGATCCAGGTGGCGTACCGTGACTTCGGCGCGCGCACCTCCGAACTCGCGCAGCTCTTTGCCCAACGCCTGAACCGCGAGTGGAGTCCCGACGAGAGCCGAAAGATCGCGCGTGCGATGGCCATTGCGGCCGCGGGCGAGCTGCTCGTGCACGCGCTGGCGATCCTTGACCCCGCGGTCGACGCACGCCTCAGCCCCTCCGAGGAGGAGGCGCTGAGCGAGTCCTGGGACCGCGTGCGCGAGTGGAGCGCGCGCGCGGGCGACACCGAGTGGTTCGAGCGCGAGCGCCGCGCTGAGCTGCTCATCGGGCGGTCCCTGCGCGCCCTCGACGGCGGCGACCCGCTCGAGGTCGCCTGGGGCCTCGAACAGGCCCTCGCCGACGCGCCTCACAGCCTTGCGGTGCGCGCGCTCTTCGATGGGCGTCCGGAGGGCTTACTGCGTCCCTGGCCGCCGGAGGGTTGGCTCGCCCTCGCTCGCCCGATCGAAGACGCCGAGCGCGCCGCGCTCGACTTCGGCGGCGCGGGCGACGGTTCCGAACGGTCCGCGGATTGACGGCCACGCCCCCGCGTTTCGAGCCCGCGGAGGGCGGGGCGGTGCTTTGGGTGCGCGCCAAACCCGGTTCCCGCCGACCCGGTCTCGGCAACCTCTGAAGACGGCGACGGTTGAGCCGCCGCCGCGGGCCGACTACGTTGACGGTCATGCCTTCCCAACTCCCCCTGCCGCGGAACCTCGCGCTGGGTGTCCTCGCCACGCTCGCCGGCCTCGCCGGGGTGTCCTGCGGCGGCACCCAGGTCTCCGACACCCTTCCGTCCTCGACGACGCGCCCGTCCGCCCCGAACGCCGCCCCCATGGATACCCCCACGCAGCCGTCGTCCCCGCTGTCCGAGGCCGAACGCTCCGCCGCGGCAAAAACATCGTCCCCGTCCGCGTCTGCCCCGGACGAATCGGTCGCCGTGCTAGCGGGCGGTTGCTTCTGGGGGATGGAGGACATCCTGCGCAAGCACAAGGGTGTGCGCGAAACGCAGGTGGGGTACACGGGCGGGCAACTCGCAAACCCGACGTACCCGGACATGCGCACTGGAAAAACGGGCCACGCCGAGGCCATTCGCATCGCGTTCGACGCGGACCAGGTCAGCTACGGCGAGCTGCTCGACATGTTTTTCCGCATGCACGACCCCACGACGAAGAACCGTCAGGGGAACGACGTCGGAAGCCAGTACCGCTCGGCGATTTTCTACGCCGACGAGCAGCAAAAGGCCGAGGCCAACGCCGCCATCGCACGGGCGCAGGCGAGCGGCCGTTGGAATCGACCCATCGCCACCGAGGTCGTAGCGGCCGGCGTGTTCTGGCCCGCCGAGGACTACCACCAGGACTACCTCGAGAAAAACCCGGGCGGTTACAGCTGCCACTGGGTGCGCGATTGAACCTTGCGGGATCGCGCGCGGCGCCGGGCGTCGCGCGCTCCCGCACCGGGCAGTAGGCTCGCCGCCTATGTCCGTGCACGCCGACACCCTGGACCCCGCCGTGGACCGCGCTTCGCGCGCGCTCGAAGCCCTCGGTTTCCCCGCGCCACGCGCCCTGTTCCTGCTCGCCACGGGCGTCGGGTTCCTGCCGGAGCGGCTGAGCGGCGCGCAGCGCCTCGACCTCAGCGAAGTCGACGGTGTTCCCGCGCCGTGGCGCCATGCGCAGTTGATCGCGGGCCAGCTCCTGGGCCTCGACCTCTGGCTGCTCGACGACCTGTCCGGCGAAGCGATGGCAATGGCGGACGCGCCGCCGTGGGTCCGCGGATTCCCCGCGTGGCTCGCCGCGGCGCGGGGTGCGCGCGTTCTGGTGTGTGCCGCCGCAGGCGCCGCGCTGTCCGCGACCGACGGCAGCACTGCGGGCCTGCAGCCTGGTGACCTCGCGCTCGTGCGCGACCACATCAACCTCAGCGGGCGGACGCCACTCCTTGGCCTTGGCCCGTCGAAATGCGGACCCCTGTTCCCCGACCCGTCGCGGCTGCACGACGGCGCGCTCCGCCAGGCTGCGCTGCGGGCGGGCGCAAAGCTCGGCCTCGACCTTCGTGAAGTGGTCGTGGCCGCGACCTCCGGCCCGTCTCTCGACACCGCGGCGGAGCGCCGTTTTTATGCACGCGCGGGCGCAGACGTCGCCGTGCAGAACCTTGAGAGCCCGTTGATCGCCGCGGCGCACGCGGGGCTGGTCGCGCTCGCGATCGTGGCGATCACGGACGCCGGGGAAGGGCGCGCCGACCTGCGGCGGTTGCTGGAGCGCTCCAGCGACGCCGCTCCGGCGCTTGAGGATTTGCTGGTCGCCATCGCACCCGCCGTCGACGCCGCCGTGCGCGCGTTCGAAAGCGAGGAACGCCCGTGACGGCAGCCACGCCGATCGTCGTGCTCGTCTCGGGATCCGGCCGCAGCGTCGAAAACCTCGCCCAAGCGATCGCGCACGGCAAAATCGACGCACGCATCGCGCGCGTGATCGCGGATCGCCCCGGGATCGGCGCCATCGAGCGCTGCCAGCGGCTCGGCATTCCCTGCGACGTCCTCGAGCCCAAAACGCTAGGCGGCATGGCGGCGTTTTCGCACGCCGTGTTCGAACGCGCGCGCGTGGAACGGGCGCGGTGGATCGTCCTGTTGGGCTTTTTGCGCCTGTTGCAGCTCGACGACAGTTGGCGCGGGCGCGTGGTCAACATCCACCCCGCGCTATTGCCCGATTTTGGCGGCAAAGGCATGTGGGGTGAGCACGTGCACCGCGCGGTGCTCGCCGCGGGGCGCACCGAAAGCGGCTGCACCGTCCACCTGGTCGACGACGTTTACGACCGCGGCCGCGTGGTTTTGCAGCGGCGTGTGCCGGTGCTACCGGGTGATACTGCGGAAACCCTCGCCGCGCGCGTGTTCGAGGCCGAACAACAGGCCATGCCCGACGCCCTGCGCATTTTGATCGAAGGGGATGCTCGCGCCGCGGGCGCGAAGGCGCGGAACTGAATCAAGGGCGCCGAGTGTGCTTTGGAGCGCGCGCAGCCCGCGCGCGGCGGGTTTCGATGCGCGCGCGGCGCTCCACCAGCTCCTGCACGAACGGCGCTGCCGCGGCGCGTTGAAATTCGGGCAACGCCTCGAGGCGCGCAAGCGCCGCTGCGCACCAGTGGAGCGCGTCGTCGTGGGCGCGCTCCTTCTCGAACAGCTCCGCCAGCGCACGCGCCCGCGCGATCGGTGGGCCGCTCAGCGCCGCACCCTCTGGCCCGATTTCATCGAGGGTGCACGCAAGGTGTGCCAGCAAGACGGCGAGGGACACCACGTCGACCCGGTTGTGCTCGAACACCTCCTCCAAGTGGTGCGGACGCCCGGCGAGGAAATCGAACCACGCGGCGGGAGCCTGGCTGCCCGGCAGGTCGCCGATGCGACCGAGCGCGACGAGTTCGCGCTCCAGCGTGGCGAGCCGCCCGTCGGGCAGCGCCTTACCGTACAAACGCCGCAGGGGATGGTAGAGGTCGAGGTGCGGCGCGTCCGCGAAGGGCGCCGGGATGCCGTGGAGCCGCATCTTGTCCTCGAGGCGGTGGCGGTCGAACGACTTGCCGAAAAATGTGACGAGGCCGCTCGACGCGCGCACACGCTCTGCGATGTCCCGCAACATCGCGCGCTCCTCGCTGGGACTCGACAGGAAGCCCTGCCAAACGACGAACACGGGGCCCGTGGGCCCTTGTTCGAACGAGCCCAACGCAACGAGGAACGGCCACGTGCCCGCACCCCCGTGGAGGCCCGTGGTTTCGATGTCGAGGTAGAGCGCGCGCGCAGGGTCGAGTTCGAGAAGACGCGGGTCGCGGCCGAGGCGCGCGAGGACACGCGTGTCGGCGCCGAGCGCCAAGGCCGGCGGCCAGTGACCGTGGAGCTCCGCACCGCAGGTCCGCGAGTGGCGGACGGCAAATCCGCCGCAGATTGAGCGCTCAAGGGCACGCGGTGGGCCCACGTGGACGACGAGCTCTTCGGGCGCCGGCGCGCCCGCGGGCGGCGCGAGCGACGCCGCACCGTCCGCCCGCGCCACCGCCGGTGTGCAGGCCATGGTCTGCACCTTCGACCGGCGCGCCCGTGCGCGCAGCCGCGCGCCGAGCCACACCGGCAGTCCAGCGCGCGCGAGGTGCGCCGTGGGTGCAGGAATTGGATCGGGTTCCGCCGGCGCCGCGGCCGTCGGAGTTGTCGGTGTTGTCGGAGCCTGCGGCTCTGCGTGTGCCGCGTCGTCCCGGGCCGGTTCCCGCCGCAAACGCGCGAGCCTGTCGCGGAAGGCCTCGGAAGCGTTCACGGTGCGTCCGCGACCGCGCTCGGTCCGTCCTCTGCGGCCTCGCTAGCGCCACGCGGCACCGCGAGCATCGCCCGCGCCAGCACCGCGACCAACTCCTTCCCGCGCGGTCCGACTTCGAGCAGCGGCCCCACGCAGGCGGGACAACCGCGCTCGCACGCGCAGCGCTCGACGACCTCCAGCGCGGCCCCGAACAGGTCGACCGCCCCCGCAAACACAAGCGCCGAAAGCCCGACTCCGCCCTGCACTCGGTCGTAAAGGAACACGGTGGGGCAACCGAAGTGGGGCGAGCGCACGTTCGACGCGATCCCAAGGTCCTGGGGTTGGCAGCGCACGAACAACGGCGCGACCCGCCGCAGCAGCGAGCCAAACGCGCTCCACGCTGCGCCGCCCTCGGCTTCGAACAGCCCGAGTTCGCGGGCCCGCTCGTCGGCGAGCGTCAGCACGAACGCTTCCGTGTCGATCTCCTCCGGCGGCAGGTGGATGTCCTCGGTGCCGACGTTTTCGCGGGTGTAGAAGCGGATTTTTTTGTACTGGCTCGCGACCGTCGTGACGTGCACTTCGCCGCGCCACAGGCTGTGCTCTTCGACCCCGTCCGCGCGCCGTGCGCGGGCGCGTTCCTCAAGCCGCAGCACACGGACTTCGGTGTCCGCCTGGGCGTCCGTGAAGTAGTCGCTGTCAACACGGCGCACGTACGCGCGCCGGTTTTCGTAGTCAAAGCGCTCAACTTTCCAAGTTTCGCCCTCGACCTGGTAGATCGCGCCCTCGTGCACGGTCGTGATGGAGCTCTCGCGATCGACCTCACCGATGGCCTTGGTGGTTTCCACGTCGAGCACCAACACGTTGTCCGGTTCCCCGCCCGCGAGCGACACGTCCTGGGCGGGATACGCATCCGCCATCCAGTACCACGTCCCGTCGCGGTGGTGCAAAAGCCCCACCTCTTGCGCCAAGTAGTCGAGGATCTGCGGTGTGTTGGGAGCCGCCCCGAACACTTCCTTGCCCGTTTCGAAGCCCGACTCGCTGAACGGCAGCTCGAACGCCGCGCACTTGAGCTGCTCCGAAAGGATCACGAGGTTGTCGGCATCCAGACCCAAGCGTTCGCGCGCGGCGGCAAACAGATGCTCGGGATGCTGGGCGAGGTACTGGTCGATCGGGTCCGAGCGCGCGATCATCAGGACGAGGCTCGTGTCCCCGCGCCGTCCCACACGGCCCGCCCGCTGCCAAAACGATGCTTGCGTGCCGGGATAACCCACGAGCACGGCGACGTCGAGCCGCCCGATGTCGATGCCGAGCTCGAGTGCATTGGTCGTTACCACGACTTTGACCGAACCGTCGCGTAGCCCGCTTTCGATCTCGCGGCGGAGCAGCGGGAGATAACCCCCGCGGTATCCGCGCACCTCCTCGGGCTTGAGTCCAAAGCGCGCCGCGCCCTCCTTGAGATAGCGGGTCAATACTTCGACCGACGTGCGCCGGTTGCAAAAGAAGATCGTCTGGTGCGCGGGCCCGCAGACGACGTCGGCGAGGTGGCGCGCTTCTTCGAGCGCACTCGCACGCAAACCCGCGACGGCATCGAGCAGCGGCGGCTCGTAAACGCCGAAAATGCGTTTTCCGGCGGGCGAACCGTCTTCGTCGACCACTTCCACGTCGCGCCCGATCAGCGCGCGCCCGTGGGCGCCGGGGTCGCGCAGGGTCGCCGACGAGAGGAGGAACTTGGGGTCGGCGCCGTAGAAGCGCGCAATACGCACGAGTCGGCGCAGCACGTTGGCGACGCTCGAGCCCAGCACCCCGGAAAGCGTGTGGACTTCGTCGATGACGATGTAGCGCAGTTCGCGGAACAGGTCGGCCCATTTCGCGTGGTTAGGCAGGATGCCCGCGTGCAGCATCCAGGGGTTCGTGAGCACGATGTGGCCGCGCTCGCGCAACGTCCGGCGCACGGCCACGGGGGTGTCGCCGTCGTAGGTGAAAGAATGCAGTCCCTCGAGTTCGGGCGCTCTTGCAACCAGGCGTTCGAGCAGGACGTTGAGCCCCGCGGACTGGTCCTGGGACAGCGCCTTGGTCGGAAACATCCAGATCGCCCGCGCGCGGCCGCGGGACTCGAGCAGGGACTGGAGCACCGGCAGCGTGTACGCGATCGTTTTGCCGGACGCGGTCGGCGTGGCAACGAGCACGTCCTTTCCTGCGAGGGCGTGTTCCACGGCGCGCGCCTGGTGCAGGAACAGCTCCGCGCGACCGCTTTCCCGCAGGAGGTCGCGAAGGCGCGGGTCGAGCGCCGTCGGGAACGGGGCGTAGCGCGCCGCGCGCGGGGGATCCGAACGCCATTCGAGCACCCGTGGGCCCAACTTGCCGTGCCGGCGGAGCGCCCCGGCGACGCCCTCGGCCCCCAGTCCTGCGCGCATGCGCCGCCGACCGCCGCGGCCAGGGCTGGGCCCCGCACCCGGCCAAGGATCGGGCTGCGGGCTGGCGGCGTGCCCCGGATGGGGATGGGAAGCGCGGGAGTCCGGGTCGGGCAGCATGGGGATCGCGGCGGAACGGGCCAGACACGCCAGGGGGGCGATGTTCTGGACTCGTTCGGGTTTCAGGCTAGCGGGGCGACGTGCACCGCCGCAAGCCCGCGCGCTGGCGTGGGAATCCCAAGCGGCGCTCCCTGGGGCTGTGCCCAGTTGGTGGGAGCGTGTTTGTGACGTGTGGAACTCGCGCCGAGCCATCCCAGGGCAAAGGCCTCGCACACCGCAGCGACGTTCACTCCGCAGCGACGTTCCCTCGTGGGCGGGCTCTGCCCGCAAACAATGTGCGGTTGCGGAAAAATGCGTAGCCGCGGACGAGTGCGAGCCCGCTCTGCAAAGCGGGGTGTGTGGATGCCGTGATCGAGCGCGCAGAATGCCGCGCCGTCAGCGCACGTCGAGCAGTTCCCGCAGGCGTTCGTACACGGCGGGTGCCACCGTCGCGCGCGCGCCGTCCACATCTGCCACCACGGCCACGGCTCCACTCACTGAGGTTTTTCCGAGGGTGTAACGGCGCGTGGAACCGTCCGCCGCGCGCACCGCGACCCGCAGGGGCTCCCCGAGGGTCACGGGCTCCGCCTCTGTTTTGTCACCGGCCGGAGCGAGGAACTCGACCGCGCGCACGGTCAGCAGGCTGTCGACGAGCAGCGCGAACCGCTTGTCCTCAAGGTCCGTGCCCACCGCGCCCCAGTGGCCCTTGGACGGGTCGCGGATCCAACTCCGCTCGCGGCCAAGCCCCTCAACCCGCACCTCATTTTGCTCGAGCTCGACGAGCTGCAGCAGCACCGTCGAAAGCAGCGTCTTTGGCGCAGGCAACAGCCGCTCGAGGTCCTCCTCGGCGAGCAGCCCGAAGGCTTCCTCACCGAACCGCCGGAAGGGGCGGCCGACCACACCGCCGACGTCGATCCGCGCGGCGAACTCTCCGCCCAACACGAGGTCCTCGCCCCCATCCAGTGCGGCGACACGCACTTCGAGGCGGCCCTCGGTGCGAATATCCTGCGGCCCGCCGCCGGGTTCGGCAAGCCACGGGTAACCCAGGAGCTCGAGCCGCTCGATCGCCGTCAAAAGGTCGCCCACGCGCCCCGCGTCGGCGGGCCGGTGGCCGCTGTCCTCACCGGCGCCGACACGCACGGTCCAGCGCTCGCCCAAACGATTCAATTCGACCCGCAGCCCGTCGAGCTCCACCGTCACCGCCCGCGTCCCGTTGCGGTCGAAACGCGCCAGTTGGTGGTCGACGAGGTACGCGAGCGGCGACGCGAGCAAACGCACGTCGAGTCCTTCGAGGCGCACGACATTCGGACGGCCCGCGAGCCGCGCGAGCCAGTTGCGCTCGTCGAAGGTCGGTGCATCGTCGCCCACGGGATTGCCTACGTGGATCTCGAACGGTTCTTCGCCGCGCACCTCGAACTCCATCGTGAAAAGCGGCGGTTCGAGCCCCAGCTGCGCCAGGTCCGTCGGCGCGTCCGCGTAGAACCCCCGCGCGCGCAACTGAGTCGCCGCGCGCAGGAGCAAACCCACGGCCTGGGGGTCGAGCCCCACGCGCACTGGCTGCGTCGCAAACCACCCCAGAGTCTCGGGTTCCGCCTCGAGGTCGAGGGCGCGCGGCGCGCCCGGCCGGTCACCTTCGATCGGCGCTTCCGCAGATGGCGGCACCAGCGAACCGCGCCGCGCGAAGCGGATGACGTCGGACCAAGCCACGTCCAGGAGGCGCCGCTCGCGGTATTCGTTGACCGGCAGGTCGAGGAGCGCGATCGCTGCTGCAGGTGCGCGCACGAGCGGCCCCGAAGCCAACTCCCCCAGCCGCGCGAACACCCGTGTGCCGCCGATGTCCGATGCGCCGTAGGCAATGCGGTGGCGGCGCTCGGAACCATCCCGCCGGTCTTCAATCAGCTCCAGCACGAACCGCGGTGGCGCAAGGCCCGCGTCGTTGGGTTCGATCCCCTCGGCGAGGGTCCCGCGCGCCCGTTCGGTCGCTTCGATCAAGCTGCGGACGTGGGCGCCATCGGCGCGCCACAGTAGCGGCTCCACCATCCACCACGTCCCCTGCCCGTCGCGCTCCAAACGCACCACGGATTGCCGACCGACATTCTCGATGCGCAGCGCCGACAAACGGGCCGTGTCGAGACCGGGAGTAAGCGCGACTTCTCCACGCGCGGCGAGCGGGTCAGCCGGCTCCTTCGAACGCCACCAGGCCACCGCGGCGAGCAGCACCACGACGAGCGTGAGCAGGATCAGTTTGCCAGCATGCATGGCGAAGCGAATAAGGGTCGCGGCGCGCCGCACAGGGCGGGCCGCAGCTCGGACTCAACGGCGACGGCGCCAGAGGAACAGGAGGCCCAGCAGCGCGGACGATGCGGGCAGGTACCACAGGGCGAGGCGTTCGGCCCACACCCGCTCGCTGCCGCGCTCGAGGTCGATGCGCGCCTCGAAGGGGTCGCGGCGCGCGACGCGCACGCGGAAGTCACGGGCAGCCAGCCAGTTAAATAGGTTCAGCGCGAAGTCGCGGTTGGTCTCGAAGTGCGTGTCGCCCAAAAAATCGAGGCCGCCGAGGGCGACAACACGCGCCCGGGTTTCCGTGGTCGGCGATGTGGGGAACTCGGAGGAGGCCGCGATCATCATGCGGCCGCGCTCCTCGGTGGCTTCGTCGAACGTCCAGTTGGGGCGATTGTCCAGCCCCGGCACGTCGCGCCAACTGTCCTCGCGCGTGCCGACGAGCGCGAGCACGGCACCACCGGTGGGAGTCCGGCCGCGCTCGAGCGCCCGAAAAAACGCGCCCCGCAGCCGCCGGCCGCGCTCCGCCAACGACTGGGTCACGGGGTGCGTGGCGTTGAGCATCTCGGTGGGGATCACGAGCGAGCTGACCTCCGGATGCCCCTCGAGCGGCCCGCCCGTGCGCGGGTCGACCAACGGTGTGCAGACGAGTCCGCGCACGGCGCGCAGTCCGTACGGCTCCAGCAGATCGAGCGGGCTGCCCGGCCCGTCGAGGTACTGAGCGCCGAGGGCAACCAGAAGATTTCCGCCGCCTGCGACGAAGCCGCGAATCGCTTCCACCGCACCGGCGGTGAAGGGCTGCTCGAGCCCGAGCACCGCCAGCACCGCGGCTTCGGCGGGCACCGCACCGTCGCGTTCGTGGCTCCACGTACCGACGCCAAAACCCTCCACCGCGAGGGCTTCGCCCAGCGCCATGGCCGCGGGGTCCGGCTCGCCCAGCCCGGTCGAAAAGAGCACCCGCGGCTCGCGCGCGTCCGCAACACGCCCCAGGGCTTCGACCAGGGCTTCCTCGGCGCGGAAATCCACCACCGACGGGGCGCTACCCTGGCGCGGATCGCCCAGGGCGATGGAAGCAAGGTCCGCCTCCACGCGCAGCGCCACACGCCGCGGGCCCGCAGACACGACCAGCACGTTGTCGCGGGAGAGGCGCAGCTCGCGCGCCCGCTCCTCCCGCAGCGCGGGCCGGTTGACGGGCAAGTTAGAGATCTCGATCTTCGGGCCCGCGCTCTCGCGCAGCACAAAAAGCAAGTCGAGTGTGCGCTGCTGCACCTCTTCAATCGCCGGACCGACGTCGCCGGGCACCGGCGAGAAAAAGACGTCGATCCGCACGTCGACGGGCAGGTCGGCAACCATCGCCGCCGTCGTCGGATCCAGTGTATTGGCGCCCGCGCGCGTCAGGTCCACGCGCAGGCGCAGGGCGGGCCACTCGGCCGCGGCGATCGCCAACACGGTTGCCGCGAGCGCGAGGACCACGAGCACGAGCAGCTCGGCGAAGAGACCGGTGCGTGTCCAGCGACCAACCCCCCCCGTTCGGATCACCGCCAACGGCGCATCTCCAACAGGCGGGTCGCGAGGAACAGGAAAAGTCCGGTCCAGGCCACGAAAAACACGAGGTGCGCGCTGTCCACGGCGCCGCGCAGGAACGATGCCTGATAGCGCGCAAGAACGTCGAACTTGGTGAACACCACGCGCGCGGTTTCAGGGTCGAGGTACGAGTCGAACAAACCCAGGCTTGGTAGTACCAAAAGGACGATGCCGATCGTGAACGCGATGAATGCGGCGAGGGCCGGTGTGCCGCTGAGAGCGCTCGCGAACAACCCGGCCGCGCAGAACAGCGCGGAGACGACGATCGAGCCCGCGTAACCCCACAGCACCTGGCCCCAATCCACCGCGACACCCATGCCGGCGAACAGGATCGCGTAGAGCGGGGCAGCGACCCAGACCGCGGCGAAGAACAACGTCGCCGCGGTGGCTTTGCCGAGGATCACCGCGCCATCGCGCACGGGTGCGGTGAGCAGGAACTCGAGCAGTCCGCTGCGTGCTTCCTCGCTGACCATCCGCATCGTGATGAGCGGCGGGAGGATCGCGACCAGCACCCAGAAGCCGAGGCCGCCGCCCTGGGCAAACGCGAGCGCCGCCGCGGTATCACCGCCCCAGATGCCGATCGCGGCCGCGAAAAAAGCGCCCTGCAAAAGCAGCGCGACCGCCAGCAGGAACCACGCGAGGGGCTGGAGAAACAATCCCGCGAGTTCACGGCGCAGGATCGCCGTGTAGCCGCTCACGGTTTGCCCTCCGGAGGCGGCGTGGGCTTGCGCGG